>Ga0209187_1001882_pt1 | contig 22005 bp, 21 predicted proteins | sample BantaG_FD_187430 | JGI IMG/M metagenome (GOLD analysis project Ga0209187, IMG submission 187430) | Marine algal microbial communities from Bantry Bay, Ireland - BantryBay_4 metaG (SPAdes) (version 2) | ecosystem: Host-associated > Algae > Red algae > Unclassified | place: Bantry Bay, Ireland...
CCTATCTCCGCTTGATCTTAGCCTATGAAAGGTAGAAATTGAATATTATTATTAACAATAAAGTTATTCACAATCTTTAGACTTTAGACAGAGGGTTGTCAACCTATATCATGAGGGGGCATATTTTCCTAAAACCTAGCACCTAATACCTAACGCCTTCTTTTTTGGACGCCTCCCAAAATCCAAACTCCACCAACCCTGTACCACTGGGATCGGGCTCCTACGTACTCCGAGTTCGCTTCGGTGCCAGCCAACGCGCTAGGCTTGGTCGCGCACGGGTCACTATCGTTCCCCTACTCCATATCCCTGGCGCATTTTTAAAAAAGGTACTAGGTACTAGGGACTAGGTACTAGGTACTAGGGACTAGGGACTAGGGACTAGGTACTAGGTACTAGGTACTAGGTACTAGGTACTAGGTACTAGGTACTAGGTACTAGGTACTAGGTACTAGGTGAAAAAATTTTGTTCAAAAGATAAGTTAATCCTAAAAAAGTAATTGGTTTTGCCAACTGTGTAATGACTATTTTTAGATAGCAAGGTCAAAGAACCACGGAGTGGTGACATGTTTGTAGCCCAGGGTGAAAACCCTGGGTTTTAAGTAAAGCAAGATACAATTTGGCGTGATTTTTTTTTAAAATCATGACAAATTGAAAGTAAGAATAATCCCTTTTTTGATACAAGAGATTCAAAAGTGATACATGAGTCCACTCCGAAAACCCACAAAACCAAAAATGTTTCTTTTGGCGATATTTTTCATTTTCTCAATCCACTGATGCTCAGGCATCACTAAATTTCGAAAACCAAAAATCTCATCCAAAATATTCCATTTTATGCAATTCGTCAGTTTTCAGAGTGTACTCATACGTGATTAGATCAATCTTCAATAACGACAATTTGAATTAGGTGAAAGTAAATTTGCCCCCACCATTTAATCTTCATACATTCATTTATCGAAATGAACCAGTATGGGAATTATTAACTTTTACCTTTTAATTTTTAATTTTTAACTAACTTCCGTGAACAAAGGAGCCCTCGTACTATATAAGAAACTAAAAGCGAAAAACTTCGCCCCCACCCGCATCTGCGAGGTCGGCGTCTTCCTCCCCGAAGAATCCAATGTCCTACAGTTCATTCAAGAAGGGATCGCTACTACACTCGTAGAGGCTGACCCTAACTTCGTTATCCAGATGAAGAACTACTTCAAAGATCAACGGAACGTCACCATTGTAGAGGCCGCTGTATTCGACGATAATGGCACGGTAGAACTTTGCAGAAGAGACTCCTCCACCTTCATCAGTACCTTAGAAAAAAGTCCTGTCATCATCAATAATGGTTACCGAGTTGACGAGGAAGATAAATTTAGCGCCAAGGCCATTAAATTTAGCGAAGTAGATGATGGCGACTTTGACTTGCTTAGTGTCGACATTGAAGGTGCAGAATGGTATGTCATAAAACATATGATCAGCAGACCCGCAGTCATCTCAATAGAGACGCATGGGAAGTATTATATCAATTCCAAGATTACAGAAATCAGTACATGGATGACAAATAACAGTTATCGTATTTGGTATAAAGACAAAAGTGATACTGTATATGTAAAACAAGGCACCTTCGACATCAGCATATTCGAGAATCTAGCACTTATGAAAGTTAATTTACAATTGAGCTTAGTAAGATTAAAAGGGAAAATAAAAGGAGTTGAAAGTTGAAAGTGAAGAGCTTAGATCGCTTGAAGTAAAACCTACATAAGATCCCTTAGAATGAACAAGATTTAGAAATATATGCATCAGTAATTATTAATGAGAAATCAGCTCCAAACATTTTTAAAAGACACAAATATATATGTCATTCATGCCGTAAAAGGATATGAATTTCAGGAGCAGCATGTAAAGGATCTATTTTCCAAATATAATCTTGACTTTGAATTTGTTACCGATGGAGATCCTACCCTGACGAATAGATCAATTCTTGAAGATCACTTCACAGAGGAATTCATAGAGAGAACATCAGCAGGACAAATGTCTTGTACGCTAAATCACATCTTGGCCTTCAAAAAGTTCATAGCCAGTAATAAAAAGTATGCCATTGTTTTTGAGAATGATCCATTCTTTCTTAATAACTTTGAAGCAAATTTATTTAGAGTCTATCAAGAGATGGAGCAAATAGAAGAAGGATTTATTGTCTCCTTAGAAAACACAACCCTTAGGTTTCCTTCTTTCTTTCAACTCAAAAAAAATCAGAGCCTTTACCAAGCAAAAGTTGGACGTATGGCTGGAGCTTACCTAATTGATGCCGCTGGAGCAGAAAAGTCGATAGCTCATTTGCAAACACAAAAATGCAAGGATATAGTTGATTGGTGGCATAATAGCCTTATTGAATCAAATATTATAAAAATGTACTGGGCACATCCACCTCTAACAGAACAGGGATCTCATAATGGTCTCATGAGTGGCACAATATCCTCCAAATCAAAGTCTACATGGAGGCGCGTGAGATGGAAGTTTCGTAAATTTTATAGATTCTACATGCTCAGATTCAAGAACGAAAGAAGAATGATCGAAAAATAGTTATCTTACGTTGCGACGAAATAGTATAATTTTATGAATAAGGTCTTAAATAAACTTTCCTTTACGGTTCTTTTTATTTCTTTATCAGCAATATCCACTTTTGCTCAACACCAAATCAACGGAGATACCAAAGCCTTGGACGATGATTGTTTTGAATTAACTCCAGAAAAAGATGGTAAAACTGGTAGTGTCTGGTTTACGCCAATGATCAATTTGGATAAGTCCTTCGATTTTACTTTCGACATAAACTTTGGATGCAACAAAAAGGGCGCAGATGGAATGTCCTTCAGCTTATCTAATGATAAATACGCTCTAGGAGGCGGAGGAGCTGGCCAGGGATTCGTATACCTGTGGGATTCATTTAATATTGAATTTGATCATTTCAGCAATGATATGGAACATGACCCAAAATACGATCATATTGCAATGTTTAAACATGGAAAAACCGATCATAATGATGAATTTAATGTTGCTGGACCTGTGCAAATAAATCCTAGTAAAAAGAATATAAAGGATTGTGATTTTCATGAAATCAGAATTAGGTGGGACACTTATTCAAACACGATGAGCGTATATTTTGAATGTGAATTAAGATTAAGCTATACTGGAGATATTGTTGGTGAAATATTCGATGGTGACCCAAACGTATATTGGGGATTTACAGCCTCAACCGGAGCGAATAATAATGCACAATTTGCCTGCCTAAAGGATATCAGAATTGTTGACCCCTTAGAAGATTATACAATGTGCCCAGGAGGCAAAATTCAACTGGATGCTGATGAAAATGGAACTATGTATAATTGGTCTCCAGCTGAAAGCTTAAGTGATGCGAGCATTAGAAATCCATTGGCTTTTCCAGAAACGAATACGACCTATTCTGTAACGGTTTCGGATAACTGTGTTGAATATATAGACACGATCCGTATAGATATTTCAGGGGATTCGCTTTCACTTCAACTTTCGGACAGCACCCTGTGTGCCGGTGACAAGATTATCCTTGATGTATATACAGAAGATGCAATCTATAATTGGTCTAATGGGGAAACAACATCATCCATCTCTCCTGCCTCAACAGGCTACTATACAGTTACGGTTACACATGATAGTCAATGCAGCACCAATGACGCAGCTCTAATCAATTTTATCAGTCTACCAGAAACCATTGCTACAGACTACACAACTGTTTGTCCAGGCGAATCGATTCTACTTGACCCATCGCTTGCCAGTGCGACTTACCTCTGGCAGGATGGCTCTACTGATTCTACTTACTTGGTAACGAAAGCTGGATCATATTCCGTGATGATGGAGCATTTTTGCGGAGATAAAAAAATAAATATAAATATAGGATTTGATCCCAGCTGCATAGATGTCTATATCCCCAATGCCTTCTCCCCAAACGACGATGGCAGAAATGATTCCTTCGTCATATTGGGGGGCAGTGATATCACAGTTATTAATCAGTTTACCGTTACTGACAGATGGGGTACCATCCTTTTTCACCAAAATAACTTCCCAGCGAATGACGAAAATTTTGCTTGGAATGGTAAATTTAAAGGAGAGCATCTTTCCACCGGAGTATATTTTTATTTGGCGGAGATTACTTTCCGAGATGGCACATCTTCTATAATTAAGGGTAATGTAACGCTATTTAGATAGTTTAGAATATATAGACAGTGATATTTAGTTGATACCAAAAAAAGCCTACTATTATCAATTCTCCACTAAATCTTCGCACGCTCGCCGCTTACTTTTTTACTTTTAACTTTTAACTTTTAACTTGAAATCAGTTTTCACCTTCAACAAAAGGCGCTATCAACTATCCATTATCAACTCTCAACTAATATTGCTATCCATTATCAACTCTCAAAAAAGTCTTCGCACGCTCGCCGCTTAATTTTTAACTTTTAACTTTTAACTTTTAACTAAATTAAAAACTGATTTCAACCGTCCTTCTTCTTTCAGCTGCAAGACATACATCCCACTAGCTGGAAGACCCGACAGATCAATGGTCGGGCTATACACCCCCTCTTGCACCAAACGCCCCATAAGATCATAAATCCTATACTCATCAAATACCACTTCGCTAATGTGGAGGATATCGGAGACCGGATTGGGATAGATATTCCCCTCTCGGAAAGTCTCTACGGTTTGGGTATTGGTGAGGACAAGCGTAGGATCACAGTCGGGCGTCAGGCAGCCATTTTCATCTAACATCAAGAGCCATAGCTCGCGGTAAAAGCTCGTCTCGGGCTTGGCGTAGGCATGTTCCCCCATACATAGTATACGGCCATCTTCTAGCTCCTTGCAGTCCTCGATCCGACCAGTGCCAAGGACTCCTGTCGTCTCCAAGTATACATACTCCTCCGGGATGGGGATGCCATATTCACGCACCCATAGTATGTCCCCATCTTTGGTAAATTTGCAGAGAAATCCGATAGATTCACCATCATTATTTATCTGCAATCCTACTTCTCCACAAGCTAAAAAATGACCGTCATTTAATTGTGATATACCGAAAATGGTATGCCCTCGATCTTCAGCTATACCATCTTCCTCTTCTATTGAAAATGACCATAAGACGCTGTCCATCTCTTCATCTATTTTGACAAGTCCACCCGACTGATCTGCAAATGGCAGTATGGTATCCAATAAAAATGGAATTCTCCTATTGTAAATATATAGTCCTCCATCTTCTCCTTCAAGTATCGCCTGCTTATTACTTCTACGCTCTGCTTTGACTCTATTAAGAACTTCACCTCCATGATTAAATTTTACAATCTCATAGTAAGGGCTAAAACCTGTAACTGATTCATCGGCTTGTCGCGTTTCTGCGATAAATAATAAATTGCTATCTCTTGTTTCTTGAAGATCGTAGACATTGTACAGTGAGTAAGGATACTCTTCAGGAGCTCTAAATATAACCTCATTTATCGTACTATCAGTAGTTTTATCTAGTATGCCAACATACGCTCCTCCGTCAATTCCCCCAGAATTTTGTATAAAGCTTCCGTATACTACTTTTAAACTATTTTTTATATCTAATATTCCTGGAATGTTGGTACTGTGATCTTCAAGATGAAAAACTATTTTACGATCTATAAAATCTAAATCATTATTCACCTTAACCAGCTCTAGACCTCTCGCAGAATTCTCATCTTTTGACTAGCGATGCCCAGCAACTTCAAACCCATTTCCTGTCTTCACTATCGATGTACTTGGACCAAACACGTAATCTGAGTATGCATTTTGATCAACAACATCTGCACGATAGTTAAATCGAGTAAGCGCTGCTACAACCTCCATTTCACCGTCATGAGTTGTTGCTACAACAAAACTGGTGTCCTCAAGGAAAAAAAACTGTGCTCTATTGTCATTCCCTACTTTAAGATGGTACGTTTGAGAAAAAGTATATTGAGCATGGATCATGTTAGCAGACATGACCCATGCTAAAAGAAGTAATATTCTTAATTTATCGTTTATTAGCATCAAAACCTATTTATAATAATCTTCTGAATTATAGATTCTCCATCGAATCTTTCAATACTAAAAACATATATTCCGTTTTTCCAATTTTGCGTATTTAAAGTTGACAACCCATAGCTATCATGTATTAATTCACCGTTCGTCGAGGATTATATCCTCGATGCCATAAGCTTATCACGAGAAAATCTTATTACAAGCTCAATTTCTAAATTTAGATTCACACGCCCTTCGCCCAACTTTTAACTTTAAGAAAACGCTATCAACTATCCATTATCAACTCTCAACTAATATTGCTATCCATTATCAACTCTCAAAAAAGTCTTCGCACGCTCGCCGCTTAATTTTTAATTTTTAACTTTTAACTTTTAACTTTTAACTAAATTAAAAACTGATTTCAACCGTCCTTCTTCCTTCAACTGCAAAACATATATCCCACTAGCAGGTAGACCCGACAAATCAATCGTAGGACTATACGCCCCCTCCTGCACCAAACGCCCCATCAGATCATAAATCTTATAGGCATCAAATACCACCTCGCTGATGTGGAGGATATCGGAGACTGGATTGGGATAGATATTCCCCTCTCGGAATGTCTCTACGGAGTGTGTATTGGTGAGGACAAGCGTAGGATCACAGTCGGGTGTCAAACAGCCATTTTCATCCAACATCAACATCCATAGCTCGCGATAGAAGCTCGTCTCTGGCTTGGCGTAGGCATGCTCGCCCATACATAGTATACGGCCATCCTCTAGCTCCTTGCAGTCCTCGATCCGACCAGTGCCAAGCACACCCGTCGTCTCCAAGGCTACATATTCCTCTGGGATAGGGATTCCATATTCACGCACCCATAGTATGTCCCCATCTTTGGTGAATTTGCAGAGAAAACCGATGGATTCTTTCAAGTTATTTATTTTCAGTCCTACACCACCACACCCTAAAAAATTACTATCCTTCAATTGCGAAATACCAAGAATAGTATGACCTCTACTCTCATCAATACCATCCGCATCCTTTATTTGAAATGACCAAATAGTACTGTCCAATTCCTCATTTAACTTGACAAGTCCACCAAAACTATCTGCAAAAGGTAGAATAGTATCCAATAAAAATGGTGTCCTATCATTAAAGAAATATAGCCCTCCATCATCGCCTTCAAGCAATGCACTTTTGTCGCTTTCGAGTTTTGACTTGATTTTATTTAGTATCTCCCCTTCGCGATTAAATTTTACAATCTCAAAATAAGCACCTCTGCCTGTGACAGATTCATCTCTTTGTTCTGTCTCAGCGATGAATAACAAATTGCTATCTCTTGTTTGTTGTAGATCGTAGAGTGTGAAATTTATATATGGATAGTCCTCTGGGCCCTTGTATATCACTTCATTTTGTATACTATCCGAATCTCTATCCAGTAGCCCTATATAAGCACCTGAGTCTACAATTGAACTTGTATTAATAAAACTCCCAAAGATCATTTTAGATTGGCTGTCTAAATCTAAAATACCAGGAAAATTTGTAACTCTATTTATCTCATAATTTATTAATTTTTGTTCAATGATATCCAATTCATTATTGAAGTTCAATAATTGAAGACCTCGGGCTTGATTATCGTCTCTAGACCAACGGTGCCCGGCCACTTCAAATCCACTATCTTTTAGAACAACTGATCTACTTTTTCCAAAAACAAAGTCACTTATTGAGTTTGTTTGTAGTATACTACCATCATAGTTAAAGCGAGAAAGCGCTGACAGAACCTCCATATCCCCATCATGTGTGGTAGCTACAATAAAATTTGTGTCTTGCAAAAAGAAAAAATGCGCTCGATTATCTGGGCCTACTTCAAGATGGTAGGTTTTAGAAAAAGTAGATTGGGCAAGGATCATGTCGCCTGACATGATCCAAACTAAATAATATAGCACTACTGATTGATAATTCTTAAGCATCAAAACCTATTTATAATAATCTTTTGAATTACAGACTCTCCACCAAAACTTTCAATACTGAAAATATATATCCCATTTTTCCAATTTTGGGTATTTAGAGTTGATAACCCGTAGCTTTTATGTATTAATTCACCTAAAGAAGTATATACTTTAATAGTATTTATTTTATTTGAGTTTGAGATTGTAACATGATCTGAAGCTGGATTCGGATAAATCAATATCTCATCAATATCCTCAAAATCACCTTTTATCATGCTCTGCCTTTCTTCTATTTCAAATGACTCTAAAAATGTAAGGTCTAAATTATCAACAAATTCATTAGTTAGATAATAGTGAAAAGCCTGTGCATATCCAGAACTTGGATGATTCTTATATGCAATATCCTTTAGACTTTGTACAAGTTCGGGGTTATCCAAATTATTTGGTGTGTTTTCATAAAATGAAATTAAGTTGTCTGCTAAAAAATGCAAATCAACTCCTTCCTCCTTTGTTAAAGTAATTTGCGCAAGTACCAATCGTGCGTCATCAAATTCATTTTGCATGATATGTGTACCAATTAAATTCATTTGATCATATAATGTATTGTCTGCATTGGTACCTCCATTATCAAATAACCTTTCTCTTCCTCCTCCTAAATTCATACATTCCGTCTCTATTTCAGAATTTATTTCAATTAAATTGACACCAACCAAGGGAGCATACGCAGCATGTCTACAGTCAAAATTTTCGACAATTACTAGTTCTACATAATTGAACACATCTGGACTACCTCCTATATCAATAATTGAAGAATTAATATTCCCTTGGTTAGTAAAACAGTTGTTTGCAGGGTCTCCAGTTGGGTCTCCTTGATTCTCCATGAAGCCTGTAATTTCTGCATCAATATGTGTGGTATTAAAACAATTATCTCTAAAAAAATAATCTTGGTTGGAGTCATGAGGATATATTCCAGTCGCATTCCCATCAAATTCATTTGAGCTTACCGAATTGAAAGCATTGTTAGCCGTAGATGTATTTACTGTTGCTCTACTAGAGACTCCTACAAGACCATGGAATTGATTTGTTTCAATAGTATAATTTGTTATTCCATCCATATAAATATCTCGATCATAATAAGTAATGAAGAGATCAGGATCTTCTACTGGTCCATGAAAAACATTATCCGTAATAATATGATTTAGATTAGTTGGACCAGCAGCTCTTATACCATATTTTCTACCTCTAAACTGATTGCCGCCATTAATAGTGCTACGTTCGCCTTCAAAAAAATGTGTTAAAGCCACATCTACTTCATCGCCATGAAATTCATTTCCTTCTATCAAAAAGGATCCTCCTACAGAGCTAACGCATTCTCTTTCGATGTCAAAAAATTTACTGTTTTTTAATTGTATCCCCTGTCCATGTAAATTTTTCACTCCGTATATACCTCCATTTTGTGTGCAATCATCAATTATACTTGTTGTTGCATTATGAAAAAATGATCTCATGTACATAAGCCCATCTACATTATTAAAAGTAGTATGTTCGGCATATAAATTTCCTGGTGCTTCGAAAGAGTCTACATTTCTTATTTCTACTGCGAAGCCATTGACATCTTCAATAACGGGGTCTACTCCAGTATCAACATTTCTAATGAATTCTACTTCGTAACCATTACCGCTAGCACCTGTCACACTTATACCATTCCATTTTCCTCTTTCCGTTTCTGATATATCGCAACCTCTTATTTTACCTCCATTCACCACAAGCTGCCCTCCTTCCAAAACATGGATTCGTGTACCTTCTGCCATAATAGCTTCAGCTTCGATGACTAATCTCCCTCCTGGATGAATGGTCACATCTCTATGGAATTTGGTTTCTTTGTCAACTATCATTTCACTTTTGATGATGTAGCCTGGGTACCAGAGGTCACGTTGAAAATCGTTTAAAAAGTGAAACATTCTGGTAAATTGTCCTGCGCTAAAAGTATTTCTACAAGCTCTAAAATAACTCATAAAATTAGCTTTAGGATAAGAATAACTTATATCATTACATTTTGGAGGATCAGATAATGTTTCAATAATGGATTTATTTGAACAAACTCTAATGACCTCATTATCACAAATATTAACATTAAAATCTGTATTATTATCATCATTTTGATGTAAAAAACATGGTGGTGTGTCCAATACTAGGTCACCCATATTTGCTGGATCATCACAAACTATGCAATCTTCGCCTCCGCTGCAGCCCCAAACATGCCAAAGACCTAAAAAATGCCCAGCTTCATGTGTTAAAGTATTAGAATTTAATATATCATATGTCACTACTACACCTTGATTTTCTGGAATACCTATCGTAGGGCTAGAAGAAAAATTTGTTCCCATTATACTTTCTACCACCCAAATGTTAAAGTAATTTTTGGAATTCCAATAACTCAATGCTTTTAATGCTGATTGTTCTGTAGCAAATAAATCTTCCATAGGCGCATTAACACCTAAATCATCTTGTTTTTCTAATATCCCATTTGTGCAAAAGCCATTTTCATCTACCCTGGCGAGGAAAAATTTTATTTGAATGTTTTGGGGTGCTCCATCCATCGACCGAAAATCTTCATTTAAATTCGTAATTGCAGACTCAACAATTGAATTATCAATATTTGCACTAGCATTCTTATAAATTTTATGAACAACAACCGGAATAAAATAAATTTCTACTTCCGCACTACTATTGTATACTTGCGACAAAGCTTCACAGCCAATGAGAGATGATTGACTCTGATATGATTGATCAAATCCACATTTACTTGTTTGTGAAGAAAGGGATAAAGAAAGAAGAAAGAAGAAAGAAGAAAAAGCTTGGATAGAAATTTCATTGTAATCGTTTTATTGGTTAGTAATAATTAAAGATAACAATTTTATGGAGTATACCAATTATTGCAATCCATTTATCACTCTATCGATTTGTTCTTTAACATTTATAGATACTAATTGTTATAACACTTATGAGCAGAGATGAAAAAGTACTTTCTATACGTCCCAACTTAGAACTAGGTGCAATAGACAAGACCGATATGGAATTGTTTCAAAATGAGACTGTAATACCATCTACATCTGAGAATGTCACGTTTATTTTGGTATAATTTTCTAATCTCTTCGTTAAAAATACTCGCGATAGCTCAGGCTATCCCTGCGCTTTTTGCCTTGACCTTAAAAAATTCTAATCAAAATCAAGTGTGACATCTTCAAATGTAAATGGTATGCGACCGATATTAAAAGTGCAGCATGAGCTAAGTTTGTTTCTTTTGAAAGAACACAAAAACTATAAGCTGGATAAAGTAATGGACATGACTAAAGAGCAGTACGATGAGTTCATCAATAAATATCTGCAAACCAATGTTGATTTGAAGAATCAGTTATTGGGTGTGATGATTGGTCTGTTCGTCAGTGAGGAGATGAGTTTCTATGCCGAGCATCGAAAGGAGATACATAAGCGAATCATCCAAATGCAGAAAAAGCGGTTTGTGGATACGTTTGCAGGTGGTGATATAGTATTTTAGTTGGTTGGCTTCTTTGGTTTTTAGAATAGTTTTTCAAAAGCATCGTATACCGCTAAGTGTAGAACATCACCGTGGTTCTGTCTTTCGAAATAGTTATAAAATAGTCTGGCTTCTTTACTTTTTTCTACTGACAATCTATTGTACAAAGTTTGTGCGCCTCTCACCATATAGGGTCCTTCGCCCCCTACTCCAACGTAGATGCGCTTGTCTACTAGTGATTTATCTAATTTTCTCTTCAGTAGGTTCTCATCGTCCCACCATAGACTGGGGCTCACTATAATGAAGTTATCGAATAGCTCCGGACTTTCGAAAAGGATTTGAGTGGCTAGGAGTCCACCGAGGGATTGCCCGATCAGGGTTTTGTTATTATTGGTTTCATAGGTTTTACTGATATAGGGTTGCAATTCGTTGGCGATGAAGTTAATAAAATTGGCAGAGTGCCCCGTCGTTGGAAATTCTTCTTGATCTCTTTTTACGGTTGAGGGATAAGTGAAGTCTTTCTTCCGGTCAACATTCGCGATGCCTACTAAGATACATTCTGGGATGATGTCTATCCAAGAGAAGGAGCAGAACTGTACCGTTCCTGCTACATGGATAAAATCTTCATCTATGGATCCATCCAATAGATAGATCACTGGATATTGCTTCGTTGAGTCTGGGTGGTAAGTGTTCGGTAGATAGACGTTTACCCTTCGATTTTCATTTAGGATTTTGGATTTTAGTTCTATAGTTTCGCCTATGGTGAGTGGGGTTTTGTTTATTTGTTGGGCGGTCGCTAGTTGGAGGGTTAGGAGGAGGAATAAGATTGTTAGTTTTAATGAAGTGAGCATTGGAGAGTTTTTATTAGGTTTTCGTTTTCTAGAAATATCCTCATAATAAGCTAAAAATTAATGATATAAAAAATTAAAAAGAAATGCCTTTTTATTTATTATAAATACATCTTTCGTAATTAGCTCTACCTTCCTTCTGATTATCTGTAAGCTCTAACTCGCCTTTTCTCCTAAATTTATCAGTTACTTTAAGTGTACTCATACCAACCACGACACCTGTAATTACAGATTTATTAACTCTATATGTAGTCTTACTCCTAGCCACTTTAATACCTGAGTTACAAATTAAATTAATTATTTTAGGAACAGTATCTCTAAAATCTTTATTAGAAGAAAAAGTCAAATCATCAATCCAAGTAGTAATCAATATATCTTGACCTTTTAATGCTGAAATTAATCTTAGAATTAATTTTTCAATGACTAAATTTGCTAAAAAAGGACTAGTAGGATTACCTTGAGGTAAACAATCAGTTTTAAATGACTCATCCGGCGAATAAGTACAAATTTTTGAAATTGTTTTTGAGACAAACTTAGAAAAACCTTTGGCTCTTAAAGAATTAAAAACCATTTTTGAATCTATTGAGGGGAAGCAATTTTTGATGTCGGTTTGAAATCTAAATTTTCTTCCTTTATGAACATCAGCATTTTCAATATTACTTATTCCTTTAACGCCTCCTTTTATATTTTCAATTAAATCTATCTTTGAAAAGATTTTATCTTGAATAATATCTTGAATGTTTCTAAGTTTATTTTTTGAAGGAGTAATTTTTCTTTTCTGAATTACTCCATTTTTAGTTTTCGGATCTTCATTATCATCCCTTTTTATGCGAGAAAATGAGTAATAATAATCATCAAGGTTAGATAGAATTTCTTCAATTTCGGTGATACTGTAACCCAACACTCTCTCTAAATGTCCTTTTGATAAAATCGGTTTCATATTAAAAATAAATATCAGTAATTAAATCATTTAATGAATCTGAAATCGAATTAAAGGAGGCATATTTATTTTCGGGTATATCTTCCTCTTCAATTGAGTTGAATAAAATTAAAGGTAATGGTACATTTAGATTTTCACTAATGACTTTCAAAGTTGAAAGATTAGGCTCTTTTCTATTATTCTCAATTTGAGATAAATAAGCTTGAGTTATATCACAAGATGCGGCAAGTTCTCCTTGAGATACTTGCCTTTTTTTGCGTATTAATTTTATTGAGTTTCCAATATTCATATTCATAAATAAAAAAAGTGAAGAAAAGCGGGTCAATTTTCATTAATTACATCCTCCAGAAACTTACAAATAATCTCACCAATTTTCATTCTACTAGTAGCTAGCATAATGTTCAGTAAGACACTTGAAAACAGTTTCTTCCTAATCGAAGAGTCATTAATGGACTTCATTTCCTCTAGAGTTACAATTGTGTTCTCTAAGAGAATTTGTTGGTCAACTGACAAAGAACTGCGGTTCTTTTCAATGAGATTCGTGATTCCTAGAATCAACTTCTCAATTTTTGGTTTAAAAGCCATAATTATAAATTTAATAAATGAATAAATGAAATCGGGAATGAATACTGTGTCTGACACAGAACATTCCGCTTATTTTCTTCAAAAAAAAACATGACTGGAGCGCGTTTAACAATTAGCAGACAGCTAATCTTACTTTAAGAACCCGAGACATCTAGCTGCCGCGTTTTTCTTGGCCATGCAAAATGGATGATTAGTTCATCGTACATAATAATTGTACTAGTTAATCAGTATTCGTTTTTGCCGATTTCTAAACTTTTAAACTTTCAAAGAACTTATATTGCAAATATACAAATATAACTCACAGTGAAAAATATATAGGGACATTTATTTTGATATTTTTTTATTTGAAAAAAATGATATTAAAATATGACAATTATTATTCAAGGGAGATGTTTCCTATCGTTCTTAATAACAGGAAGAATTTATTCAGCACATTTTACTTTTAATAGTCCTGAAAGGACGACAGATTAAAGCGATGGGTGAAACGTAGTGTAACCCATCGATTAAGTGAACAAGATTTTGAGTCCTGAAGGGACGACAGATAATAATGTATGAAGAGCAATGGAGATAGATAGTCTGTCGTACTTACAGCACTAAATAAAGAGATGCTTCTTTAGATAGGACATACGTCCCATCCTTTAATCTGTCGTGCTTCCAGCACTTTTAAAAAAAAAAATTACTGATTATAATTTCACCTTCCCTTTTCGCGTCGGAGCTTGCGACAAAGCTCGGCGCAGCGGAGCGAGCAGGATAAGCGATAGGAACGGCATACCCATAGTGGTTGGCGTAGAGACGCAACATTTTGCGTCTCTCTTGCGGGAAGGCAGATGGGTATATAGTGGATAGCGCGGTCACGTTCCGCTTTTCGCGGAATTGTGATAGCCCCGAATCAATGATCAATGAATCAATTTACAATTGGAAATTAGAAATGAGCAATGAGAAATGAATAATGAGCAATGAGCAGAGCGATGAAATGAAAATGAGCAACGAGATTTTCTTAGAAAAAAAGATCAGCAGACGGCTCCAAATAACTATGAAACTAACTCACTAAGAAACTAACCAACTAAAATACTAACCAACTTCTCACCCAATCGCTTGCTCCAAATCCTCAATAATATCCTCCACATTTTCGATGCCAGTAGAGAGGCGGATGAGACCGTCGGTGATACCATTGGCTTCGCGTACTTCCTTGTCGACTTTAATGTGAGATGAAGAAGCGGGGTGCAATACGAGGGTGTCTACGTCACCTAATGTAGGTGCGAGCGTGCAGAACTTGATGCTGTTCATGAAGTGGAGGCCGGCGTCTAGGCCGCCTTGAAGCTCGAAGCTGAGCATGCCGCCGAACTGAGTCATCTGACCTGCGGCAATATCGTGATGTGGGTGTGTCTTGAGACCTGGATAATTGGCGAATGCTACCTTGGGATGGTCTTGGAGAAATTGGGCGACCTGCATGGCATTGGCGCAATGGCGATCCATCCGTAGCTCTAAAGTCTTGAGACCATTGTTGACGAGCCAGGCATCGAAGGGGTTGGAATTGGTGCCGATGAGTTTCATAGCCGTCCAAACCTTTTCCTTCATGAAGTCGATGTCTTTGCTGATGACGACTCCGGCGATGCCATTGCCGTGACCGTTGAGATACTTGGTGGTGCTATGGAGCACGAAATCGATGCCCATGTTGAGTGGTTGCTGGAGGTAGGGTGTGCAAAATGTATTGTCGACCACGGTGATGAGGTCGTGGCGTTTGGCGATCTCTGCCATCTTGGCGATATCGATGCAGGCTAAGGATGGATTGGCTGGCGTCTCGAAATAGATCATCTTGATCGTTGCGTCCTGCTTGATGGTATCCTCCGTGGCCTCGGCATCCGTGAGATCCGTCAAAATAGTTTCGATCTGGTAATTGGCGAATACCTTATTGAACAGCTCGGTGGTGCCACCATAAATATTACCCTGAGTCAACACCTTGTCACCCGGTCGAAGGCAGGACATCAGTAAGGTCGAAATGGCGGACATGCCCGATGAAAACATCACTGCAGCGGCCTGATCATCAGAGCCAAAGACCTCTAACTGAGCTAGCTTTTGCTCAATGGTATTGACCGTGGGATTGCCGTAGCGTCCGTAGACATGGCCCTCAGTCTTTCCTTCGAAGATGTCAATCCCCTGCTGGATATCCTCAAACTCGAAAGAGCTGGTAGCATAGATAGGGAGTACGTGGGGCTTGGTGGTGCGGGTATCTTGACCTTCTTTGACACAAAATGAACCGAATCTGACTTTTGACATACGAATGAGTATATTTGCAGTATTGTAAAAAATTACATTGCAAGATATTCTATTTATCAATAAACCTAAAGTATCGTGGAGGAAGAAAATCAAGAATATGAGGATGTGGAGATCAAAGTAGATCCTAAACAGCAGCCTATACGGATCGATAAATTTCTGCTGACCAAGTTGGCGAACGTCTCTCGTACGCGTATCCAAAATGCGGTGTCTGAAGGTGAGGTATTGGTGAATGGTAAGGTGGTCAAATCGAACTATAAGATCAATCCTGGAGAGATGATAACATTTTCTCTACCTCGACGACATGATAAGAACGATAAGGTCGTGCCGGAAGATATTCCGCTCGATATCGTCTTTGAGGATGAGGATGTGATGGTGATCAATAAGCCTGCGGGTCTTGTGATGCATCCTGGTGTCGGTAACTGGACGGGTACGCTGGTCAATGGCCTGATGCACTATCTGGGTAATACGGAGCTGCCAGTGCGAGAGGGGGAGTTTTATGATCGTCCTGGTCTCGTGCATCGGATAGATAAGGATACCTCGGGAATCATCGTAATAGCGAAGTCTACTTTGGCGATGGAAAGTCTGACTAAGCAGTTTTATGATCACTCGATCAAGCGTAAATATAAGGCGCTGATCTGGGGTGCACTTGATGGCGAGAAAGGAACAGTAGATAATTATATCGGGCGTAATCCTGCGAACCGATTGGTCAATATGGTTTTTCCGGAAGAGAATATTGGGAAGCGTGCCATCACGCATTGGAAGGTGCTAGAGGACTTGTACTATGTCAGTCTGGTGGAGTGTCAACTGGAGACGGGGCGTACACACCAGATCAGGGTGCACATGAAACACTTAGGTCATCCGCTGTTTAGTGATGCTCGATATGAGGGAGATCAGATTCGTAAGGGGACGGTGTTTACCAAGTATAAACAGTTTGTGCAGAATGTATTTAAGATCATGCCGCGACAGGCACTGCATGCTTATTCGCTGGGCTTTGAACATCCGCGAACAAAGGAACAAGTATACTTTGAACAACCACTTCCGCCTGACTATGCGGAGTGCCTAGAGAAGTGGAGACATTACGTGTCGTATAGAAAGGAATTGATTTAAGAGAGAACATGACATTAGAAGAAAGACTTGTACTACTCGTCAAGTGGGGTAAACAACTCCAGGGTACCGATGAATATCTAGATGCCGTGATCGAACGGACACACTATCACAATCTGTGGATGACACCCGAAAATGTGAAGCGATCCATCCACGCGATTGCTACTGAGTTTTTGGAAGAGGAAAAACTAAGAGCGTTTGTGAAGCACTATCGTATCGATGATAATATCAAACCTCTAAAAGTGGGTATCATCATGGCGGGCAATATTCCTGCAGTTGGTTTTCATGATTTTTTATGTTGCTTTTTGTGTGGTCATACTTCCTTGATCAAATTATCAGATAAAGATCCTTATCTTTTTCCTTACTTCATCAAAATGATGGATCGACTGGATGATCGAGCGGGTAACTATATTAAGCCAATTGATAAACTAGAAGATTTTGAAGCGGTAATCGCCACTGGGAGTAATAATAGTGCGCGCTACTTCCATGAATACTTTGGAAAGTATCCAAACATCATCCGAAAGAATAGAAATTCTGTGGCGGTGCTGGATGGTTCGGAGAGTGTAGAAGAGTTGCGAAGATTGGGTCATGATATCTTAGATTACTTTGGCTTGGGCTGTCGTAGTGTGAGTAAGATTTATATTCCTGTCGACTATGATTTTAATCCTCTAATGGAGACGATACATGAATCCAATAGAATTATCTTGCACGGAAAGTATAAAAATAATTTTGATTATAACTTTGCAATAGCTGCATTGAATAATGTACCGATCGTGAATAACGGTTGTTTGATTTTGCTGGAAGATTCTTCGTTGACGAGTCGGATTGCCAGTTTGCATTATGAGTTTTATGAAAGCAAGGAGGCTCTGCATCAGCATCTGACAGAAATCAAGGATCAGATACAGTGTATCGTGAGTAAGGATTTGGTACCAGCTTTTGAGGTGGTGGATTTTGGGCAGACGCAGTGTCCTAGTTTGACGGACTATGCGGATGGAGTGGATACAATGAATATGTTATTGAGTATTGCCTAGGATGATTTTAAGTGATTAATGGAAAGCAACATATCAAAGATCAAATCTCTGCATTAGCGAAGCAAAAAGTCCCTTTTTTGTTTGTGATCAATTTTGACGGGGATAAGGCTTTTGTAGAGCCGATAGCATCTTGTGCGGAGCAGGATGTGCTTTTCAAGGTTAGACATCTTAAAAATTACGAAGACAAGCCTTTGTCCAATGAGCCATTTACTTTTGCTAAGTTTCCTATTTCTGCTGAAAAATATAAACATGGTTTTGATATTGTACAACAGGCAATTGCGGATGGCAATACCTACTTGATCAATCTCACCTACCCTACACGAATAGAAACTAGCTTGAGTCTGAAAGAAATTTTCTTTCGCAGCAATGCGAAGTACAAGCTGTTTTTCAAAGACAAATTTGTGGTTTTTTCGCCAGAGACATTTGTGCGAATTCGAGATCAGAAAGTATACTCTTATCCGATGAAGGGTACCATCGATGCTACGATTCCTGACGCGTATAATAAGCTCAAAGAAAGCTATAAGGAAATTGCAGAACACCATACTATAGTGGATCTTATACGCAACGATCTCAATCGAGTGAGCAAGCGGGTGGGCTTGGAAAAGTTTAGAACGATAGAGAAGATCATCACCCACGATGCGGAGTTGTTTACGGTGAGTAGTCGCATCGCAGGTCATCTAGAAGAAGGGTATGAAAAAGAGATTAGAGATTTATTGTATGAGATGCTGCCTGCGGGTTCTGTAACGGGTGCGCCGAAGAAGAAAACGGTAGCTGTGATTAAAGAGGCAGAGCAGTATGAGCGTGGTTTTTATACAGGTGTCTTTGGCATCTTTGATGGATACCATCTACAAAGCGCCGTGATGATTCGCTTTATTGAAAATATCGATGGAGAGCTATTTTTTAAGAGTGGTGGTGGCATCACTACTTTTAGTGATTGTGCGGCGGAGTATCAGGAATTGATAGATAAGGTATATTTGCCGATAGTTACAACATAAATTGTAGTAAAATCTTACCTTTAAAAGAAATATGATGAAGGAATCCATACACATAGTAAATTTTGGAGGTTTGAAGGATGTCACTTTCAAACTAAAGAGAATTAATATTTTGATTGGACCACAAGCATCAGGTAAAAGTGTTACAGCTAAGCTTGTTTATTTCTTTAAGAATTTCCCAAAGGCTATAACCTTCTCTATAGCAAATGGAGACACCAAAAAGAATCTGGATACTAAGCAGAAGGAAAAATTTAAGAAATATTTTCCAATTGATGCTTGGCCAAAAGGTGATTTCAGGATTGAATATAAAATCAATAAGAGCTCTATAGCAATTGAAAAAAATGGGTCGAAGAAATTAGTATTTTCTTATTCTGAAGATTTTAAAGATTTGTTTGACAAAACTCGTAAGTTCTTCAAGAAAGAACAAAAAAGGTTTAGAGATGCGCCAAACAATGTACATAATGCAGCATGGCTTTCTAGTAATGATTTTTTTTACAAAAATTTAAATATTATAGTTCCCCCAACTGCAAGTAATCTACAATTTTTCATCCCTTCGGGTAGAAGTTTCTTTGCGAACTTACAGTCTAACATCTATGTATTTTTTAAGTGAGAATAAGCAATTTGATCCATTCTTAGTTGAATTTGGTAAGCTCTATGAAAATTTTAAGGGAGTCGTTTCAAGTAAAGACAATGACTTTTCTATAAAGAAAAAAGAACAATTTAATTTATTAGCGAGTGAGATTTTAAACGGAAAATATATTCGAGAAAAAGATAAGGATTTTATCTACCACAAAGATAATCGCATGGTCAATCTATCTCTCGCGTCTTCAGGCCAGCAAGAAATACTTCCTATGCTTTTAATATTAAAGGCGATGAGTGAACTCCAGTTTTCATTTAATGGTGTCACAATCTATATTGAAGAACCTGAAGCACATTTGTTTCCGACAGCACAAAAGAAAATTATACACCTGCTAACACGGACGTTAAACTCGCTCACTAAAAATTCTCAGATAATCATAACTACACACAGTCCATATGTACTATCGTCTTTTAACAATATTTTAGAAGCAGGAAAAATCATTGAGGAACAACCTGATAAGGCGAAAAAAGTAAAAAAGGTAATCCCTGAAAATGAGATCATTAAACCAGAAGATCTAATAGCGTATTCCATATCTAACGGTAAAGAGAAAATTATTATTGATAAAGAAACTAAATTGATCTCGAATAATGGCCTAGATTCAGTTTCAGATGAAATAGCAATTAGTTTTGGAAAACTACTTGATATAGAATTTTAGTTATGAAACAAGAATGTCTTCAAGTTTCTAGAAATAAGCTTATTGTATTTCAAGAAAATAGAATTAAATTAACAGTAATAAATAAAGATAAGCATGAGATTACCAAAGTAAAAATAGATGGTTGTGAAATCACAAAAGGAATTAGATGCGATTATTTATTACTATCAAATAATTTAGAATATTTCATTGAACTGAAAGGGCAAGATATTAATCATGCTATAAAGCAGCTGGGTGCATCCATAGAACAACTAAATCTGAATCCAGATATTAAGATTGGCTTTATCATTTGCCAAAGAAGCAATAAAGGCGCAGCGTCAATTATGAATGCAACAAAAAAATTCAAGAAAAAATACGGCTTCAATCTAATTATTCAGAGTTCGCAGTTTAAGTACAAATTAGGAAAGTAAGTAGCTCTTATAATCATGCCCAATCCCTTACTCATAGAATCTATTCGCCTAGAAGATGATGTTTTTCATCATCTAGATTATCATTGGGATAGAATGGTACGTTCTTGTGAGGCGCTGGGTATTGTGTATACCCAATATGATCTTGAGGCTTATTTACGTTCTTTCGACCCACCTGCTGAAGGCTTATTTAAGTGCCGTGTGCTCTATGATACTCGCATAAAACGGATTCACTTTCAAAGGTATTTTCCGAAACCTATCAAGTCTATACAAGTGGTCTATGCGAATGATATTGAGTATCCTATCAAGACAGTCGAGCGAGAGGCTATGAATGCCTTATATCGCTTGCGCAGGTTTCGGGATGATATCATGATTGTGCGTCAAGGATTGGTAACAGATAGTTATTATGGGAATCTGCTTTTCTTGCAAGATGGGATTTGGTATACGCCGGTGTCGCATTTGCTAGCTGGAGTGCAGCGAGCGACTCTTTTGGATGAAGGCTTGATTCAAGAAAGAGAGATTCGAATTTCTGATTTGAGAAAGTACGAGAAGGTGAAGATTATTAATGCAATGTTGGATTTGGAGACTGGGCCCGAGGTGGATATGGTGGATGTGCACGTGTATTTTTAAGAATGGTGAATGGTGAATTGTGAATTATAAACGCTTCTCTTACGCTGGCGCCTGTCCGACTCGTAGAGGCGGGAAACCTCCTAACAACAACCTAAGCTTCTCAGGCGTGTGCAAGATACCTAAGCTTCTCTTACTCGTTCTTTTAACACCGAGGAACCGAAGCTAAGCTAACTTGTTCAAGGCACCGAAGAAAAAGAAGGGCTAGTAAAAATGATATGAGATAACTTGGCACATCCTAAAATCCTTTAATCCTATAAATCCTAGTTCAGACAAAGAGCATGCTAGATAGTGTCTGAAAGAAAACAGTCAAAAGATCAAAAACATCTACATTCTTGGCCAGGAGTTTTTTTTTAGATATCAGATTGGATACTCCATTTTACAGTTTTGCTGA
>Ga0209187_1001884_pt1 | contig 22005 bp, 18 predicted proteins | sample BantaG_FD_187430 | JGI IMG/M metagenome (GOLD analysis project Ga0209187, IMG submission 187430) | Marine algal microbial communities from Bantry Bay, Ireland - BantryBay_4 metaG (SPAdes) (version 2) | ecosystem: Host-associated > Algae > Red algae > Unclassified | place: Bantry Bay, Ireland...
AAAATATAGTTGTGAATAATAGGAATGCCACCAAAAGTGAATATATTTGATTTAACGAATTTCATTCACTTAAATAAGTGAATCTATAAAGGCTTTCCAAACTTTTGGAAGCCTTTATTTATCTAATCTTTCGCTATATTATGGTTTTTTAGTTGCGTTTTTGAGGTAATATTAATTGCCCAGGCATCTTTAGTTTTAATTAAATTGCGGAGTGCGTGTTTTATTATCCACTTACGCATTGCACTAATATTTTCAGTTTTCCATTTTTCTATTAATTGTTTTGCTATTAGCGGGTTATCCTTAAAAATATCGTTAATACAATTTGCTACCGACTTTTGAACATATTTTGAGGAGTCGTCTTTTAGATTATTTAAAATGGGCAAAATGGGTTTCGGGTCTTTAATAAACATATCTAATTTTTTTGCCCAGGGCAACCTTGGTCGTAAACCTTCGCAAGCTAAGCGCCTTACGTGTTTGTTTGTATTTTTCGACCAGGCCTTCATTACATTTAAAGTTTGTGTTGGATATTTTTCAATAAACGGTCGTATGGCATATTCTCCTGTATTTCTTTTTGTTACTGCTTCAATGGCTTGCATAGAGATTTCAAAATTTTCCAAACCATATTTTTCTACGTATCTTGCAATAGGCATAAGCCAATAAAAGTTGGTAAACATACCCGTTTCTTCTTCATTTTCCGGTCCTAAAATTTTGCTAAGTATTTCTATATTCTTCAAATAATTTGCTTCTATATTAAAATGTAATTCATCTGCAATAAGCTCAACTCTATCTTTCAATTCCAAATTATCAACCTTTTGGCTTACAGCTTTTACAAATTTTTTTTGATTGAAATTAGGATGAACCACCGCAATTTTATTTGATAACATTTTAGCTAAATCTTCATCAAACCAATATTTTAGTTTTTTAAAAGCCATTAATAATTATATTTTTAGTTTAAATTTATACCAATTACCTGCAAGCTATCTGCATTATTTGCAACCAACATTGCCTTACCTTTTACAAGATTTATACTTGCCATTGCTTTAGTATCTTTCCCTAACTTTAAACCTGTAGTAGCATAAGGTTGATTTTTAAAATTACCCTTTCCATCGCCGATAAGCACCACACCGTAACTAGCATCGTTGCGTGGGGTTTCTACTTCAAAGCCAAATAAGTTGCCGCCTAAAATTAAATCTAAATGATCATCATTATTAATATCGCTTGCAATAATGCTGTTGACAGATGAAAGTTGTGCCTGAGTGGGGAGCGGCTTTACATCAAAAGAAGCCCCTGCTTTGTTATGTATAAATGCACTTGCAAAAGTTTGCGCCTGATAATGCAAACCAGCTTCTAAATCGGGCTCGGTATAAATATCTACCAAACTGGCCTCTGCAAAAGTGTTGTAATCTTTATACTTAAAACCAATGGAAGGTATTTGTTCTGAGGAACATTGCTTGCCTCTTACCGGATATTGAACGCCGTCATTATAATAACCCAACACAATATCTTGTTTGCCGTTTTTATCGTAGTCGTTTAAATACACATCAAAAGTAGCATTTGGACTGGCTTTATATTTATTATTTAAACCCAGGTTGCCTGCCACCAAATCAGTATAACCGTCCTTATCAAAATCATCAGCTGTAATACTGTACCACCAACCAACTGTATTTTCTAAATCCAGTTTTTTGGTTACCTCTTCAAACTTGTTGTTTGTGTTTTTTAAGATGGTTATCGGCATCCACTCGCCAACAATTACTAAATCAAGTTGTTGGTCATTGTCAAAATCTGTCCAGACTGCATCTGTCACCATGCCAGCTTCTAAAAGGGTAGGGGCTATGTTTTTGGTTACATCAATAAATTTTGGTTCACCATTTTGCAAACCTTCATTTTGTAAAATATAGCTTTTTGCAGGTTCAGGATATTGCTTTGGAACAAGCCAGCCACCAACAAATAAATCTATATCACCATCATTATCAAAATCGGCAGCCTTTACGCAAGAGCCGGAATTGGTAACTCTTGGTAAACTATTTTCTGTTTTTTTAAAATTACCTTTTCCATCATTTAAATATAAACGGTCCTGCAATTGGGAACTTCCGAGATTAAACTCATTACTGCCACTCACAACATATAAATCAACATCGCTATCATTATCTGCATCAAAAAATATTGCTGCAATATCTTCTTTAGCAATATCATCTTTTAAAAATGAATTATCCGATTTATTAAAAGACTGATCCTTATTTTGAATAAACATTTCACCCGAATAGCCGCTTGCGCTTCCTATAAAAAAATCTTCAAAACCATCATTGTTAAAATCAGCAACTGCCATAGCAGGACCATTGCTTGAATATGTGTGTGGTATCAAAACTTCATACAGATAATCGTTGTAAGGATTTTCTTTATGCTTATAATTAATTTTTGTTGCTTTAGTTATATCAGTAAATATTCCTTTTGGTTTAGATGCTTTAGAATCTGAGGCACTAATAATTTGTGGTGTTTTGTAATTAACAAGATGCATTGTATTAATTTCTGCATGCTCTAAAATACTAACTTTCCCATCATACCAAATAACTTTTATTGACTGAACTTTAGAAGCCTTATCTACACCAAAATGAATAACAGGATCAACCGAAGATTGAAAACCACGGCTTAATGTTTGCTCTTGCACTTGTTGGCCATTATTGGTAGTTAATATTATTTTAGTGCCAATAGCTAAAGGGTTTTTTTTATTTCCTGTTAATTTCACCTTTAAGTAATTGCCAACTTTTCTTTCGGTGCTTGTGTTTTTGTAAATACTTACTTCGGCGTCAATATTATTTACAATCAACTCCAGGTCGCCATCATTATCTAAATCAGCATAAGCAGCACCGTTTGAAAAACCTTTTTCATTTAAGCCCCAGCTGTAGGTACTGTTTTCAAACTGTAGGTTGCCACTATTTTGAAAAACATAATTATCAACTGCTTCCGAAGGCATGCTAAGCGTTAAATTTAAAGTGTCAAATTTTTGTTGCTCCTGGTAATTTGCTTTTTCTAATTTATTAAAATAATCTTTGTTGTTAATATCGCGGCGTGTACCGTTGGTTACAAACACATCTTTAAAGCCGTTGTTGTCAAAATCGGCACAAAGGCTTGCCCAACTCCAATCGGTAGAAGCCATATTAGTAAACTGCGCTACATTGCTAAAATGAGGCAAACTATTATTACCAATGCCCTGGTTTATTTGTACTGCGTTATACATATATTGATAATGCAGGCCAAAGTTTACAATCTCCCAAAAACCGGCAATATTCATAGAAGCCATGTTGGCTTTGTTGCGGCGGTTGTCGGCCGGGGTCATATCCATTTGAATCAAATCTATCAAACCATCATTATTTAAATCGGCAGCATCACTACCCATACCAAAAAAAGAGGTTTGCTGAAAGCTGTTTTTTAGTTGCTCTGTAAACGTTCCATCTTTATTGTTAATATAAAAGAAATCGCGCGAAGCAAAATCGTTAGAGACATAAACATCTAACCAGCCATCATTATTATAATCGGAAACAGAAGCACTTAAACTTAAACCAAAATTTAAAACGCCGGCTTGTTTGGTTACATCAGTAAAATTACCATTTCCATTGTTTTTATATAATCGATCCGATTCTTCTAACTTAGGATCGTTCATTTTATAGTAGTACGTATAATTAGGTGTTTTAAAACCTGTGAAGGGATAATTGGCTACATAAACATCTACATCACCATCATTATCATAATCAAAAAAAGTGGCTTGTGTGCTTTGGCCTTCATCTGCTAAACCTCGTTTTTGAGCTTCTTCAATAAATGTAGGAATGCCTTTTTCGTTTAAACCCTGGTTTACAAATAACTGGTTTTTAGTTGTTGCAAACTTGCCCGATACGGAAACATAAATATCTAACCAGCCATCGGCATTTACATCACAAAAAGTTACTCCCGTTACCCATCGGTTGTCGCTGGCAACATTTGCTTGTTGCGTAATCTCTTCAAATTTTAAGTTGCCTTTGTTTAAGTAAAGTTGATTTGTAACCATATTGCCCGTAAAGTACAAATCACTTAAACCATCGTTATTTACATCTCCAGCTGCAACGCCGCCACCCATATAAATGTATGGATAGGTAAAATAATTGATGGTTTCGTTTTCGGAAAGTTTGTTATTAAAATTTACTTTTGATTTATTTGAACTTACTTTTTCAAATATTTTAATATTGTTTTTTTGTGATTTATTAGATGCGTTACTATTGCTTTCCTCTGCTGGTTGGCAAGCCATTATAAAAGCTATTGTAAGCCCCAACAAACCATATTTTATAAATTGAAAATAATGCATTTAATTTACGTCTATTTGCAATTGCTAAACTATTAATTTATGCTGATTTATTTTGGGTTTGGTGATTTTATATCCTTGGATGAAAATGAATTGAGTAGAAGGTTTTGGTATTTGCATTTATTTATTAAAAATAGCTGAGATTTACGGTTTGTAACATATTTTAAATTTAATATTTAAAGAAAGAATACAAATAGGCAATTACTACAAAAGTTAAGAAGAAAGAAATGATATCAACTAAATTAATAAGGCAACCTTTACTAAATTCTTTGCTTTCATCATCACTAAACTCTTTTAACCACTCTAAACCTTGCTTGTTAAAACTAATTTTAAAAATTATAAACAGTACGTAATACCCGAAAAAATTCACAATTATTGTTTCAAAAAGTATTTGCATCAAAAAATCACCGAGTATTTTCATTTTGTATTATTTGTAAAGCTATACTTATAATTAGTAAACAACTTTCTATTGGTTCCTGTTCCGAAAGCATCTTTTTTGTGTAGTGTTTGTCTTATGTGAAATACTCGTGCCACGACTTGTTGTTTTATCTTACAGTCGTGGCACGAATTATTTTGAAAAGATGTTAACCAAACCCATTATTTAAAACCTCAACAAACAAACTAATGCTCCTCTAAAGATATTTCTTTTAAAAATTCATCAATCAAAAACAGACCTCGGCCTTCTTCTCCAATTAGCTCAATTTTATCTAAAATGCCTCTAAACAAACCTTCTTCTTCCACTTGCTCATCAATAAACCATTGCAAAAAACTTTGATTGCCAAAATCTTTGGCGTTAACTGCAGCCTCCGCAATTATATGTATGGCTTTAGTAACTGCTTGCTCTTGCTTGTACGCCTTTTGCATTGCATCTCTTATCGATTTGAAGTTATTGCTAGGTTTATTAACTGCATTTATATTTATTTTGCCGCCAGCTTCATCAATATAATGTATAAATTTGAGCAAGTGCGTGCGTTCTTCTTCTGCTTATTTAAAGAAAAAAGCGGCGCTGCCTTCTAAAATATTTGCGGCACACCAACAAGCCATTGCCAAATAAACTTATGAAACATTACCTTCCATTTCAACTTGGGCATTTAGTAACTGTTCAATTTTTTTAAGCATAATTTTTATTTTTCAAAACAATTTTTTCGTGGTTAAAGTACAATCATTACAGCTATATTGTTGTAAAATTAAATCTTTTTTTAATTGATTATAATAAACAAAAATTAACTATTTAGGTTGATGTAAAATACGAACCGTTTCGGTAGAAGCAGCTACTACAGCAATAGGCATAGATAATACAAACCCAATAACAGGAATAAAAAGTAAGCACATAAAAATTATACCATTGCCAATTGCAGTACCGCTGTGTTGTTTTACAAATTGAATACTTTCTTTATAATCAAAATGCCGCTCCATTGTATAATCCATATTGCCAAAACCGACATAATATGCTTGAACAAGAAAAATTAAAATAGTAAAAACAACACCAATAACAGGTATAAAACTGAGTAATATTAATGGAATAATTAAGCTTAACTCCCTCAATAAATTTCTAAAATTAATTCGAATACCTCTAAGTAACTGTTGCATAAAAGTGGTTTCTCTATACACGTAAATTGTTTTTCCAAGTAAGTGTTTTTCTATCTTTTGAGAAACCGGGCTCATAAATGGTGCTGATAATGCCATTACAATATGTTTATGAAAAACAAAACCAAGTACCAATATTAAAAGGCCACCAATAACCTGACTAACCATTCCGAAAGTATTTGCGCCCCAATCCCAAATCCAAAATTTAATAATTAGTTGTGCAACATTATCAGATAAAGAAAAGGCTAATACTAAAATATTTATTCCGGTTAAAAGGCTAATTGAAACGGGTATTACAAAATATTTCCAAAGTTTTAGTTTGGAGATTAAACTCAAAGTTCCGAAATATGCTTTAATCCCTTTTAAGATGTTTGTAACCATAAATTTTATAATTGGGAAGGTACAATAAAAAAGTAAATTAAAAATGAAACTTGGAGGAGGAAGTAAAATTTTAAATCTTATATTTTTTAAATAATCCTTAAAATCAATAGTAAATATTTTGGTTTTAAAAGTTGAAATTTAATATTGTAATTTACAGTTTTAAAAAATAGACAAGTGCGTATTTTAAACTTATTTGATAAATGCGTTGAAGAGTATTTATGTACATTAGAATCCTTTAAAGAATGAGCTTCATTAACAACAAAATAAAATTGACATAATCAATTTATATTAATAAATATATGACAAGATTTATAAAAAAGAAAAAACAGGAAATAGGAATTGCACCTGATGAGCTCATTTTTAGAGGGCAAAAAAAAGTAGACCAGGTTTTATTAAAAATTATTGATTTTGATACTATCAATTTAACAGAAGATGTTGTTAAAACAGTAAAAGAACTTACTGAATTACAACATAAAAATACAGTTACCTGGATAAATATAGATGGCTTGCATAATACTTCTATAATGCAAGAAATAACAACTGCCTTTAATTTTGACACGTTGGTTATGGCAGAGGTTTTAAATACTGAGGCAAGACCAAGAGTTATTGAATATGATAATTGTGCTTTAATAACAATAAAAATGTTAAGGTTAGATGAAAAAAACGGAAAAACCCTTGTTGAAAATTTAAGTTTGATACTTACAAAAACAATATTAATTTCTTTTCAAGAACAACAAGGAGATGTATTTGAGCCAGTAAGAGAAAGAATTAGAAAGCAAAAAAAGAGAATTAGAAACGGAGGAACTGATTATTTAACCTTTGCTTTACTAGATATAGTAGTTGATAATTATTTATACGTTTTGAGTTTTTTAGGAGAAAAAATAGAGGCTTTAGAAGAAAACATGCTGCTTAATCCAAATCATAATATTATAAACGAAATTAATAATTATAAAAGGGAGTTGAACTTTTTTAGAAAAAGTATAAAACCTGCCAAAGAAATGATTTTTTCATTAGCAAAAACCGAATCAGATTTTATTACTGAAAGCACCTACTTACATTTTAAAGAACTTGAAGATAATATTAGTCAGGCAAATGATGCTTCGGATAACTACCGGGAAATTTTATCAGATCAACTAAACATATATCATACTACAATAAGCAGTAAATTAAATGATATAATGAAATTCCTGACAGTATTCTCAGTAGTATTTATTCCATTAACTTTTATTGCAGGTATTTATGGAACTAATTTTGAATATGTTCCGGAACTTTCTTTTAAATACAGCTACTTTATAATGTGGTTTGTTATGATAGTTGTGGCAATAGGTATGCTATTGTTTTTTAAAAAGAAAAAATGGTTCTAATCAGATTTAAAAAAATATAATTATACAACAATATAAACTTTATAAATGAATATAGATTTTAATAAAATTTTTAGTGATTATTTTAAGCAAATAAGTATACTCATTCCAAATATAATTATTGGATTACTAATTTTAGTAATAGCTATAATATTAGGAAACATTGTTTTTAAACTTTTTTCTAAAGCAGCCCAAAATAAATGGCAAGACAGTATAATTTCTAACTTTTTAGCACAAGTAATTAAATGGGGTTTTTATCTATTTGGAATTATAATAGCATTAGATACAATTGGATTTTCAGGTATAGCCAGTACTATTTTTGCAGGAGCAGGAGTAAGTACCATAATAATTGGTTTCGCCTTTAAAGATATTGGAGAAAATTTTTTGTCGGGCATAATTTTAGCTTTAAAAAGGCCTTTTGAAATTGGAGATATTATAGAAGTTCAGGGAGATAAAGGAATCGTAAAAGATCTTGATTTAAGGTTAACTCATTTAAGAAATGCAGAAGGGAAAGATATTTATATACCAAACTCTTCAATAATAAAAAATACACTTACCAATTATACAAAAGATGGTTTTTTACGCATTAATTTTATGATTGGAATAGCACCTGAATGTGATATTGAGCAAACACGAAAATTAATTTTAGACTACCTTAATACAAATATTCATATACTTAAAACACCAAATTACAGCGTTATAGTGCAAGAGTTGGGCGAATTTACTACCGACATACAGGTATTTTTTTGGGTAGATATTTTATCCACCCAAAACTTGCCAGACGAATATTTTGGGCATAGCATTAGAAGTAAAGCTATTACAGATATAAAAAGAATTTTAGAGGAAAATAATGTAGAAATGCCATCGCAAGTTATTGAGCATAAAATGTACAGGCAGAATAAACTGTTAATAAAAGATAATTAGAAAAACTATTTTAATTCCTCAAAATACAAGGTAAAAACTTGTTTATTTAGAGCCAAAAGTTTTATCTGATAGAATAAAATAATTTAGAGCAAAATTTTTAAGAAGTAGAAAATTTTCTACGATATTAAATTATGCATAAAAACAAAGGGCTAAAAACATATTTAGCCCCTTATCAATATCATTATTGTTTTTCCAACACACAGCTTGTTGTGATTGTACCATCTATAGAGGCAATGCCAGCACACGTATCTTCAGCATCACTTTTTTTTGCTGTTATTGGTGTAAATGAAACTACATCTTCTTCCATTCCTGTGCTATCAATAGAGGTGCAGGTGCAAACATAATCTTTTTCGCAAGAAACAAACGTAATTGCAAAAAATGCAATTGCAAAAAAACCTAATATATTTTTCATGTATATTGTGTATATATTTAATTAAAGATACAAAATTAATATTATTGTTTGAAAATACAACAGATTTCTAAAAATTAGACTTCTATTCCTTTATCATATAAAAATTAAACTGAGCCAAAATAATGTATTTTTAACCTAAGTAGGTAAACTAAAGATCAATTCACCACAAAATGTTCTTTACATGTACAATATAGTTTATCAATTTTTAAATGAAATCAAATTTATAGTGGCTTTTTTTGATAAGTATCGAACCCCATACAGATTAAATCGATTTTCATAATTTTTCGGGCAAAACCGAATGGTAGTTGCCCATTTTCCGCCATACTATTCTGATGCAAAACCAATCAACAAAAGCATATCAATTCGAAAATAAATGTTAGATTGTTCAAGAATTAGTAAGGTATTATTATATTCGATTTTCAACTAATGATTATTAATCAAAACCAAATAACACCAAATATTAGTAATTTTTGCCACTAATGGTTGGCAATTTATATAAAGAAAAAATATGAATGTTTTAGCACAATTATTAAAATTCCTTTCAAATGTAGGCGTTAAAAATGTTTATGGAGCTGCGAGCGATACCCATAATTTTTTGGTGAAAGCTATTGAAGAAAGTGAGTACGTTTGATTAATTTATATTTATTGAATAAGCATTTCATTACAACATGAAAAAGTTCATTTTTTTTTGGAAAGAGTTACTGACAACATTTTGGTTTCTGCCGGTACTTATTATTTGTCTGGCAGTATTTCTTTCAATAATTTTGGTAGTCCTTGATAATTCTTTTGAAATATCTGAGGAGAGCTGGGTTCATTTTTTTCTGGTAAACGATTCTGATTCTGCACGCAGCATTCTATCCACTATTTCCGGCGCAATGATTGGCGTTGCAGGAACTGTTTTTTCCGTTACGCTGGTTGCCTTAACGCTTGCCTCTTCGCAGTTTGGCCCCCGGTTGATAAAAAACTTTATGTACATAAAGCTCAATCAGGTAGTGTTGGGTTCCTACATTGCTACCTATCTATATTGTCTGTTGGTTTTAAATTCTATAAAAGATAGTGATGGTTTTGCGTTTATCCCCTCTATTTCAATACTGGTTGCCATTTTTGCTGCCATAGCAAACATTGTTTTGCTCATTATATTTATTCACCAAATTGCGGTACACATACAAGCCGATAGAGTAGTCGCTGATATTTCAGACTTTATCGCCAAACAGTTAGAAAATCTCTTTCCAGAAAAAATAGAGAAGGAGACTGGAAGCGAGAAAAAAATTGATATTACTTCTGCCCTTTCGAGCTATAATAACAAGGTCTCTATTAAATCACCAATGAGCGGTTATCTTCAATATATCTCTTTAGATGATTTGATTAATTTGCTAAGCAAACAAAACGCTCTGTTAAAAGTACATCACAGAGCAGGCAGTTATTTAGTAAAAGAAATTGAAATTGCGGAGTTGCTAACTCGTTCAAAATGGGAAGAAGAAAAAATTGAAACGCTTTTAAATCAATTTGTTATTGGCAAAACCAAAACGCCGCAGCAAGACATTGAGTACTCCATTCACCAAATGGTAGAAATTGCCTCACGGGCACTCTCTCCCGGAATAAATGACCCCTACACCGCCATTGCCTGCATTGATAATTTAACATCAACCATGTCTTATTTGGCACAAGCAAAATTTCCGTCAAAATACAAATTTGACGAAGACGGTCAGCTTAGAATTATTGCTAAAACTTTAGATTTTGAAGGCGTATTAAATGCCGCTTTTAATCAAATTCGCCAATTTTCAACAGGTAGTGCTGCGGTAATTATCAGGCTAATGGAAGCGCTCACAACCATACAGCAATTTACCCAAAATGAATACCAGAAAAAAGCAGTCATCAAGCACGCAGAAATGGTTTTATTTATAGGAGAACAAAGTATAAAGGAAACAAATGACCTTAAAGAAATAAAGGAAAGCGCAAAAACACTTTTAAAGTAGCGTTTAATAAAACACTTTACAGCATTCGGTCAAATAGATAACTGTAAATACAACAAGCAGATAACTTAGAATTTGTTGCAGGTTTTGATAATGTTACAAAAATTTTTGATCCTAATCAACCTTCACCTTTTAATACTTTACAAACAATTGATGATGGTTTTGGTTATTGGGTAAAATTAACCAATGCCGACGTATTAACTACACAAGGTGGTTGTATAGATGAAGGTTTCAGAAAACCAATGGATATTGGTTGGAATTTGATCGCTTATCCGCCAATTGCTGCGCAATCACCAAGCATGTATTTTGCTGATTTAATTGCCGATGGTAGTTTAGAATTTGTTGCAGGTTTTGATGGCGGAACAAAAACTTTCGATCCTACTTTACCAGAATTTTTCAATAGTTTACAACAAATGGAAAATGGTTTTGGCTATTGGGTAAAAGTGACTAATCCCTAATGTAAAAACAGCAAATAATTTAACTAACGTTTTTAGTTTTGTTAATGGAACAAGTAATTTGCCAATTGGGGGGCAAGTAGCAATATTAAACGAAATTGGGAAAACAATTGCCAGCATTGATGTAATTGGAAATGGCTATTTAATGACTACACCTTCATTTGTTTTAATGGAGGTGTGTTTTTAATTCTGCAAAAAGCCTACCCTCTAAAAGCCGATAGTTTTCTACTTTTCAACCCACTTTCAAAGCTGCGCAAACGTGTAACACAATCGCCTCCAAAACGATCTTTCATTTTATCCATCGCTTTATAAAGGTTCGCCATTTTTTCGCTTTGTTCAAATAAATTCATTTGATAGTGCCCATTAACTAAACCACTCAACTTAACGCCTACCAAGCGAATTAAAACTCTACGCTTATACAGTTTATCAAACAATTGCAAGGCATACTCTATCAATTGATGATCGCAAGCTGTATAATAAATTTTTTTTTGTAAGGTATGCGTATCAAAATCGGTATAGCGTATTTTAATGGTAATACACGAAGTTAGCTTTTTTGAACTACGCAACTCGTAAGCCAACTGTTCACACATATTAGAAATAATTGATTTCAATTGCTTGATGTTAATCGTATCTTTATCAAAAGTGCGCTCTTTACCAATAGATTTAGATTTTACATAAGGTATTACTTTTGAAGGATCGATGGCATTGGCACGCTGCGACAAAACCTTTCCGTTTTTACCAAACAAGTAAGCTAAATATTCGGCAGGAATATCGCGCAAAGTGAGTACTTTACGCACTTTCATTTGGTGTAAAGTGTTGGCTGTTTTAGGGCCAATCATAGGTATACATTCTACTTTCATTGGTGCAATAAAGGCGCGTTCGTTTCCTGTTTCTACCAAAATATGTCCGTTGGGTTTGGCTTCGCCAGTAGCAATTTTAGCCATCATTTTATTGGTAGAAAGCCCAAAAGAAATAGGCAAACCGGTTTCTTTAATAATGCGGTTGCGTAATTCTTTCGACCATTGATAACAGCCAAAATGTTTATCCATACCCGTCATATCTACATAAAATTCATCAATAGACGACTTCTCGAACATGGGTGCTTCTTCGGCAATAATTTCGGTAATCATGTGTGAGTATTTTCCATAAGCATCGCTATCGCCCTTAATTACCAATGCTTGTGGACAAAGCCGCCTTGCCAACAACATGGGCATACCAGCGTGTACGCCAAAAGCACGGGTTTCGTAACTACAGCACGCCACCACGCCACGGTTGCTTGAGCCGCCCAACATAATAGGTCTATTATTTAAGCGGCTATCTTTTAGCCGTTCTACCGATATAAAAAAGGTATCTAAATCGTAATGTAATATTGATTTTTTCAAAACTGGTGTGTGATTTTAGTGCAAAGATACGACTATTGAACTAAAATTTTTGTTCTATTTTATTTAGAACTAAGAGATTTGAGGGTTTTGAGGTTAGATGTCATCTTGATGATGTTACTGCGATTTCAAAATCGACAAACTTTGCATTTAAATGCTCAAAATATTTATTCACCTCAAGTAACTGAATTCTAATACAATATCAGTAAGCAAATAACAAATCATTTACAAAATTCATCTGTAATTTTGCCCAGCGAGTACAAGAAGATAGAAACAACTATTGAAAGTAAGGATTACTTTATTCTATTCTGCTTGAACATCTTTAAAAATATTTAATTGATGGTTTTGTTCTATTCGATGTTCAAACAAATGGTGAGATTCTTTTTCTTGGTTAGGAAATTTGATTGAATAAGCATTTGGTATCGACAAATCAAATTTAACACTTGGTAAATGTTCTTTAATTTTTTCTATTGATTTCTCAAAATAACTCTCACTTATTTCGCATCCTGTTAAACTAATTCCTGCATTGTAGCAAGCGATAGCAATTGTTCCGCTACCTAAATGTGTGTCGAGTATTTTGTCTCCTTGTTTAGCATACATTTTAAGTAGCCAATTATAAAGGTCAAGTGGTTTTTGTGTTGGATGGGTTTTATTTCTATTTTTTCTAACACTATAATGAAAAATTTTGGCAGGTCTATCTAATGAAGACCAAGCCATTTCAGCCATTGCAAAATTATTAAGCGATTCTGGTTGTTTTTTATCCCAAATTATATATCCTTTATTGTATTCACTTCGTAACCACAATTGTCCGAAATAATTACCACCCCAAATAATTTGATTTTTTGAAACACGGAAAAGTTCATTGAAATATTCATCATTTGGTTTTACATCCCATTGTGCATATTCTTTCATATTGAATTTTCTATCTCCACCTCTTTTAGTTTTATTTAAAATTCCGTATGGTGGGTCAACAATTGCCAAATCAAAATAATTATCAGGATATCTTGACATTAAATCCATATTGTTTTCTCTCGTAATTGATATCATAATTATTTAACTTGTTGTAGCGAATCTTTCAATAGTCATATTTGAAATGTTTTTACTAATGTCGGTTCCTAAATTATTTGTGATTATTGAGTCAAAGTCCTCAAAATCTATTTCTCTTATGTCGTTGTCTATATTGTTGTATAAATATTCTGAAAATGTACTTGCTCGAATTATAACTATTGGTGAAGCCTGAATATCTTGTAAAACAGCAGGTACATATCTAGGTGCAACTACAATTGTGTATTCTCCCCCAATCTTATCTCTATGACCTGCTAATCTACCTGAATTTATTCCAGAGAGCTTATTTTTAGTCGATTTTGCATCTACTGCAAACTTTTTCTTTTTTGTTAGGTATAGACATTCAATATCTGTATTACCTGCACCACCAATTTTTTCAGCTCCTACATTGTAGAACATATTGAAGCCATCTGTAAGTGCATCTTCAAATAAATATGCTTCTTTACCATCATTGTTATTTGAATACTGTTCTATTAATTTAGGTAGATTTAGTAATTTAAGTTTTAATTCATTTTCAACTTCACCAATTGAATCAAGTAAAATTCTAGGGTAAAAGCTATAAATCTCTTTTATGACATCTATTTTCAATCTTTCTGGGTCATTTAACAAAAGAGGTTTCTCTAAAAATGAATAGTTTGTTTCTAGATTATTAACCAGTTCTTTTAATTGAGCTGGAATTTCTACAATATTTCTAGTTACTTTTCTAAAAGTTTTTGTTGTGCCGTGTTGTAGTTTACAGATTAATTCTCCTTGTGTTTTTTCTAAAACACCTGCACCTGAAAATAATGTTGAAACATAATAATCCCACTCATAAGCAGAATTTACATAAGCGTGTCTATCTTCTTGAAATTTTTCAGCTAATTTTTCATTAGATAACTCTCTTAAACCTAATATTTCTTTCATTAGTTCTTCATAAATATCTGTAGTTATTTCTTGAATAAATACAACTATGTATGCAACTTCAAAAGCAAAAAGTTTGTTTGCTAATCTCGAATCTGAAAGTAATTTAAAAATCAATCGAAAAGGATATAATTGAAAATCTTTATTTGTTCCACTATGAGGATGTTGATATTGAACAGCCCATAACATTGTTAAGAATATTTTAGAAGATTTTTCTTCATCTTCTATATGTTTTAAGAAAAGATTACCGAGTGGACTGTATAAAAACCTGTCATCACCATCAACTTTAGCTTGGTAACCAAACATATAATATGATAGCTGATTGATTTTATGATTTATAGCATCAAGTGGCATATCAGGATTTCTTTCACTATATAAGCCAACTTCACGTAATTTTAAATTTAGACGAGCTTTTTCATCTTTTGAAATTCCCGTTTTGGAAAACGATTTTAAAAACGCTGCAACTGAACATAACAGTTTAAAGTCACTTATGTGACGATATAAAATCCATTTTTTACTATCTACTCTTAATGCCATTATTAATTATTAATCTGTTCTACAATTTTTTTTATTAATAATGGCGGAATGCATTCACCAATACATTTTCTTATTAAGAGTTCGTTAGTGTTATTTGGAATATTCCAATCAGCAGGTAAAGAAGATAAAAGCATTAGTTCTAATGGTGTCAAAACCCTTGCATCAGAATATAAATCATTTGATAGTTTTCTACCTGGGTGAACATTTAATTGTGAGCTGATTGCATCATTCCTCATAGTGATAGTTGGTGAAGGTTCGTCCCATTTAATTCTACGATATGTAGTATTGTAGCTTTTTATTCTTTCTCCATTTTCTTTGACAGGGAAATGTATTTTGTTCTCAAATGCTGTTTTGCCTGTTGGTGTATTTTGCATCCAAGTAATATGTCTTTTATTGTGTTTTCTTGCAAAATGCCATTTTAAATCAGACTTTTCATTTGCTTCAATACTTGGAAGATGTCCGATAGCATCTTCTACAGTAATAATGTTTTCGCTCTTTGGTGAATTCCATTTTAATCCTTTTTTATACATTTTAATTATTGCACGAACTCTTCTTTGAGGAACTCCAAATAGTTGTGCATCATATTCTTCTGCTTCTATTTGATATTTGTTTTTGAAAAGAATGGATAAGATGTCAATAACTTTAATCAATCCATCTTGAAATGGCAACTCTATTTTTAAAAAATTAGGCACATTTTCAATTAAAACATAGTTAGGATTCTTTTTTTCAATAAACTCTATTATTCTAAAAACGAGAAAATTTCTTCCGTCATTTAACATTTGATTTTTATTTCTATTCTTACCCGCAACACTCATACCTTGGCAAGGGGGTGATGCTATTAAAAAATCTAAATTATCAGACGATGATTGAAGAATCTGTTTAAATATTCTTTCATTTTGAATATCGCCAGCTATCATATTACAGTCTTTATTAACTGAACGATATAAATTTGCTCGTTCTTCTAAAAGTTCATTAGCAACAGTAATACTCATACCTATTTCTTTAAAATAAGTTTCTGATATTCCTGCACTAGAAAATAAAGATGTTCCTATCATTGATTAAAATTTAAACTTGTTCCGTATTCATTTTTCGTATTTAATAATATTTCACTTCCCTTTCAGCTTAACTTAATAACTCACTAATACTATTTCTTAATAAAAATTCTACTATTTTCTGTTGAATATTTCAGCAAGGCAATTTAGTGAATCAGCTTCTAATTACCAAGTTTTAGTTCTAATTTAATAAGAACAAACTATCTTTGTTCTAAATTAGAACAATTTGTACCTCAACACACATAGCAACTTTAGCCTTGGCTACGGCACTATTAGCATTGCTCAGCTAATACAATGCGCACAACACTATGGCATAAAAGCCTTGGCTTTGACTGATGTTAACAACACATCGGGCATCTGGCCTTTTATTAATGAATGTCAAAAGCACAACATAAAACCATTGGTGGGTATCGAATTTAAAAACGAACAGCAAGAGACTGAGTTTGTAGGTATTGCTCGCAACTTAAAAGGTTTAGAAGAATTAAACCGCTATTTAACAAGTCGCTTAATTACTAACAATGATGAAAAATGTACACAACAGCCAACAGTTCCGCCTCAAAATTTAATGACTAACGTTTCTAAAATTTATCCCTTCTTACCTAAAAAAGAATACCAACTAAAACCAAACGAATACATTGGAGTAACTACTCACCAAATTAATCAACTGTATCAATCGCAAGCTTTAAAGCAATGGAGCAACAAACTGGTAATATTGCAACCGCTCACTTTTTTCAACAAAGCCAACTACCACTTACATTTATTGTTAAGGGCTATTAACGATAACCAGCTCATTACCAAATTAGATAAAAAACGATGCGCTCCACCCACAGAAATATGGCAAAATCCTACAGAAATAAAAGCCGCTTTTGAAGCCTATCCTTTTATTATAGAAAATACCGAAGCGATGATGGAAGAATGTAAGGTGGACTATAAATTTCATCAAAACCACAACAAGCAAACCTATACAGGTTCGTACCAAGGCGATTCAGAATTGTTGGAACGCTTGGCTTTAGATGGCTTTAATTACCGCTACAAAATGGATGATAGAGATGCGATGTTACGGCTGTTAAAAGAGCTGCGCATTATTAACGAATTAAATTTTGCCAACTATTATTTAATCAATTGGGATATGGTTCAATATGCAGAACGCAAAGGTTATTTTTATGTGGGCAGAGGCAGCGGTGCCAACAGCATGGTCGCCTATTGTATGAAAATTACCGACGTAGATCCGATGGAATTAGATTTATATTTTGAACGTTTTTTAAACAAACACCGCAAATCGCCACCCGATTTTGATATTGATTTTTCACACAAAGACCGCGATGACATTTATGCCTATCTGTTTGAAAAATATGGGGATGAACATGTTTGTCTGTTGGGCTCTTACGTTACCTTTCAGCAGAAGGCAGCTATTCGTGAGGTGGGGAAAGTGTTTGGTTTGCCGAAGTCAGAAATTGATCAGGTGATGGGCCACATACAAAGAGGTTATTTGCCCGATGATGTTACGAAAAAGGTCTATCAATTTAGTCAAAAACTAATTGGTAAGCCGAAACATTTAGGGATCCATGCTTGTGGTGTTTTAATTTCAGAAAAACCAATATATAATTATACGGCTTTGCATTTGCCGCCCAAAGATTTAAAAACAGCACAGTTTGATATGTACGTAGCCGAAGATATTGGCTTGCATAAATTTGATGTATTGAGTCAACGAGGTTTAAGCCATATTCGCGATTGTGTAGACTTGGCTGAGGCAAATCATAACATAAAAATTGATATACACGATGTGAAAAAATTTAAAGAAGACTCACAGGTGAGGGAGCGCATTAAGGCTGCTAAAACCATTGGCTGCTTTTATATTGAGTCGCCAGCAATGCGGGTTTTGTTAACCAAATTGAGTTGCTCCGATTATATAACCTTGGTGGCGGCCAGTTCTATTATTCGCCCGGGCGTAGCTAAATCGGGTATGATGCGGGCTTACATAGAACGCTTTCATAAACCTGATAGCTTTGAATATTTGCATCCGGTTATGGAAAAATTATTGAAAGAAACTTATGGCATTATGGTGTATCAGGAAGATGTAATTAAGGTAGCGCATCATTTTGCAGGACTTACTTTAGAGGAATCGGATGTGTTGCGACGTGGTATGAGCGGCAAGTTTCGTTCGGCAGCAGAAATGGAAAAGATACAAGAAAAGTTTGTGCAAAACTGCGAAGCCAAAGGTTATGCCAAAGAACTGTATATGGAAGTTTGGCGGCAGATCGCCAGCTTTTCGGGTTACTCTTTTTCAAAGGCACATTCGGCAAGTTATGCGGTAGAAAGTTACCAAAGTTTATATTTAAAAACCTATTATCCATTAGAATTTATAACGGCCGTACTCAATAATTTTGGCGGTTTTTATCGTTCCGAATTTTACTTTCACGAAGCCCGACGCTTAGGTGCTAAAATTGAAGCACCTTGTGTTAATCATAGCAATTTTTACAACCGTTTAATCAGTCCAAAAATTTATGTAGGCTTTGTGCATATTAAAGCACTCGAACATAAAATAACCACTCAAATTTTAGAAGAGCGAGAAAGAGGTGGCGTTTATAGCAGCTTCGAAAATTTTTTAGATCGTATTAAAATTTCATTTGAACAGCTCAACTTACTTATTCGCTTAAAGGCATTTAGGTTTACGGGCAAAGCCAAGGCGGCTTTACTTTGGCGGGCTGTTATTCGCAATAAAAAAATAAGCGACACTAAATACGCTCCGGCACAAACGCTATTTAAAGCCGAGCGCAAAACATTTCAACTGCCCGATTTTACCGAACATTTTATTGAAGATGCTTATGACCAAATTGAATTATTAAATATGCCTTTGTACAATCCTTTTGAGTTAATTGATGAAGCTCATAAAAAAGATTGCACCAACAGTTTAAGTTTTCCGCAGCAGTTGGGCAAACGTATTACTATTTTGGGTTATTTGGTTGCCATAAAAAATACCAATACTTCAAAAGGCGAGCGCATGCATTTTGGTTGTTTTACCGATGAGGCCAGCAACTTTTTCGACACCGTACACTTTCCACCTTCTGCCAAACAATTTCCGTTTAAAGGCAGCGGCTTGTATAAAATTATAGGCAAGGTAATGGAAGAGTTTGGCGTTTATTCTGTTGAGGTTAGCTTTATGAAAAAAGTGCCTTATTTAAGTATGGAAGGTTATGAATTTAAAGGCGTGGAGCGGAAGAGTTTTGGGGTAAATTAAAATACATAAATTAAATGTTATCTGCTTATTGGGTTTCACGCAGCGCTACAATTTTTTATGTAATTGCTGGTTTTAGCATACTATTTTTTTACAAAAAAAGTATGTGTTTGGTTTGTATATTTTGCAGGGATGTACCTTAGTGGTACTCATATTTTCAATAGTTCTCGTTATTTTTGAGTTGATTTTTGTTTATCATTTATGAAATACAAAAGTAAAAATAGAAAGCCTATATAGGTAGTTTGTAATCCTACAACATCCCACCTTTGAGCAAATGAACAGCCTATAACTAATATATTCATGAGTATAAAAGTTACTATTAGTGTTTGCCTTGTAAATTTATTTATAATTAGTAAAAGTCCGATTATAAGTTCGGCAAAAGGAATTACGTAGGCCATGGGTGTGACCAAAAATTCTGGTATTAGCGTAGCTTCAAAGGTATTTTGCATTCCTGTCACAAACTTATTTAAATTAGGAAGTCTCACTAATCCATGAAAGTGATTATTTCTTATATTTAAAATAATTTCTGGCTTTTAGTGTTCTGTATAATTTTTAGTACTCAATTATTGTAAGATTGATAGAAGCTGCTAACCATAAACTGCCAACAGCTGCTTCAAATCTGCCAAGGTATTTATCTCTTCAACTTTTTTATCTGTTCGCCAGCGCAGCATCCGTGGAAAACGCAAAGCGACTCCCGATTTATGTCTCGTTGATTTGTTAATACCCTCAAAGGCCAGTTCGAAAACCAGTTCAGGTTTCACACTTCTTACGGGCCCAAAACGTTCTTTGGTATTCTTTCTTACCCAGGCGGTTATTTTGTTAAATTCCTTGTCGGTCAAGCCAGAATAAGCCTTGGTAAAAGGAACCAAAGCGTCGCCATCCCAAACGGCGAAGGTATAATCGGTGAACATATTGGCACGCCGTCCACTACCTTGTTGCGCGTAAATCATCACCGCATCAATGGTTAAGGGGTCTACTTTCCATTTCCACCAATCGCCTTTTTTACGACCAATTTTGTAGTCCGAATTCAATCTTTTTATCATCAAACCTTCGCTAAAATGCGCTCTGGAATCCGCGCGTGCAGCCGCCGCTTGTTCCCAGTTTTCAAAGTTCACAATTTCTGATAATTTAATTATTTTTTTAAGCGAATTTTCAGCTACTATTTTTTCTAACAAAACCCTTCTTTCCCGCAAAGGCGTTTGCCGAATATCTTTTCCTTCATATTCTAACAAATCATAAGCCATCAAAATAACAGGCGCAGATTCGAGTATTTTTTTGGTTACATTTTTTCTGCCAATTCTGGTTTGAAGCACATTAAAAGTTAGCGGTTTACCATCTTTGAAAGGTAAAATTTCTCCATCAAGCACCGTACCATTAGGCAACAAATTTGCCAAAGGATGGTACTCTGGAAACTTATCGGTCACCAATTCTTCACCTCTCGACCAAACAAATAAATTATCTTTTCTAACAATTAGCTGCCCTCTAATGCCGTCCCATTTACGTTCAACCTGCCACTCAGCGGGCTTGCCTAAATCGGCAGGTGCTCCTTCTAAAGCATAAGCCAAATAAAAAGGATAAGGTCGCGAAATATCGTCTAAAGGATTTTCTGCCCGAATAAGTGCATCATAAGTAATGGTATCTGGCGTCCAATTTCCCATCAGCCGGTGGGCAATTGTATTTTCATCCTGACCTTCATATTGTGCCAAAGCCCGCATCATTAATTTTTGAGAAACCCCCACTCTAAAACCCCCAGTAATCAGTTTGTTAAAAACAAAACGCTCGTTATAAGTTAAGCCTTGCCAGGCATTAATTACGGTTTCTTTTTTAACGGCTTCCTCTTTTTTATCTAACTTTTTAACCACCTCTATCCAATCGGCCAAAGCGACATCGTGTTGTGCTTCGGCAGGCGGTAAAACAAGTGCAATGGTCTCGGCTAAATCACCCACTTTATGGTAACTTTCTTCAAACAACCAAAGTGGAATATTGGCCAACTCTGCCGCCCATTGCCTAAGCAAACTCGTTTTAACCGTTCGCTTGGGCCGCCGGTGAGAAAGAATTGCCATTGCCCACAACCGGTCCTTATCATCCACCTCTTCAAAGTATTTTTTTAAAGCGGCCACCTTAACCAAAGTTTTGGTCGTCTGGTCTAATTGCGTAAATAAATGTGCAAATTTTTTCATATTTTATTATTACATAATTTCTCAAGTTTATCTAAAAAACAATACAGCAGAAAATTCGAAAAATTTTTTGAAGCGAAACATTTAACTTTATAAAAACTTGTGGTCCTGCTCATATCTTTACAATTGTTATTTTTAAGCCATTAGTTAACTTAAAAAGGAAATGTGGTTGTATTAAGAGGCTCTTGCAAAGTAGGCATTAATGTGATACTGTCGTGAAAGGAACCCCAACCACAT
>Ga0209187_1001885_pt1 | contig 21999 bp, 19 predicted proteins | sample BantaG_FD_187430 | JGI IMG/M metagenome (GOLD analysis project Ga0209187, IMG submission 187430) | Marine algal microbial communities from Bantry Bay, Ireland - BantryBay_4 metaG (SPAdes) (version 2) | ecosystem: Host-associated > Algae > Red algae > Unclassified | place: Bantry Bay, Ireland...
AATTCACCGATTTTCTTTTTGGATAAAGTCGAAACGCCGGTCTTGATTTTACACAACGACAAGGACGGCGCGGTGCCGTGGTATCAGGGAATTGAGATGTTTGTCGGCCTCCGTCGATTGGGCAAACCTGCGTGGATGCTGAATTATAACGACGAACCGCACTGGCCCGTGAAGCGACAAAATCGGGTGGATTTTAATATTCGAATGTCGCAGTTTTTTGATTATTATTTGAAAGGAGCAGCCGAGCCGCAGTGGATGAAAAGAGGGGTTCCGGCGGTGGAGAAAGGGATTTTGCAGGGGTTGGGAGTTAGTAATGAATAATTTTTTAATGAAAAATTAATAATGCCTTCGATCGTATGGTGGATTTGTGGATTTTCTGATGCGAACAATATGCTACAGATATGAGGAGTAAAAAAAATGCTGGAACTCCCTTTAAGATTTGGGGTAAATTCCAATATTTTTTTGACGTTTGTTCTTAAATTTTGATACCAGAATACTCAAAAAATGGCCTTTTGACAGATCGTTGAATCGTTTGAATAAGGTCTTAAATTATATTTTACATTAAATAAATCGAAGGCTCACGTATAATCACGTTCGAAACGATTCAACATTTCAACAAGCGAAGCGACTCAATAAACGAAGTGATTCAACAAGCGAAGCGCTTCAACAATTCAACACCCTCCCTACTGCACTTTCACCACCGTCGTCGTATCCAAGTCAAATACCTCAATTTTAATCCCGTCACTCAAGCCCGTTTTCACCAACTGTTTTTCAAATTTATCTTTGCCCGTTTTTATTTCTACGAAAGTAGAATCCTTTTTAAAGATTAGATCCCGTTCCTGGAGAACGATTACCTGATCGCGTCTATCCAGAATGATATCACCACTCGCGCTGTAACCGGCGCGTAAAAAAGATTTGGAGGTAGGTTTGATAGCGGCTTTTACTTCAAATTTTACGGCACCTTCCTCCTCTACTCCTTTCGGAGAAATATATTCCAGCGATGCCGCAAATTTTTCGGATTCGATGGCACCTACGGTCAATTCCAGCGGCATACCTTCTTTCAATTTTCCGACGTCGGACTCATCGACGTTGCCTTCAAAAATCAGGGACTGCATATCGGCAACCGAAGCGATGGTCGTGCCTTCGTTAAATGTATTTCGTTCGATCACTGATGCGCCTTCTTCAATCGGTACATCCAATACCATTCCGGCCACGGTAGAGACGACGACGTTAGAAACTTGTTTGCTATTGCGGGTCGCGCCTTCGCGTAACAAAGCGAGGTTATCTTGTGCGGCGGCGTATTGCTGCTCCTCGATATCGAGGCTGGCTTCAAATTGTTTGAGGCTATTAAGCGCACCGATTCCGGCGTTGTCAAAAGCGGCTTGTTGAATATTTAGGCGGAGTTTAAACTGGTTGTATTCCGTTTGGGAAATGATGCCTTCGTCAAACAGATTGCGTTGTCGCTCTTCTTCTTGTTTGGCATCGGCGAGGTTGGCGCGGGCCTGCTCGACGTCGAGTTGCTGATCGAAGACTTTCTTTTGACGATCCAGTTCCCGGCGAGCTTCGTCGCGGCGCATCCGGGCGAGTTCGACACTACTTTGTGCATTGTTGATACTCACCTGATCGGGGATCAATTTGATCCGCGCCAGCTTTTGTCCTTTGGTAACGAGTTGTCCCGCTTCGACAAACAATTGGTCGATGACACCCGATACTTGTGGCTTGATCATAATCTCTTTTCTAGGTTTGATACTACCAGTGGCAACGGTTTTTTTCACTACGTCCTCAATGGTAGGTTTAGTGGTTTTAATACCTTCTGCTTCGTTGTCGTTTTGTTGATTAAAGTAGGCGAAGAGGCCAGCGGTGACTAGTAAGAGTAAGGCGGCAATTCCGAGTAAACATCCTTTGTTCATAATTTATTGTTGAGTTGTTTAGTTGTTGAGGCGCTTCGCTTGTTGAAATGTTGAAACGCTTCGCTTGTTGAATCGTTGAATCGTTATTTATTAATACCTCATTCCTAAGTTATTATTTTTTCCTTTACTTTTATTTTTCCAATCAAAGGCTTACGTATAACTAAATGCGGTCGAACAATTCAACGCTTCAACACCTCAACATCCCCCACCCGTCCGCTTTAGCGGTTCGTTCCCTCGTCGTATTGTTGTACGACGCCCTCCCTTCGGTCGGGATCGGTCACTCATCCTTAAGCGCAATCACCGGATTTACATTTGCTGCTTGCATCGCAGGAATCAGTCCGGTCAAGGCGCCGCAAACCACAAGTATTCCCAGAGATAATAAACAGATTCCCAAATCAATTTCCGGATTAGAGAAAAAGGCCGTCGCATCTCCCATGAACTGACTCATGATAAACAGTATGCCTACACTACAAGCCAATCCTAAATATCCGGCAATAGTCGTCAAGAAAACGGATTCCATTAAAATCATACTAACGATCGAACTTGGCGTAGCACCGAGTGCTTTTCGGATGCCGATTTCTTTGGTTCGTTCTTTTACCAAAATCAACATGATATTTCCGACACCAATGACACCTGCTAACAAGCTACCGATTCCTACGAACCAAACCAGAACGGTGATTCCTGTAAAGAGTCCAGTAATCTGTCGATATTCTTCCTGAATATTATCCGACCAAATGGCTCGATTGTCATCAGGATGAATATTATGCCGATCTTTTAGCAGTTTTTTAATTTTTTCTTCCACGATTCCCACATCTACACTTGGATACATGGCACAGACAAACCAGCCAATTTGACCGGGTCGATTGCGAAGTTGTTGCACCGTGCTAAGTGGTAGCAATACTGTTTTTTCATCCTCGACGGCCTGTTCTCCTCGACGGTTGGACTTGAGGATACCAACGATCTTAAATTCGGTTCCTCGTAGTTTGATATATTCCCCAATCGCCTCTTGTCCTTCTTCAAATAATGCTTTTACTACTTCGCGACCTACGATGGCAATCTTACGTTTACTTTCAATATCTAATTGATTTAGAAAACGTCCTTGATACACCTCCAACGCATTAATATGGACTAAATCTGGCATATCACCTCGAACATCAAAACTGGCACTTTTATCTCCGTGTGAAACAGCTCCACCAGGCATCCATAGTCGCGGCGCCATATGAGAAATCTCTTCCCCAAAATTTTCCCGGATGGCCATTACATCATCATTATCAAGCGAGAAATTTCTACCGGGCTTCATCCCTTTGTAAGGAAGCGAGGTTCGGTTCGATCCCATATAGACACTATTCTTGGCGTGGCCACCAAATAACCCATTTACGCCATTTTGCAAACCATTGCCTGCACCCATCAAAAATACCAACATAAAGATACCCCAGAAGACGCCCAATGCGGTGAGGCCCGTCCGAAGTTTGTGCTTCGCGATGGTATTGAATATTTCCTGCCATTTGTCGTAATCGAACATGTGAGTCTGTTGGCTATTGGCTTCCTTTGATCGTTTTTTCGATCGTTTTTTTTATTGTAAAGGAAGAAAATTGCTATTAGGAATGAGTTAATAAATATTTACGTGCTTTTGATTTTTGTAATAATTTGCTCGAAAAAAAATAATGCGACACCCTCTGGGGTCGATCTAACGCGGGCCTCGTATCTCGGCTAACATAATGTGATCTCTCTGAGATCATTCCTATTCACATCAAAGATGTATATAGAAAATTTCAGTATGTAATGAGTAGATTAAACCTCTGATTTTTGTTGCTCGCTCTCTTCGCGTTCACTAATACGATTGAGGGAAGCCAATAGCTAACGGCCAATAGCCAATAGCTTTAAAAAATCAGCTTTTCATCGCTACCACCGGATTAATTCTTACCGCCTGCAAGGCTGGAATCAGTCCACTGACCACACCACTGACGATCAGGATAAACATGGCTCCAATAATCGTCGCCAGGTCTACTTCGGGATTTTTAAAAAATTCCGCTTCGATATCATTAGCGATAATAAATTGTTGAATTCCGTACACCAGTCCCAGTCCACAAGCAAGTCCCAGATAGCCCGCGAGGGAAGTCAGGAATACGGCTTCGTACACAATCATACTGATGATCGAACCCGGAGTAGCTCCGAGGGCTTTACGAACGCCAATTTCTTTGGTTCGTTCTTTTACAATTATTAACATTATGTTGCTAACCCCGATTACTCCGGCAATAATACTACCGATGCCGACTAACCAAATAAAAATGAAAATAAAGCGTAACATTATTTTTGCGTCCTGGGCACCTTCAACTGAATTCCACATACCGATGGCCATTTCATCTTTGGGATCGAATTTATGGTAAGCGGCCAGATCGGAGCGAATTTTATCTTCTGCGACTTTACTTTCTTCGACCGTTTCGACGTTGAGATCAACTACCAGATTTCCCAAGTGATCGGTTCCATCAATTTGCTGTGCGGTGGAAATAGGTAAATAAATCCGTTCGGTATCCCGAAAACGATCTTTAGTAAAGACTCCTACGATCTGGTATTCAATTCCTTTTACCTTAATATATTTATTGAGCGGATCTTCGTCTTCCTTAAAAAACTCTTTAGTGACTGCGGTGCCGACCACGGCGACTTTTCTGCGTTCGGCTATATCTATTTTATTAATAAACCTTCCTTTGGTTATTTTAGGTTTTTCAATATGTAGATGATCCGGATATACACACTGAACATTATAGGAACGGCTTTTATTTTTATAATTTATGAAAAAATCTCCCCGCATCCAGTACTGCCCACTGACGTGATTAAAGTCGTCTCCTTTTTTATCTTCTAATAATTCGTAATCATTTTGATTGAATTCAATAAATCTACCAGCGGGTAATCCTTTGTATGGAATAGACGTTTTATAGGTCCACATGTAGAGTCGATTTTTGGCTCGATCTCCGAAATCTGCTTCGGCACTATTTCTCAAACCATTGCCGGCACCTAATAAAATAACGAGCATAAAAATCCCCCACCAAACGGAAAGGGCCGTTAGGAAGGTACGGAGTTTATGCCGTTGCAGAGAGGCAAAAATCTCCTGCCACTTATCGATATCCGGTTTAAAAAATTCTAAAAATCTCAAGTGGTTTGTTTTAAAATGCTATTTGTGCTATTTGCTATTGCTATTTGCCGTTTGCCATTTGCTTCTCTTCTAACGCGTTAGCGGCTGGTCTCAGCTACCAGCCGATGACAAATAGCACATATATTTCAATTATTGATTTTCGATCAAACCATCGTGTAATCGAATAATCCGTTTTGTCTTTTCGGCAATATCATTTTCGTGGGTAACGATGACTACGGTAATCCCGTCCCGATTTACTTCCTCAAAAATTTTCATTACATCATTAGAAGTTTGGGAATCCAGTGCTCCTGTCGGTTCATCGGCCAAAATCATTTTAGGATTGGTGATCAGGGCCCGAGCGATGGCTACCCGCTGTTGTTGTCCACCGGAAAGTTGCGTTGGTAGATGTTCTGCCCAGTCTTTTAGTCCTACTCTATCCAGATAATCCAGTGCGATTTCTTTTCGTTTTTTCCGATCTATTTTTTGATAATACAGTGGTAAAGCAACATTTTCCACTGCCGTTTTAAAGTTAAGTAAATTAAAAGACTGAAAGACAAATCCAATAAACTGATTGCGATAAATGGCGGCTTGCTTTTGTGTAAGATCCTTGATCAGGGTACCGTTGAGATAATACTCGCCCGAATCATATTCGTCCAAAATGCCCAGGATATTTAATAAGGTGGATTTACCGGAGCCGGAAGATCCCATGATAGACGCAAATTCTCCCGCTTCAACGTGCAGATCAATGCCCTTGAGTACAGGTAAGGTATTATAGTCCGTTCGGTAAGCTTTTTTGATGGCGTTAAGGGTCAACATAATATTTGTTTTCAAAGTTGTTAAACAACTTTCTCGTAGCAATGACAAATAAGGTAAGGTATAAGTTGCATATTTTTAAAAATATCCCTTTATTTAATTGAAAATAAAGCAACGTATTTTGTTATTAATCGTTATTAATAACGAATACTTACTATCTACCCTTTTTCAGATCCTCCAGAAGACGACGTTTACTTACACTTATTATTTTTACCAGAACTGCCTCATTATGACTCGTCACTGCTATTACGTCTTTCTTTTACTATTTTTAACTGCCTGTCAGCCGGAAAATACCGATCCCGATGTCAATATAGATATATCGGATGAACTCCAGATTGAATTGTGGGAAGTACTCGATGCCAGTCAACGGATGCTCGAATTACACGTAATGACCCTGGAAGATCTGGATTGTGAAAATTATAGTATCTCTTTTAGTATGAATCAGTTGGGAAATAGCACCGTCATTTCTATTAATAATATTCTTCCCCCGCACGAATGTGATCCAGGAGTCGCACCCGCCTCCAATCAAATCGAAATGGGCTATTTTCCGGAAGGTGAATATCCTATTCAGCTAAACCTCAAAAATAATGAAATCATCAATCTTGGTCAGCTAAATGTAAGACCCCGTTTCTATGAGTTAACCATGGAATCGGATTATGGAATTTATCTGCCGTGGGATATTCTTAAAACCGTACCGGATGATCTAATATGGGGATCTATAAACATGGAGGATGCGGCGGACGAGAATTTAATATTGGAAGAATTTGATAATAAACTTGGTCCGTGGACCGAAGATATTGGATTATCGCAGGGAGAGTATGGTTATTTTAAAATAGAAAACGGGACGGCAAGTTCGATCAAAGATCAGCGAGAAACCATCACCGAAAATATATTTTTACTAAAACAGACGGGCACCCAGGAGGAACTTAAAACTGCTTTAGATGATTTACGTAGTAAATTTCCTAATCAAATTTCGATTAAGGCCTTTTTATCAGACGGCAGCTTTTTATAGGATGTTATTGGGTGGGAACCAATTTATAACTCGTAACTAAAGCCCGCATTTTCCAGTTCTTGATATTTTTCTTTATCAAACCGGTATAGTTTTGCCGGTCGGTGTGCGACTCCCTCCTGATATTCATTGAGATCCACCAAGAGGTTCATGCTTAAGATTTTTTTTCTAAAATTTCGTTTATCCAATTTATTATTTTCGGGAAGTGCATCAGACAACAAGATAGCTTCATAAAGGTGCTGAAGTTGTGTGAGGGTAAATTTTGGAGGAAGTAGTTCAAAACCGATAGGTTGCGTTCTAACTCGACGTTTCAACATTCTAAAAGCGTAGTCAATCACTTCGTTGTGGTCAAATGCTAATTCGCCAAGTTCTTTGAAAGAGTGCCATTCTGCCCGTTTAGCTAGTCCCGTTGAACCAGGTTTAATTTTATAGTCTTTAATTTTTATTAAGGCAAAATAACCACAGGTTATCACCCGACCAGCTGGATGTCGGTCTATTTTTCCGAAGCTATGAACCTGTTCAAGATAAACATTTTTTAATCCGGTTAATTCTTCCAGTACCCGTTCTGCGGCGGAGTCGAGTGTTTCTGTCTTCTTGACAAAATACCCTGGCAATGCCCACTTCCCCGCAAAGGGTTCTTCTCCTCTTTTGATAAGTAAAATCTTAAGATCACCCTCATCAAAGCCAAAAACCACACTATCTACGGTAAAAGCAGCAAAAAAAAATTGGTCAACCAAATTCATATCAAAATTGAGATTAGTTCTATGAAGCAAAATAATAATTTTTATTTCGTAGAACAAGAAATTGCCAAATCAAATTTCATTTTTTAAATATAAAATTTACATCAAGTAATGGTATAAAAACCTTCTTTTTGCAGGAAAGCGAAATTGAGCAACGAAATATCCAGGTAATTAAGTACGTGGACAAATTAAAATTAAAATTAAAAATTAAAATTTGATAAAGATAATTAGGATATTCGCTCTTATGAAAATAAACCTAATCAGTGATACAGTAACCCGACCTACTCCGGAGATGCTCCGCGCGATGTTTGCGGCGGAGGTAGGAGATGATGTCTTTAAAGCTGATCCTACCATCAATGCGCTGGAGGCCAAAGCAGCAAAGATGTTTGATAAACCAGCGGCTATTTTTTGTCCATCCGGTACGATGACCAATCAGATTGCCATCAAAGTGCACACCCAACCCCTGGACGAAGTGATCTGTGATCATTACTCGCATGTATATCAGTACGAGACTGGAGGCTATGCCTTTAATTCCGGGGTAGCGATGAACCTTTTGGAGGGCACCAACGGAAAGATTGTGGCCGACCAAATTGCAGCCGCCATCAAACCACTGTACGACTGGCTACCCGTCAGCAAGCTGGTGGTACTCGAAAATACTTGTAATAAGGGAGGAGGCAGCTATTATACGCTGGATGAAATTCTGCCGATTCGTGAACTTTGTCAACAACGAAATCTTAAACTGCACCTGGACGGCGCGCGGCTTTTTAATGCGTTAATCGAAACGGGGGAAACGACTCAGAAAGTAGGCGCTCATTTTGACAGTATCTCTATTTGTCTTTCAAAAGGACTGGGAGCGCCCGTAGGGTCTCTATTGATTGGAGAAACAGAATTTATCCGGCAAGCTCGGCGATTTCGAAAGGTGATGGGAGGTGGAATGCGACAGGCTGGATACTTGGCTGCCGCCGGAATCTACGCGCTGGATCACCACGTGGAGAGACTAAAAATAGATAACGACCACGCAAAATTGCTGGGACAAACGCTGGAATCTTGTCCGTTGGTAGAAAAGGTTCGTCCAGTTAAATCTAACATCGTTATTTTTGATTTAAAAGATCCACATACTGCAGAGAAAATACTGACAAAATTTGAAAATGAAGGAATCATGGCTTCCGCATTTGGTCCTCAAACGATTCGGTTCGTGACCCATCTGGAGGTTACCCCGAAGATGGTAGAGAAAACGCAGACGGTTATTGGAGAGGTGCTCAGTTGATAACAAAATATTTTTGCAGAAAGAATATTGAATACTGAATATTCAATATTGATTTTTAAAGTCGTCTATAGGATGAAGAGCCGTAGTAAAAAAGATTTGATTGTCAAGTAAACCAGCATGTTCGACCGACGAGTGATAAGGCTTCCACTACTTCACTTTTAATTTTAAAACCACGATATTTTCGTTGCTTTTTAACTGTAAGAAATAAAGGCCACTCGACAATGTTTTATTTAAAATCAATTGGCTGGTCTCCGCTTCTATCGGTTGAATAACGGGATGATCTGTCAGTTCACCGGCGAGGGTATAAATTCGTGCATCTATAAGATTTGCCTGAGCTGAATGTTGTAGAAAAATTTCGCTTGCGACAGGGTTGGGAAAAATAAAATAACCACTATCTACCAAAACAGAATGGGTCGAAACAGTAATCATTCCCTCGGGGTCGCCTAACAAATAAGCGTCGTGCCCATCACGACTAGATACATAAATATCACTAAAATCATCATTATTTAAATCAGCGACGGCCAATCCCCATGCTTCACCCGTCATCACTGTTGGACTAATAATATCATCAGTACGGATAGTAAATCTTCCAGCCCCGTCGTTTAGCAGGGCTTGCAGTGGATTTTCTAATACATTGGTAATAATAAGGTCCAGGGTTCCATTTTGGTCGATATCATGAAAAGCGGCATTGGTGGTTTGATTAAGCATCGGTGGCAAAAGTGAGGTAGTTTGGTCTGTAAAGAAGCCATTAGATTCGTTGATATAAATTCTATTTTGGGGATCTTTGTTAGAATTGAACTGTACATTCGCCAAAAATAAATCCGGTTTTCCATCACTATTTACGTCACCAAAGCAAGCTTTTCGAGTATCCATTTCTACTCCCTGTGGCAATCGTTGTAAGGACTGATCTTCAAAAACACCAGTACCGTCATTAATTAAAATTTGATTACCATCCCGATTTGCAAAAAATAGATCGAGGTCTCCATCGTCGTCGATATCTTCCAGAATTACATGGTCGGTGGATTTAACGGTACCAGGTAAACGGGCATTGGTTTCATTAGTGAAACTACCATCTCCATTATTGATCATACAAAAATTTACTTGTTGCAGATTGCCTAAAATCACGTCCGGAAAATTATCGTTGTTAACATCTCCAACGGCAATCGCGCCGCCATTGGTCGCGGGTAAAAATCCTGCTACACTAAAATTACCATTTCCATCATTCTCATAATACTCATGGCCAAACCCTCCTTGATTGATAAAAATAATGTCTATGTCACCATCTGCGTCAAAATCGCCCAGACCAATATCCTCTGTATCATTCAAGATATTTGTGAAGCCAGGATTGCCTGTCACAAAATCGCCGGTACCAAGATTGTATAAGATGGAATTTTGCTGAAACTCGTTGCCCAAGATCAAATCCTGGTCGCCATCGTTGTCTATATCGACTGATTTTACCACAATGGAATTTTGATCTCCGTTGGTGCCTGAAATCGTTTGTTCGGAATAAACTTGTGCGTTCGTCGGTAAACCAATGCATACCATTAGTAAACCTAAGGCTGTTGCTTTAGAAAAAGTAAATATGTTCATAGTACATCATTATCTGAGTAATCCGTAAGCTGAAATTCCTCAATAGCAGGCAGTCCAATGACAGCGCGCTAAAACTGAAGTCAGTTTTACAATTACCTAATTTTAATAAGTTAGGTCAAATAAGTAAACTAGCGTAATGGATGAGGTGTGTATATGTGTTCTATTTGTACTATCCTGAAAGATCGATAGCCCTAAAAAAAGAGTGGGAGTGTCTTAATTACGCTCCAATATAAGGCATTTATTGATAAACTACAATTTATCGACAAAAAATTAAACGTTACATTTTGGCCTTTTAAAATAAAAAAACCGGTGTACTGAGTACACCGGTTACGGAGGATCATTGATTAGATTTTATGATGAAAAAATTTGGTATACAGCTACGATTCAGCATAAAGTTTATCTATTTTTTCATCTTTTTATAAGCATTGATTAATCCATTCGTGGAAGGATCGTGGCTGGTAATTTTCTTTTTATTAAGCAATTCTGGTAAAATCTTTTTAGCCAGCTGTTTTCCTAGCTGAACGCCAGGTTGATCAAAACTAAATATGTTTAAGATAGCACCTTGCGTAAATATTTTATGCTCGTATAAAGCCACCAGACTTCCCAGAGACCGGGGAGTTAGTTGTTCTATCAAAATAGAATTTGTTGGACGGTTTCCCTCGAAAGCTTCGAAGGGAGTTAAGTATTTTTTTCGCTTTTTGGACATTTTTTTATCCGCCAATTCGGCCGCAACTTCCGCTTCGGATTTTCCGTTCATCAGTGCTTCGGTCTGTGCGAAAAAATTGGATAATAGTATTTGGTGTTGATCACCTATCGGGTTATGCGATTTAGCCATCGCAATAAAATCACAAGGGATCATTTTAGTTCCCTGATGGATCAATTGGTAAAAAGCGTGTTGTCCGTTGGTCCCCGGTTCTCCCCAGATAATCGGTCCTGTTTCATAGTCCGTCGGATTCCCATTTCGATCTACAGACTTACCGTTGCTCTCCATATTTCCCTGTTGAAAGTAAGCAGCGAAACGGTGCAGGTACTGATCGTAGGGAAGAATCGCCTCGGTAGAAGCTCCGTAAAAATTATTGTACCAGATACCAATCAAGGCCAGAATAACGGGTGCATTTTTTTCTAGCTTTGTCGTTCTAAAATGTTCGTCCATCGCATGCATTCCTTCCAGTACTTCGATAAAATGCTGGAAGCCGACGGTCAGTGCAATCGACAAACCAATGGCAGAAGAGAAAGAGTATCGTCCTCCAACCCAGTCCCAGAATGGAAACATGTTATCAGGATTGATCCCAAATTCTTTTACGGCTGATTCGTTGGTAGACAGGGCTACAAAGTGGTCCGCCACGTAGTCCTTCTTTTTGGCAGTTTTTAAAAACCACGCACGGGCGTTAGTGGCGTTGACGAGTGTTTCTTGTGTCGTAAAAGATTTAGAGGCGATGATAAACAACGTCGTTTCCGGGTCTACCTCTTTTAGTACTTCGGTAAGATGAGATGGGTCAACGTTGGAGACAAAATGTGGCTGTATAGTTCCTAGCCAGTACGGACGTAGTGCTTCGGTGACCATCACGTTACCCAGGTCGCTACCGCCGATACCGATGTTAACGACGTCCGTAATCTGTTTACCGGTATAACCCTGCCATTTCCCGCTATGAATTTTTTTACAGAATTTTTCCATCTGACGCAGTACGGCCTTCACCTCCGGCATGACATTCTTACCATCTACCTTGATGGCGCGGCGAGAACGGTTGCGGAGGGCGACATGTAATACCGCGCGGTCTTCCGTTTCGTTGATGGCTTCCCCGCGAAACATGGATTGTATGTTGTCTTCCAGTTTGGTTTCACGGGCCAACTGAAACAATAATTTCAATCCTTTTTTATCAATCAGATTTTTAGAATAATCGAGTAGTAAATTTTCAAACCGCAGCGATAACTGCGGAAAACGCTTTTCATTTTTTTGAAAATATTCTTTAATTTGATCGTCTTTGGTAACGGCAAAATGATCGGTCAGTTTTTGCCAGGAATTGGTTTCGGTTGGATTGATTCGATGTAGCATAGGTGCGTTCTATTTTTTTGTAAAAATAATAAAGTAAAAATCTAAATACAGAACAAAGATAAATTGCCACAAAGACACAAAGGGTTTTTCCAAAAAGAAGTCATAATTTCTTTGTGACTTTGTAGCTTTGTGGCTATAAAATTTATATTTTAAGGATTCTGTCCTGTACTTGGGAGTAAAAATAATAAATTAGGGATCAATTTTGATTTTCTTTTTTATATTTAAAATTATGGCGAAACACAACGAGCTGGGAAAATTAGGAGAATCAATCGCTCAGGAATTTTTATTAGAAAAAGGATATTTAATTGAGGCAACCAATTATCGACACCGACGGCTGGAGCTGGATATCGTAGCAAAAGACGGAGAAACTCTCGTTTTTGTTGAAGTAAAAACCCGGTCGGATGACTTTTTGTTTGATCCAGAAAAAGCAATGACGGATAAGAAAGAAACCTTGATGCGTAATGCGGCGGTCGCGTATATGCGGGAAACCGGATACGAGTGGGCAATTCGGTTTGATGTGATTGCCATTGTGGTGCGCGGGAAGGATCGTTACGAGGTACGGCACGGGGAAGATGTGTTTTTTTGAGGGCAATTCGTTGTCGTCATGGACACGATTTTTGCAGGATACGATTTTTGCAAAGTACGGTTTTTGCAAAGTACGGTTTTTGCAAAGTACGGTTTTTGCAGGATACGGTTTTTGCAGGATACGATTCATGAATCGTATTTACGATGACGATGCTTCCTCTACCCATCTGATCCCTTCTTTTTCCAAAGAGATCATTCTTTTTTTATATAGATTTCCTACCGCTTTTTTGAAGACTTTTTTACTAACTGCCAATCGCTCGTAAATGGCATCCGGTGGAGATTTGTCCGTGAGTGGTAAAAACCCATCATTTTCTTTTAAGATCGTTACCAGCCATTCTGCGGTATCGGTTACTTGTTCGTAACCCGATTTTTGCAAACTCAAATCCAGCTTTTGGTCTTCCCGAACATTCTTGATATAGCCTTTAAGGCGATCCCCTCTTTTGATGGGCTGAAATACATCCGAGAAGAAAAGCATGCCCCAGTATTCGTTGTTGACAATCATTTTCCAACCTAAATCCGTGGTCGTGACGGCGAGTAAATCCACTGCATCTCCTTCGGTTAGTCCATCTGATTTTTCTTCCAGTAAATTACCTAGACGAGCAGTCGCTGCGAGTCGATCACTTTGTTCATCCACGTAAGCGTAGACGATATAGGATTGGCCTTCCTTCATCTTGATGGTCTGTTCCCGAAAGGGAACGAGTAAATCTTTTCCGTCCAGGCCCCAGTCCATATAAGCGCCGTTGGGACCATTTTGCCGAACTTCGAGAAAGGCAAATTCTCCCACTATAATTTTGGGTTTGCGGGTCGTGGCGATCAGGCGATCTTCCGTATCGGTATAGATAAAAACTTCTACTTCGCTACCATCTTCTAGGTCTTCTTCCGGCGATTGACCATTAGGTAATAATATTTCTCCGTACGGGCCACCATCAAGGTAGTACCCAAAATCAACGGCCTTGACGACCTCCATTTTATTATAACGTCCTATTTTTAACATGGCGCAAAGGTAATAGAATTAGAATTAGAATTAGAATAAGAATAAGAATAAGAATAAGAATAAGAATGGGAATTTGAATTTGAATTGGAATTTGCTCTGCCAATGTTGCAAATATTCAGGTGGACCATTCCCATTCTAATTCTCTTCCTCTTTCTCCAATCTTTGCATGGATTCTTCCTGACCAAATTCATCGCCCATCATTTGCCAGCAGGTAATAAACATCGCGGCGATAATCGGTCCTAATACAAATCCCGACAGACCAAACCAACTCAATCCACCCAGTGTAGATAATAAAATTAGCCAGTCCGGCATCTTGGTATCGTTTCCGACCAGGCGAGGACGCAAGAGATTATCAATGAGTCCAATAAACATTGCTCCCACGACGACCAAAATAATTCCTTTGGTATAACTTCCCTGTAAAAATAAAACAGCTGCGACCGGCCCCCAAACCAATAAAGCACCAACGGGAAGCAACGCGGCAATGATCATTAATGCACCCAAAATTACCGCACCTTCCACGCCTAGTAAAGCGAATAAAATGCCGCCCAGGACTCCCTGTATCAGCGCAATTAAAATACTTCCTTTGACCGTCGCACGGGCTACACTCTGAAATCGTCCGATGAGTTGGTATTCTTTTCTGTCCCCGATCGGTAAAACATAAATCAAACTATCAATTAGTTTTTTTCCATCCCGAAAAAAGAAAAACAGCACGTAGAGCGTAATCGTAAATTGAAATAAAATACCCAAAACTTCTTGTCCAAAGCTCAATACTTTGGTGGCAATTACCTGCGAAGAGTTACCGAGCCACTCCGTTACTTTCGTTTGAATATTATCAACATCCAGCCCAAATCTTTCAAAACCTGATGGCACCAAACCTTTTATTTCTCCGATTATTTGTCCCAGTTGTTCCTGTGGTTTCCATTCTCCGGACTGAATTTTTTCGGAAATATCCAGTGCTTCTACTACCAGGGCAAGACTGACCAGCCCCAAAGGAATAATTACGATTAGTAAAATCCCGATCAAGGTAAGACCACTGGCCAAGGCTGGTTTTTCAGGGAATCGATTCAATACCTTTTTGTAGAGTGGGTCAAATACAATAGCCAAGACCGCGGCCCAAAAAACACCGAGGATGAAACTTCCAATTAAACCAAAGAAAGCTACCGTAATCAATAACAATATAAGAAAGAAGAAATTATTGGCGATTTTCTTTTGCATAGTATTTTGTGGTTAGGGAGTTGATCGGTTAATCAGGTATTGGTTAATCGGTTATTGGTTGATCAGGTATTGGTTAATCGGTTATTGGTTGATCAGTTGATTCGTTCCGATAACGTGTTTCACTGTAGTAAAGTCTCGGAGAATTTTCTTGGTTAGTTGTTTGGAATAAATGGTCATTTTTTTAGGAAAGGTAGGCAATTATTTTGAAGATCAATAACCTGGTCAATTTTCTTCATCTGGCACTCTGCGATCTTCAATCCCTAAATATTTTTCTATTTCCTGTTCGATATATTTAGCTTTGGTACGACTATTTACCGACTTGATTAATTCGACGTGTTTTTGTCCATCTATGTCATTGATAATCATAAATATACCCGCCCCTTTTGGTCCAGCTTTTCTTATGTATACTTGATCAATATCTCGGATCGCATATTTTTTATCTTTTATAAATTTTTTAGGTCGCCACTCTATGTGCAAATCCCGATCATCAATATGAATATAAATTTTGTGCTTTTTTCGAATAGAAAAGTAGGAAAAGTAACCAAAAAATATAGTTAATAAAGAAATAACCACTCCTGCTAAACCTCCAAGCGTAGATGAAAATATATTGTTGAGAAGGATCGATAGTCCGACGGTTAAAAAAAATGCCAAATATGGAAAAAAAATAAGCGGCATTATCTCTTGTGTCGTCCAGTGCTGCGCAACAGAGATATCCAGTTCATCCTGAAAATGTGTAAGCTCTACTCCTTCGGGTCGTAAAATTTCTTGAGTAATAATGTTTTGACTAGAGAGTTTTTCCACTTCTTTTCCAAAAGAAAAAATCCCGTTACAACTATTACATTTAGCAATGTTGGTTTGAATATTTAAATTATCCGCAGGAATCGTGGTAGCACAGGATGGGCAATCTATTTTTTGTATTTCCGACGGGAGTGCTACCTCCTTCAGTTCCAGTTTTTCTTTGTACTTATATTCTTTTAAAGGATCGTTTCCCATAAAAAATTATTTAGGCAAGATGATCTAATACCTCCGCTGTAATTTCCTCAATCGATTGATCGACAGAAACCGTAATTGCGTGGTCTGGTTCTTCCAAGGTTCTAAATTGAGACTGTAACAATCCAGGCGGCATAAAATGGTCTTTACGTTCTTGCATCCGCTCGTAGATTAGCTCGTACGTTCCGTGCAGGTAAACAATCGTAGCCGGAACGGTCAATTTGGAATTAAGGGTGGTTCGATAAGATTCCTTGAGTGCAGAACAGGCTAATACTAGGCCTTTCTCCTGGTGATCTGTCATTAACTTCGCCAGCGTTTCCAGCCAGGGTTGTCGATCTGCGTCGTTCAATGGTTGGCCATTTTCCATCTTTTTGACGTTGTCCTCGGGATGAAAATTATCCGCATCCTCGTAAGGTATATCCAGTTTTTTAGCCATTTCTTTTGCAATGGTGGATTTTCCGGAACCGGAAACCCCCATGACGATGAAAATGTCTTTCACAGTAGTTTTTTTAGAAATTGAAGTTGTTTAGCGTATCTAAGGATCATTAAAAGAATAATTTATAACATTTGGCTGTTTAATTTGCTGCTACTCTTCGTTGGTGAAAAACTCCTTGGCTTTCAGCCGAGGCAAGCTATTATGCTACGGCATAAATCGCATTTCACCGCCTCGATTAACATCAAATTAACCGACCCAAACCTTTATAACTTATTCTTTAAACGATCCTAAGGTAGGAAAAATAGCCTATTTATTGGAATAAAATCAAAAAATCTTGGTGTGTGGAAGATTCGGGATAGCTGAGTTATGATTTGTAGGTAGACAACTGTCTGTTGGTTGATGCATCAATTTGCTCATCAAAAAATAATGCGACGCCCTACGGGGTCGATCGACCGCGGGCCTCGTATCTCGGCTAACATAATGTGACCTCTCCGAGGTCATTGCAATGCACAGGAAATTTTCAGCTAGTGTGAGATCAAAAAAATCTTACTTCCAGTGCTTCAAAGCTGCGCCAATGTTTTTAACTATAAACTCCGCTCCACTCTCCCGCAGGACTTTCGGGTTGTAAGCAGTCCTGACGCCTATTACCCGCATACCGGTGGCGGAAGCAGCTTGCAAACCGGTTTTGCTATCTTCAAAAATAAAAGTAGTCGAATAATTACCCGGATGAATATCCAGCATGTCGGCCAGTAGATAATAAGGTTCGGGGTCGGGTTTGGTGCGTTGGTAATTTTCCATACCTAACATGACGGGCACTTCTAATCCGTGTCGTTCCATGGTGATGGAAACAAAAGGTTGGGGAGCATTACTGGCAATTCCGAAAGGAATATTTTGGTGGTATAAAAAATGAAACATCTCCCGAACACCCGGTAAAAGCGGTGCGGGAGATGTTATTTTTATAACGTGTTGAGTCTTTAGATTCATGTAAGCTTCCGCATTGGGAAGATCATTGTTAAGGCGACTAAAATGTTCAGCGATTAACAGCGGAGATTGGCCACTTAATTCTGCGGGATACGTACCCGGATCAGTTCCCCAAAATTCCAGGGCGGCCGAACGCCAGGCCTGTCGGTGCGTTTCTTTACTATCTACAATGACGCCATCAAAATCAAAGAAAACGGCGGTTGGTTTAGGCAGCACGAGTTTTGCGTTTAGCTTTTTTTATTACGTTGAATAATTTGGTTAGATAAGGATTTAAAAATTTTCCTTTCGGATCGAGTTCTGCCCGTAAGTTTTTAAAGTCTTCCCATTTTGGATACAATTTGGAAAGCTCTGCGTCCTTGGCTTCGAAACGCTTGCCCCAATGTGGACGTCCGCCGTGTTTGAGAAAAATTTCTTCTACGACTTCAAACGCTTTATAATCATCGGCATTAGCCGCATCGCGGGTCACACAACCTACGGTCACACAATCTTCGCCGTACGCATAACTTAGCCAGGAATTATCTTCTTTTACAAACCGAATATCCATTGGGATGTGCACGTAAGCAGCATTATCGGTATTATCCAGCGCTGCCTTTAATTCTCTAAAACAGGCATCAAATCTGCTTTTAGCAATCGTCCATTCGGCCAGTTCCAGCGTTCCACTGCGACTTTTTGTAACGGTTGCGTCGTAGAGGGTTCCTTTACTTTCTTTTTCAGCAGTAAAAAATAATTTATAAATAATTTTGTTTGCAATGGTCGTCAAAGACGGAAATTTTGTCGTGTATTTATACAACATTCGGGAGACCGCCCGACGGTGCTTTAAATAATCTGGTCCCGCATTGTGTTTTACCGGTGTATCGGGATCAATTTTATTACCCAAAATCACGTATCCATGATCGGTATGTGGCATCCATAAAACGCGAGTAAAATCATTATTTTTTAATAAATCATCATATTCCGCCAGCCATTGGTCGTCGTGCATCGGCTTTTCTTTCAAATGTAGCGTATAAACCGGCTCACACTGTAAAGTTATTTCTGAAAAAATACCTAATAAACCTAATGAAACCCGCGCAGCGTCCATTAATTCTTCGCCTTCCTTGATCTTACGTACCGAACCATCCGCCATGACCATCCGACAAGACACCATGTATTCGGACAGCAACTTACCGTTGCGGCCCGTTCCGTGGGTTCCGGTAGACAATGCGCCTCCCAAAGTCACCGTATCAATATCCGGTAAACAGGGAAGACTCCAGCCCCGACCCTGAATTGTGGTAATCAGCGTTTTTAGCGTAATTCCGGATTGGACCGTTATCTGTTTTTTAAAATCATCGATACTGATAATTTGGTCATACTGTCGCATGTCAATCAATGAATCGGTACCTGCTGCAATATCGGCAGAAGATTGTTTGGAACCATAGACACGTACTTTTCCGGAAGTATGCCGAATTATGTTGATGAGTTCTGTTTCTTTCTTAATGGTGTGGTGATGCGTATATCCATGTTGCACATTGTTGTTCCAACTTACCCAGGTTAATTCATTCTTGTTTTTCAAATCATTCTGCATTACCATATCTCGATGTTGTTATTGTTATTTTTACTAATATCCAATTGACAGTTCGCAACAACGACTGTCAAATTTACTACTTGTAATTAAAAAATTTATATTTGGTATTATTTAGATAGGAGCACCATAATAACATTAAATGTTTGACTATGTTCAGTAAAAAGAGATTAAATTATTGTTAACCATCTTAGTCTTTAAACAACATCGACCGATAAAACTTCAACATTTTTTCCTGAGAAACCCCAAAACGGTACATATTAAAGACGATAAGGTTGGCTACTTGAACTTTTAGATAGCCATTGGTTTCGTATTTACGGGCAGAAACCAGGACAGCTTTGGGCATTATTTTAAAGGAATGATTTTTACGAGCGCGCGCAATAAAGTCGTACTCTTCCATAATATAATGTTTGGAACAGTAGCCTTTTAGTTCGGCGAATAGCTCGCGGGTGACGTACAGGGTTTGGTCGCCTCCACGGCACCACATTTTATCGAAGCGGGTGAACCAGGCGTTTAGTTTTAATATTTTTCGGGGAGAGTTAAATTCGAAACGGTAGCAGCCAAGCGGATATCCTTCGGCCAAAGCGGCCCGGATATCAGCGACGAAGGATAGCGGTGGCAAGGTATCGGCGTGGACAAAATAAAGGAGGTCGCCCGTTGAATTTTCGTAGCCGTGGTTCATTTGGTGGGCACGGCCTTTTTTTGGGGAACGGAGAACGGTTGCGCCGAGGGCGGTCGCTCGCTCGGCGGTCCGATCGGTGCTGCCGCCATCAACGACGATGATCTCGCGGGGGATGGATTCGGTCGCTGCGAGGAGTCGGGGAAGAAGTTTTTGGATGTTTTCTTCTTCGTTGTAGACGGGTATGATGATGGATATTTTTTTCAAGTAATGTTTTTTGTTGTTGAATCGCTTTGCTTGTTTATTTGTTTAATCGTTTATTTGTTTATCTCGGTTGACTACTCCTGCCTTTAATTGTTTAAAAACATAATTATAAAAGACTTTAGCATTTTCATTTAAGTAGATTACTCTTTTTTAGTTTTCTTATTCTTTAAAATGGCAATCCATGCAACAAGTATGGTTTAAATATTTCGTATAACTCAACGTATCTATTCCTAGTCATTTATCAATTTTTATATTTCGCCAATAAATCGCACCTTCTTTTATTACTTGGCTTCTAGTATATCCGACGTTAACTATCTTATTTCATTCCCAAAACACGTTAAATAGCAGCCAACCAGCCCCCTCAAAACGCCTCGCCAAACGTCAAATAAAACCCACTCGTATCTTCCCCAAATCCTACATCAATTCTAAGATTAATCCGCGCCTCCGTATCCAGCATAATCCGCAATCCCAGTCCATAAGTATAATACCAATTGGAATCGAACAAATCACCAACTGTGGGGGCCACTCTCCCCGTCGTCGCAAATGCCGTCATGCCCAATCGCCAAAAAAGTGGAAAACGATATTCTATCTGACTGGTCAAATATTGTTTATCTCTGAATCGGCCTTCCAGATATCCCCGCATACGCTTGGTTCCTCCCAGCAAAGATAACTGATAAAAAGGAGGATCGCCCGCCGTCAATTCCGAATAAAACTGGGCGGCCAGCGTACTATTTTTACCAATCGGAAAGTAAGTCGCAATATCTAAATAAATTTTCTGAAAATTAAAATCACTACCGAGAAATTCTCCGTTCGCAAATAAAACCATCTCGGCGAGCATTCCCTTGCGGGGCGTGAAGAGATGATCCCGAGTGTCGTAATTGACCACCACACCGCCACCCGATAAAAAGCCCTTACCCATCCGACCGACGATGGTTTCATCCGTATCCAGAATACCGTCTTCTTTTACGCCGACCACATCGTAGCCGTCCAGCCAGTAGCGCAATCCAACAAACCATCTTTTGTTTAATCCATAAAGCGCATTCAGCCGAACTCGTGGATAGTTGGCGTTAAAAGTTTCCTCGTTCGCTTTCAGCGTATTATTACCGTTTCCATAATAAAAATAAACATAACGGTAATATCCCAGCTCTCCGTAGACCTTGTATTTTTCTTCTTTTAAAAAAAGTTGAAAAGGCAGATAAGACAAGAACTGTTTATTGAGCGTATAAGCAGCACCCAGTTGAAACTGGGAAGGACGACTGGTTTTGGGTTCTCCTTTAAATCGAAAAGTTACGTTGGTCGCACCCCCAAATCCCCAGCTGGTTTCAGGCGTAGAAAAAACGAGCGGTAACGCAATAAAGCTATAATCTTTGGCGGTGTCAGCTACTGAAGACTGAGAAGTCGCAGAAAGTTGGCTACCGAAAATTAGGCAAAGGAAGAGGTATTTGAGTCTTTGTGAAAATTTCATGTTGTAAAAAAAGACAAAATTTCGGTGTAGGCCGTCCATTGACTAGGGAATATGTCGCCATACGTTAAAATTTTAGCCTAAAGTGTTACTTATTGATAAGGGATCGTTATGACATCAAACGGTCTTTATGGCGAAGCGATAGTCCGGAACCACGGTGAAAATTAGCCCTGCAGGCAATTATGGACACGGTGGTTTTGGATTATCTTTTTAAAAGAAAGGGTAAGGGAGCATACAGACGCAAAGAAAAGATAAGAAAAGAATAACTTATAACATTTGGCTGTTTAATTTGCTGCTACTCTTCGTTGGTGAAAAACTCCTTGGCTTTCAGCCAAGGCAAGCTATTATGCTACGGCATAAATCGCATTTCACCGCCTCGATTA
>Ga0209187_1001886_pt1 | contig 21998 bp, 12 predicted proteins | sample BantaG_FD_187430 | JGI IMG/M metagenome (GOLD analysis project Ga0209187, IMG submission 187430) | Marine algal microbial communities from Bantry Bay, Ireland - BantryBay_4 metaG (SPAdes) (version 2) | ecosystem: Host-associated > Algae > Red algae > Unclassified | place: Bantry Bay, Ireland...
TTGCTGAAACTTACATGGTGAAAAACATTCGTTATTTAAGTGCTGATTCCAACCCACATGAATTTCTAGAATTTAATGATTTATTGTACTTCAACGGGAATGAGGGATTTATTCAAGGGGGACTCGGGCAGGAATTGTATGTTACTGACGGTACTGAAGAGGGAACATTTATGGTCAAAGATATAGACGAAGGATTTGGAAGTAGCGACCCGAGATCATTAGCTCTTGCAGGCGATTTCTTTTATTTTATTGCCGATGATGGTCTAGAGTCTGGTCTATGGAAGTCAGATGGAACCGATGCTGGTACAACATTAATCAAAGATGGGATTGACTACATAATCGAGGTGAAAGCTGTCGGGAGTAGATTGTACTTTTCTGCAGGCGATGAAATAAATGGACTTGAGCTCTGGACGAGTGACGGTACTACGGAAGGAACTGTATTAGTAAAAGATATCAATGTTGGTATATCAGGTTCTAGTCCTAAGCGATTCGCAGCGTTGAATGATAAATTATACTTTATTGCAGAATCAGAACCGTTTTCAGATAATCTTTGGGTAAGTGATGGTACTGAAGCTGGCACAATGAAAGTAGTGGAAGGTGACGCTAATTATCCTACCGTGTTTAACAATGAAATAATCTTCGAGGGACCTTCGCCTTCAAGTTCATTCAAACATAACTTATGGCGTAGTGATGGCACGACTGCTGGAACAGAACGAATAGTTATGCCAACGTCAAATATTGAGATCTCTTTTCCTCACGACTATATATCCTTTCAAAACAAATTGTATTTTGTTGCTTTTGATGAAGATTCTGATCGTGAATTATGGGTTTACGAACCTGAAGAAGGATCATCCGTTTCAAATTTAGGTAAAGCTGACAATTTTTCTATTTCTCCTAATCCAACTGATCAATTTATTACTTTAGACTTTGCAGACTTCAACAAAAAAACGCTAACTATTTATAATACGCAAGGCCAACAGGTGCTGAAGAGAGAAAATATAAACAATCAAGCAATATCTATTAATACAAATGAATTTCAGTCTGGAGTTTACTATGCAGAAGTCATAAATCAAAAGAATCAAAAACGGACTAAACGATTTGCAGTAAAGTAGTCAAACTACAAAACAAATAATTTAAACGAAAAAAGAAAATTCAGACACAAGTATTGGGCAAACATTTTGTTTGTCCCTACAATATATTAATACTCTTCATCAAAATTGGCTTATGTGCTCTGCTAATCGGAATAACAGACTTCTCAATAACGAGCGTATTATCTTCTATATCCAATATCTTATCAAGATTGACAATATAAGATCTATGGACTTTCATGAATCTTGGATGCTGGATACGACTATCTATAGATTTTAAGCTACCATGAATAACATGGTTTCCATTTTCAGTAATCACTTTTACATAATCGCCCACATTTTCAAAGTAAAGAATGGAATCGTAGGATACTCTTACATGCCTTCCTTCTGTTCTTATATAAATCTCATTTCTAGCACTGGCAGTGGCTATGGCATCTAGTTGATCTTGCCGATAAATAGCCTTGTCTACTCCTTTGAAAAATCGAGCTTGTGTCAATGGTTTTTTTAGAAAATCAGTGACGTCATATTCGTATGCTTCGTATGCATATTCCTTATTTCCAGTAGTAAATATTACTTGTGGAATTACTGATAATGATTCCAATAATTCTAGACCTGACATTCCTGGCATTTCAATGTCCAAAAATATGAGATCCAGGTCTTCAGTTACTTTCGAAGACAAGACATCTTCCGCATTTTCAAATACACCAATCAATTGTAATCGATCTGATTTTTCGCAAAGTTTAGTCAGTGACTTTCTCGCCATTATCTCATCTTCGACGATGATACATTTTAATTTTTCTGCCATAAGCCTATTCTTTTTATCTCCTCTGTGATAAGAGGAGTTTTTGATCTTGTCAGTTTGTCAAATTCATTAAACCATTGATCTAATTCTGTTTTAGTCATTGAATTTAACGTGGGTTCAACAGTTTCAATGATTTTAGTTATCTCACTGATGCCTACCATTGTAAATGTCGGTTTTATTCTATGTAATTGTTTTTTTAGGGCTGGGAGATCATTAGTCCTGATACTATCTTGGATTAGTAAAAGATCATCATCAATTATTTCAAGGTAAGTTTCAAACATGTCGAGGGCGTACTCTGAGTCGTTGCCATATGCTTGTTTCAGATATTCAGAATCAAGCTCATTTGAAAAAGTGAAATGTTCTTCTTGCACAATTTCTATTTCAGAACTATTCAAATATTTATCAATCATTTCATGGAGCTGATCTGGTGTAAATGGTTTTGATAAGAAATCAGTCATTCCGGCTTTTAATGCAAGTCTTTTTTTACTTAAAAATGTAGAGGCCGTTAAAGCTACAATTGGAACTTGTGCGTTGGTGCTTTTCGATTCTCTGATTAGCTGAGTTGCTTCGAATCCACCCATGATTGGCATTTGAAGATCCATAAAGATGAGGTCATATTCATTTTCTAAAAATAGATCATAAGCCTCTTTTCCATTTAATGCAACATGATGTTTTATCTTCCATTTATTTAAGAGTGAAGTGATATACTTAATATTCATAGCATTATCTTCTACTACGAGAATAGTATTTTTATCAGTGTCTAGTTTATTAAGAAGTGATATTTTATTCTCAACTCTAGGTAAGTCTTCAGAAATTTTCATTTCTAGTTCGAAACTAAAATTACTTCCTTCGCCTTGTACGGAAGAGACGGATAATTTGCCTCCAAGTAGTTTTACCAATTGATAAGAAATGCTTAAACCTAATCCGCTACCTCCAAATTTAGTTCTGATCTCATTATTTGCTTGTTTGAATTCTTGAAATATTTGATTTGCTTCTATTTTCGAAATTCCAATACCAGTGTCTTTCACTTGAAACCCGATCTTTGCAGAATCATTATTTTCAGAAATAACATTAATTATCAATTCTATTGATCCAGAATTTGTGAATTTTTGAGCATTCCCAAGAAGATTAATTAGTACTTGATTTATTAGCTGAGGATCAGAAATTAATGAAGAGTGAATATTAGGATCACAAGTATATATAAATTCTACCTTGCCGTCTTGATCTTGCTTTTTAAATGTATTGAATAGTTTTTCACCAAGTGATTTTATATTAAATGATCTATACTGCATTACAAGAGAACCCGCATCGATTTTAGAAATATCTAAGATGTCCGAAATCAATGTTTTTAAGATCGAAGCAGAATTATTTAATGTATCGATAAAGTCTGCCTGCTCTTCATCTAATTGCGTGTCCATAAGTAGATGACTCATTCCAATAATTGCATTTAGAGGAGTTCGAATTTCATGACTCATATTTGCTAGAAATGCTTTCTCAGCTTGTTGTGCTTTCACAGCTTTTCTTCTAGAAATCTCTAGTTGATTTTCGAGTTCTTTTCTATCTGTAATATCATAATGTACTCCGATTGATCCTATAACATTTCCTTTTTCATCATAGAATGGCGCACCACTAATAATAACCCAGATTTCTGAACCATCTTTTTTCTTTAACTTAACTTCGTATACACCAGTTTGACCTTGTATTCTTTTAATATCTTCTTCTATAAGTTTTTCTTCAAAGGTTTCTACAAGAAGTGTTTTGTTTGCATTTTTTCCTACCAATTCATTTCCTTCATAGCCTAGCATTTTATTAAAGATATCGTACACTCGAAGAATATTTCCCTTGGTATCAACTTCGATCAAACCAAGTTCCATGTTTTCAAGAATGCCTTTATACTTAATCTCACTTTTTTGTAATTCAATTTTTGCTTTTGCTAGTGCATTTTCTGTAGCTTTTCTTCTTGTAATATCCCTAGCAACAGCTGTGAAATATACTGTCCCATCTTGGTTGATAATTCTGTTTACATTCTGTCCTACCCAAAAGACCTGTCCATTCTTAGATGCAATTCTAAATTCATGATAGTCAGTTGCTACTTCAGAGTCACGAACTTCTGTATAGTATGCAAATTCGGTTTCCAGATCATCTTCTGGAATAAATTCTATATACCTTTTACCGATAATCTCTTCTTCAGTGTAACCAAATTTTTCAATTCCTATTTTATTGATAAAAAGAAAATATCCTTCATCATCAATCCTATAGATAATATCTTTTGCCTGTTCAATTACAGTACGATATTTCTCTTCACTATCTACTAGAGATTTAGTACGAATGGCAATTTCATTTTCAAGATTTTGATTTAACTCTCGTAGTAATTCATTGGCTTTGTATAGTTCTAAAGCTTTAGTTTCTAGAATCGATTCCGCCTGTTTCCTTGCCAGGTTTTCTCTTTCTAGTTTCCTCTTTAGAATTGAAATTTCATCCATTTTAGGATTGCTTTATTGTGAACTTAACAACAGAACCATCTTCATTTATCATTTCCTTTTCTATAACATGTGATGTTTTGTAGTAAGCAATTGATTTCTCAATCAAACCTTCAGCAAGAGATGCCATTTTCCTTTCACTTTGATATATCATTTCCAAACTACCATCTTCGAGCCGTTGAGTATCAAATTTTGGAAGTGTTGCATCTGGGTAAAGTTTCAATACCTCCACATGAATATGGTTATCTATCGAAATCAAAAAGTCAAAAGGATTGTCGACAGCATCAAAAAACTGAGGGTAAGCTTTTAAGAACGTATCAAATAAGTATTCGCCAAATGCTTTTAGTAAAACCTGAGCATCAGTTTTAGAATTGGTCGAAAGATTACCAAGCAACTGCACAATCTCACTATGATGGTAAGTCCCTACGGATGTATATATTCCGTTGGACGGTAGCTTTGATTCTTCAATGATTTTATCCACCATTTCGTATCCAAATTCCTTTTCTACCATTTCTAAGAACTCTGTAAATACTATTCCTTTCATAATTAATAATTATTAAAAAACTGATAATCGCCAAAATACGAAGATATTCTACCAAAAAACGAAAAACAAAAAATATCAAATGTTGTGACTACATCTTTGCGGTATAAATAAACAAAAATAGTAAATTATGAAATTAAAAATTACACTCGCAGAAATAGTATTTATGCTTTTAATATCTATGAGCCTATTCTCACAAAACTATAGTTATCTTAGTGATTATGATGGACAAGGTGTTCCATTAGATATGGTAAATACATCAGTCTCTGTATCGCTAGTTGATAATATCAATGCTTCATTACCTGAAAATTATCCTGTCCCTGAATATAATCCAGAGTATATTTCTGAAGGGGTAGAAACAAATATTATTCTCACTGAATTGGCTGATGTATGGGTGACATTTGTTGGTGAAGGTGCAGGTTATAAAAATGTGCTTGGCTTCTATACATATGATGTATTAAATCCACCTTTGACTCCACCATCTGACGAAGATATAACGATAATATTTCCGAATGTATCTGCAGCGGGCAGTGGTGGTGGATTGATTGTAGGTGATAAAATGTATCTAGGACAATATCCTGCAAACACTGGGATAGGTTGGGTACTTATAGCCAACGGCTGGAACGGATCAAACGTGACTTATGGAAATTGGGTACTTTATTCTAATCCGTATTGGAATCCAGAAGGAAGCAACGATTTGCAAAAGCACAATGTCAATTTATTCGATAACAACGAACAAGTAGTAGTCTTTGGATTTGAGGATATCAGACGAGACTTTAGTTCGTGTGATCAAGACTTTAATGATGCTTTGTTTTTAGTAACTACCAATCCGTATTCTGCAATTGATACTGATGATTTTAATCAAATCACTTATGATGGCGGAGGACAAAGCTCTGGCGGAGGCGGTGGTCTAGAAAGTAATAGAGGGCTGTCAAGTAAAGTAGCAAAAAGAACTTTTAGTAGAACAAAATATAGTGCTCCAATTGCATCAGAAGCTACAATAGCTACTAGGTCTAAGACTGAATTAGAATTATATGTACCAGAAAGTTTTAAGGAAAACGATAAGATGATTATTTCTTCTCCAACGGACCTCAAGTCTATTACTAAAGCAGAAGAAGTTTGGTCTGCAGATTATATGTTAAATGATCAAGCATTTGCAACAGTATTCTCTACACAGACGAGTAATGGCATATATGACCACACTAAAGTAGTATGTGAGCGATTAGCTGGTACAAAAGTAAAAGATGTGCGAAATACTACAGTAGAAGGACATGACTTATTACTGACGACACTAGAAAGAGAAAATGGAAATTTAGAATACTCGATATCAATATCGATAGAAGTTATAGACCAAGAAAGCTACAGGGTGTTTTCAAGGTGGGCAGTTGACCAATACCCAGCCGCGGGTAAATTTTTGAATTATCAAATCTGGTCTTCTGCCCCCTTTTTAACCAAAGATATCGTGAAACAAATTTTATCTAATATAGATCTAGAAATGGAGAATATGGATGATGTTGCTTCTCAATCTTTGAAACCTGATGTTTTTATTGAGTCTGGCAAGTATATCGAAAATACTATCGAATATAGAATCAATAATACGACTCAAGAAGATCAATTGGTAAGTCTTGTGGGATCTACTACTAGAACAGAAATTGATAATTCTCCAGTACCTTATTTAGAACATATCACAGTAGCACCAGGTGTTAATACATTCCAATTAGATAATAATTCTGGATCTCTTTTCGATGTTGAATTGAAAGTGGGATTGATAGGTGCTGATAACTATGATGTAGTTTATTTCTCGGATGGAGCATGGGCACTCGATTATGAAAGTACAAATACTGAAGTTACAAATATTGAAATCCTGCATAACGAAAAAGAAGCCAACGTAAATGAATTTTTGATACCTAGAAATATATCTGTTGATTATAAATCAGACGACTATTTGACAGTTTATAAAAATCTAAGACCTAGCGGAAGTTCTATTGATCTAAGTGCATATAATGGAATGAAACTAAGTATTGAAGGTGAGGGATTCCTAGAAGTAAAATTGATCAAATCAAATATCGAAAACTGGGACGAACAGTTTTATTATACAATTGAACTTGAGAATGGAGTAAATGAAGTAGAAATTCCGTTCGCTTATTTTAGAAATAAGTTAGATGATAAGCTTACAGTCGAGGATATGAAAATGATTACGTTTACACAGAAAAACTTGGACGGATCATCAAATAATTTATCTCTATCAAACTTGAAATTTACAGAACTGTATGATTTCGATATTTCATTCGACCATGAATCTAATTATGGAGTTTATCCAAATCCTACTGGAGGAATTACGAAAATAACTTTCGAATCTGACACGGATACAGAAGGAACACTGAATATTTATAATAATCAAGGTGTCAAAATACTAACACAAAAAGAAAATTTCCATAAAGGATTTAATATAAAACAATTGGATGTCCAATCGTTTCCAAGTGGAGTGTATTGGTTGGAAATTAGTGGAGGAAAGTATTCTACCAATGGTCAAAAAATTATAGTTTATTAATTGTTATGGGGGTGTTAGCATCAAATAAAGATTTGATGCATATCATTGAAATGGTTTAAGTTCTTTGGTTTGGTTATATGCTATAATCTTGCTTGTCAAGCTGTAGTAAATACTATTATCCAAGGTTCTTAAATCACTTCTTTGTTATTAATATCATTAGTTTTGCTTTTGAAATTAATCTCTATGACTAAAGTGCGAAAAGCAGCTGTCAATTTTATCTTTGTAACAGTTTTACTAGATATAATTGGCTTCGGAATTATCATTCCTGTTCTACCTGGATTGCTGGAAGGCATGATGGGTATCAATGCCAATGAAGCGGCTGTCTATGGAGGGTATTTGCTTTTTGCTTTTGCGATAACTCAGTTTTTATTTTCACCATTTATGGGAAATTTGAGTGATCAATATGGTCGTAGACCCATCATCTTACTTTCGCTTTTTGGATTTGTAATTGACTATATATTGTTGGCATTAGCTCCTTCTTTTGCTTGGTTGGTAATTGGTCGGTTGTTGGCAGGTTTTTTTGGTGCAAGTTATTCAACAGCGAATTCTTATATCGCTGATATCAGTACAGACGAAAATAGATCAAAGAATTTTGGTATGATGGGTGCTGCCTTTGGCGTTGGATTTATTATTGGGCCATTACTTGGTGGGATTTTAGGAGAGATTGGACTACGCGTTCCATTTTATGTAGCTGCTGGATTGACATTTATCAATTTGCTATATGGATATTTTATCCTTCCAGAGTCACTTTCATTAGAGAATAGACGAAAATTTGATTGGAAAAAAGCTAATCCTATCAGTACTTTAAGAAAGTTAGGATCATATAAGAATATCGGGTATTTACTGTTGGCTTTTTTTATAATTAATCTAGGTTCTCATGCAGTTCAGAGCAATTGGACATATTTTACAATATATAAGTTTGATTGGAGCGAAGGAATGATCGGTGCATCATTGGCAGTAGTTGGAGCTTTAGTGGGAGTTGTGCAGGCTATGTTGGCGCAAAAAGCGGCTGACAAGTTTGGGGTAGGGAGAAGTATAATAATTGGATTTGCTCTGTATACTATTGGAATGTTTCTGTTTTCGATAGCCAGTACTACATGGATGATGTTTGTATTTTTGATTCCATATGCATTTGGAGGTATTGCAATGCCGAATCTTCAGTCATTTATGGTGAGTAAGGTCTCTTCAAAAGAACAAGGAGAGTTACAGGGAGGATTGACTAGTTTGATTAGCCTTTCTACGATTATTGGTCCAATCATGATGACTCAAATATTTTTCTATTTCACTTCAGAAAGTGTAGACGTGCAATTTGCTGGAGCACCATTTTTTCTTGGAGGAATATTAATGCTAATCAGCTTTTTAATTGTCTTTTTTCTGCTTCGTAAAAAGGAGGCAATAAACTAATGTTATCGCTGCATAATAACAAACGTTCGCCGAGGTTTGCAACCTATAATTGACATCCAATTATCCAAAAAAAGCATAACATACCAATCATAATTCAGACGATGTTAAAAACTTCAAAATGACCGGCTATTGCCGCAAATAGCATATTTACTTAAAAACGGCCTCAACTCTAAAATAAGATAGTGGAATTGATAAATCCGATGCTAGTGTCAACATAACACAGCAATTCTGCAATTCTGTAAAATAGACTTAAAGAAGTGAAATAAGGAAAGATTTTCCACTAAATATGGTCAATTTATCTTTGCTTTTCAATACTTAGTCCATTATTTGGAACTGAATCTTCATTATAGAGTTATATTTACAGATCTAATACTGAATTTATGAATCAATTTTTTAAGTTTTTCTCCGCATCTTGTTTGGGTGTATTTGCTGCTATCGCTCTTATTGGGCTGATTTTCATGGGCTTCCTAGCCAGTATGGCAGGTAATAAACCAGTAGTTCCTAAGAATACTGTACTAGAATTGGATTTTTCCTCTTTTGTTCCCGAAAAGACAGGAAATGTAGAATCTGATCCAATGAGTTTCGAACAAGTTGACAAGTTAGGTTTAAATAGTATTGTTGCACTTCTAGATTATGCTGCAACAGATAAAAAAGTAAAAGGAATATTGATTAAAGGTAGTGGTGTAAATGCAGGGCAAGCTACTGTAGCGACGATAAGAGAGGCCTTAATGAAATTTAAAGAATCAGAAAAGTTTGTTTATTCATATGCTGATTATTATAGTCAGTCTGGTTATTTTCTTGGATCAGTTGCCGACTCAGTTTATCTAAATCCTAATGGAATGGTAGATGTCAAAGGCTTTGCTACAATGATACCATTCTTTAAAAATGCAATGGACAAGGTTGGAGTTAAGATGAATGTCTTTTATGCTGGAAACTTCAAAAGTGCCACTGAACCTTTCAGAAGAACGGAAATGAGTGACCCAAATAAAATTCAAACAAGTGAGTTCTTGAATAGTATGGTTGATCAATACAAAGAACTAGTTTCTTCTTCTAGAAACATGACATCTGACGATTTAGATCAAATCATGACGGATTATAAAGGGAGAGATGCTAAGTCTTCCTTAGCTTCCGGTTTAGTAGATAAGATAGTTTATTGGGATGAGGTGGAATCAACATTGCGCAAAGAACTAGATATCAAAGCTGATAAAAAGATAAAGTTTAAAACCTTGTCTGAATATAACGCTGCGGTAACGCTACCAAAAGGATCTAAAGCAAAAGATAAAATCGCCGTTGTTTTTGCTGAAGGCACAATCTCATATGGAACGGATACCAAAGGCTCCATCAGTGAGGCAAAATATCTTAAAATCTTAGAAAAGATCAAGAATGATGATGATATAAAAGCAATGGTTTTGAGAGTAAACAGTGGAGGAGGAAGCAGCTTAACTTCTGATATCATTTGGAGAGCAATCGAAAATGTAAAAGCGGCAGGAAAACCAGTTGTTGCGTCATTTGGAGATTATGCAGCGTCGGGCGGTTATTATATAGCTGCAGGAGCGGATACTATTGTCTCAGCACCAAATTGTCTAACTGGATCTATCGGTGTCTTCATGATGTTTCCTAATGTAAGTGAATTAATGAATGAAAAATTAGGAATCAACTTTGATGAGGTAAAAACGCATCCAATGGCTGTAGGATTATCTATAACTAAAGATCCGACAGATGCCGAAAAAGAACTTCTCCAACAAGGAACCAATGATATCTATGAGCAATTCTTAAAAAGAGTAGCTGACGGAAGGAATATGACAAGAGATGAGGTGCATGATGTAGCTCAAGGTAGAGTTTGGACAGGTACAAAAGCATTAGAATTAGGTCTTGTTGACGTGATAGGAGGAATTGATGATGCCATCAATCTGGCTGGTGAAATGGCTGGGCTTGAAGATTATAAAACCAAAGATTACCCAAGTATCAAGGAAACTTTCTTAGACCAAGTAATGAAAGGTATCGCCGAATCTAATAACGTGCAAGCATCTCTTGGAATCGACATTGATCAATCAGATATAGAGATGGTGAGACAGTATAAAGAAGTGAAGAATCTACTACTTGATAGAACACCTCAAGCTAGACTTCCATTTATACTTAAGGTAGATTAAGATATTGCAAACTGAACAAAGATATATATGGACTGAAAGGGTAGTGTTATTCATTTCTGCTTTTCTTTGTATACTTTTGTTTGTGCAAGATCGGTCATTATTACTCGACAGTCTTAACGTTGCTAGAAACATTGGTGAACGGTCCTTTGTAGCCTTGATCAATCCTCTAAACTATGAGCAAAGTGCTCCTCTGCTATTCTTATGGATCAGTAAATTGATTACCTCGTTTCTTGGAATTTCACAATACACATTGCGGATTTTGCCTTTAATAGCAGGAATCTCCTCGCTATTCTTATTTACCCAGATTTCTAAGAAGTTATTAAGGAGTCCATTCTATATTCTTGCATTATTCTGGTTTGGTACACATCAATTAGTCACTAGATATTCGACGGAGTATAAGCAATACATGGTTGATGTGTTCGCTACACTGCTTATCATATGGGTTGTGCTCAAAATAAAAGAAATCAATAAAGAGAATTTGTGGAAATTAACTCTTGGTGGAGTAATCTTAATTTGGCTTTCTATGCCGTCAATGTTCGTTTTGATATCAGCAATGATTTATCTTGCTTTAGTGCAGCATCAAAGAAAAAAACCTATTTCACCTATTTTATTGAGTACCATCATTATTGGAATAAGCTTTTTAGTTAATTATTGGATTATGCTAAGTCCGACTATCGGAAGTGAACATATGCAAAACTTCCATAATGGGTTTTTCCTTCAAGGAAATATCTTCAACTTGGATTCGGTATCCCATGATTTTGGATTGATAGTTGGTCAAGCTAGAATGCTAGTAGGCAAATCTGGACTGGCTATTGGGGCTGTCTTATTATCGATAATTATTTCAATTGTCATTTCTGTAAAACAAAAGAATTATGAACTAATACTTATTTTATTACCTATAGTCGGAGCTTTTGCGGCCTCTCTATTAGCGAAGTATTCTATTCTTGAGCGGTTAATGTTGTTTTCATTACCACTTTCTATTTTGTTAGTTATGGTTGGTGTGGAATATGTTTATCGAAAGGCAAGTATGCAGAAAGCTTATTTTCCAAAGGTGGTTTTAGGAATAATTACACTAGGCTTGCTAGTAGGGTTTTATGAGAAGCAATCCTTCAAATATATTTTTGAACCATTTGAACATGAAGACAATAGATCTTCGCTGCTGTATATTTCCGATCATCCAGAGAAGGGAAGAGAGATAATATGTTCGCAACATGCACTACCAGCATATGATTACTACACTCAGTATGATTTTAATTACAAGGAAATGAAAGTAGGATCTAGTATTATGACAGATTACAATACAGATTTAACGGCACTGGCTTTAGCAAAATTAGATCATTCAGAGAAAATATGGATTTTAGCCAATCACTACCAAGAAGAAGATATTGAAAAGTTAATCTCAAATTTAGATAATAAAGCTATAATAGAAAATAGCTACAGAGCAAAAAGCAGTGTAGCTATCATTATTTCTAAAAAAGTCTCACCACAAAGGGGAGAAGAGTGATTAAAATTGAGAATGAAAACTACACACGTACTCTATGGGTACAACTACATTAGGTCACAATATTATAATACCCTACCTGAACAACATAATAAATCGGTTTTTGGAAGGCCTCTCATTACAACTATTCCTTTTTTGGTAGACACGAATATAGTTTTCAATACGGATCTCAAAATTTAAAACTCTTTAGTTTCTTTATTTCTTTAAGACGTTGGCACAAATATAGCATAAAACATATTACTTAAAAGCGTAATATGTAATTACTTCATATTTATATTATTAGATATGATTTGTTGCTTTAACTAATGTATCTTAAGAGGCTGTATTACAGGCCTTAATGTAAAGGATTTATTGTCATGTTTAGATTGAAAAAAAATCGAAGTTTTTTTAAAATGCTTAAATAATGTTAGGCAAAATTGAAATTTGTGTTGAAAATACGGGGTAGGAATAGCACAAAAAAAATCCGCCCCAGAAATATACATCTCCGGAGCTTCTTATTAATAATTAAAAAAATCAAACTATAAACCGCACAAATAATTTAGTGTCTTCACTGTAATCTTTACATCTCCATTTTTAAGTTTTCTAATCCACACGGGATTATCTATATCTATTGAAATTTTATATAATTCATCACTTCTATCCTCTATGAATGTTGACATGTCTTTGAAACTTTCGATTGACTTTTTTCCATCTAACATACTTAGTAAAAGGTGGTATGCATCCATAACTCTTATATCTTTTAAGTAGAGCTCAATTTTATACTCATCGTTCTTATGAGTTTGGATCAACATATCTCCTGCTTCGAAATAGGAAGTAAACTTACTAAGTGTACCAGCATTTAGAGTGTCAGTATGTTCTAATCCTAGATTAACTTCCGTCCATGATTCTAATGGGTATATAAGATCCATATCTAATTGACACTTTTCGAAATCATAAGAAGGTAGTGGCAGGTCTGAAAGATATCCATCAAACATATATCCTATTACTCCCTCATGCTCTACATAGACCCAGTTACCTTCAACCCAGTCTATTTTTTCATAGGTCTCTATACTGTCAGGTTGGTTAAGAACTAATACACTGAACCCAAAATCGAGAACACCAAGTGATTCAGATTGCGAATCAGGCTGTGCTCTTAACGTAAGACCTGAGTTCGCCATAACATATAATTGAGCACCTTCTGAAAATAATGGCTTTCCTGTTCCCCACATCTGAGTGTAGAATAGAAGCATTAGAAGTCCTGCAAGAGCTTTTTTGATCGTTTTAGCTACTTTACCTTGTTTTTGAATTTTTACTGGATAAGTCATAATATTGGATTTTATAATTTTAAATAATCTTTTAATATTGGTTAATCAATTGATGGAAATTAATTCTGATTTGTAAGTTCTGTAGTAGAATAATTGTTTGAATAATTAGAAGCCACTATGATTTCATTTTTTTCGATATTAGATCTTTGTCTAGCCTCTGGAAATTGTGTAGAACAAATGCTCAAAAGGCAAAATATTCCTATCGCATATACAAATCTATTGTCTGTTTTTCTGTTGATGTCTTCAATAAGCGTCTTCATATATTTAGTTTTTATAATTTCTCTATTGTTATGATACAAATATGGGAGGGTTAGAGTGGTGTTGAAGTGCTGTTCTATTATTCGTAGAGAATGAGCTATTATTTGATGTGTAAAAGCCAATCAATAGAAAGCGGATTCCATTGATCTAGGTTATTATCTTATTCGTAATATTTAATACAATTGAAAGATTTATCCACCAACTTCAATCAGCTAACCAATAGAGTAACACCTTGCCCTGTCGAGGCAGGGTCGAACAGTTCTATTTTTTCAAATACGTAAAGGGCTGTTAATTAATTGGAAAGAGCGCATTATTCTATTAGCGTACTTTTCATTTGCAAATTTCAAACTAGGTCCTTCAAATAATCGTATAATACTCATTGCTAGTGTTTGTAGTATTGATACATTCCTAGCCAAATTCATATTCTTGATATAGTTTTTATCTTCAAGTTGCACCACATCTTTTGTACGATGCAAATCATTTTCTATAGACCAATGACCTCGAATTCCTGACGCCATTTCTTCTGCGTTCTTTATTATGTTACTTATGTAATACGAGTAATTCATATAAGGTTTCTTATTTCTGATTCCATGTCTTTTTACAATTGTAATAGAATTAATATTATCCCATCCACCAAAATATTCGCACTCGTTTAGATCATATACTTTGTACTCTCTTTTGTCTATCCTTCCTTTATTTCTATCTAATGATTCCCAAGAAGACAGGACATTCTTATCCTTGAGATAATACAATATCACTAGCTTTAACTTTAATCTATTATTCTTTAATTGTATCAAATAGTCATTTCCTGACTCCACGATGGTTTGGATCGTTTTTTTTGGCAATGGATTGCATCTAGTGTGAATATATATCCTTCACCTTTCATAGATTCTATTAGTTCTCTTGCCTTGGCTGGCTCACTTCCTTTTCCATTTTCATGGCTTTTGTATTTTAATGTTATGCCTGACTGTTGAGCAAACGCTCCAACCATAGTCATGAAATTTTGTTTGCTATTTTTACTATTAGTTATCGTATGTCGTAAAGATTTACCGTCAATTGAAACCCACTTGTTATCATCATTATATTGACTAAGCCATTCATAGAATTTTTCGCAAAGAATCTCAAAATCCAAACTTTTAAGAAAGGTATTGATTTTTGTCGATCCGGGTACACCATGAAGTAAACCGAATAAATCAACTAGATCTGATTCATTATTCTTAAAATATCTAGCTAAACTTTTGCCAGAATAACTACCACCAATATAACCTAACACTATCATATTCAAGAAAGTAGGCATTGGGTAACGAATTCCCTGATCTCGACGTCTATCTGGAATTTCACTAAAAATATCTAAAAGACTTTTCATTATATATTAAATTAAACTCTAATATATAAAATTATAATATATTTTCTATTTTGAACTGTTCGACCCTGCCTAAGAAGGGCAAGGTAGCTGCTTACAGCTCTGGCTTGGTGGTCAAATTGATATTTTGATTTAAACATTCAATCAGTTATCCACTATAGTAACATCTTGCCCTTTATGAGTAAAGCGAATATGATAAAACGAATGTACTGTCACTATGTACGCTATATGTATTATAATCGCTCATTTCAAAATAACATATGTCGAAGACACAATCTAAAAGACAGGAGAAAGGGTTGAACACGTTTAGTAAAGCATACATCAAACAACAATCAACTCAGCCCCCCTCAACAGCCCAACTTCTTCACTATTCCAGAAACCATCAAAGTCCTCGAAACTGTTTTCATAGTCAGCTTGAAGTGTAGAGAAAGTAGTCGCAGTTTCATTAGTGACTTTCAGTTGATTAAAAACAGAAAGAAACCAATCTGCGATATCGCGACCCAATTCTATTTCTAGAGATTCATTTTTTAAGTGGAAGGTAAGTAGCCGAAATTCCTCGTCAATCTTCTGGATGATAGGATCACTGCCTAACCATATTATTTTTGACGATGGTTTTGGTTGGACAATTTCTTCGGAAACAAGGCAGCCTTCAATGAAATGTGGATCAATAGTCGTATCAGGTATTTCTGTATCGAACCACTCTTGCAGTGGAAACTCGAAGCATACTCCATGCATGTAATTGAAAAGAGACTTCTTAAGCCCTTCACCATATTGTGTATGATCGATAGCTGTTCTATCTACAAATTCTACATCATTATTAGCAAATGATATTTCTTTTTGATCGGGAATGATACCATATGAATCAGGGTCTAAGCCTACAGGACTATGAGCGGTCAAAGCAAATTGATGCCAAAATCCTGACTGGATAATTCCTAATCCGAACAACTGTCGAACCATCTCTAGGCTGTCTACTGTTTCTTGTACTGTCTGAGTAGGGTAGCCGTACATAAGATAAGAATGCACCATTATTCCAGACTCAGTCAGGTTTCTAGTTACTCTTGCGACTTGCTCTACGGTTACCCCTTTTTGGATCAGAGCTAATAGTCGATCAGATGCCACTTCTAGACCTCCAGAAACGGCAATGCATCCACTACTTTTAAGAAGGCGGCATAGATCCCAAGTGAAGCTCTTTTCGAAGCGGATGTTCGTCCACCAGCTCACAATCAAACCTCTGCGAAGAATCTCTAGCGCCACTTCCCTCATTAATTTTGGAGGTGCGGCTTCATCTACAAAGTGAAAACCTTTTTCTCCAGTCTGAGCTATAATTTTTTCCATTCGGTCAACGAGTAGCTTAGCAGTCACAGGCTCATACTTACCTATATAATCTAAGGATACATCGCAGAATGTACATTTTCCCCAATAGCATCCGTGCGCCATTGTGAGCTTGTTCCACCGCCCATCGCTCCATAGGCTGTGCATCGGATTGGCTATTTCTATTACGGATATATATTGATCCAGCAACAAGTCTGAATAATCTGGAGTCCCGATCATCTCTTGTTTGTAGTCTTGTCGGAGAGAAAAGTTGTTATATATCACTTCTTCATCTTGCAGTAGAAATGTACGTTTCAGGAAATTGTAATTCGGATTACTTTCTGATGGGTCTAGGACATTGGACACAAGCAACTCAAGTGGTAGTTCTCCATCATCTAAAGTTATATAATCCCAAAACTCAAAAACTCTGACATCGGATATAGAGCGGAGTTCCGTATTCGCAAATCCACCGCCCATAGCCACTTTTATATGTGGATAGTGTGTTTTGATGTATTGTCCACATCGAAATGCACTGTACAGATTACCAGGAAAAGGAACTGAAAGACAGATGAGTTTTGGATTGATTTCTTTTAATCTCGTGTCGAGAATATCTAAAGTTATCTTGTCTATGTAAGTGGTTTCGTTTTGTAATGTTTCGTAGATCTCATCAAAAGAATTGGCACTGCGACCTAGTCGTTCGGCGTATCTACTGAATCCAAAATTGTCATCCACTGTAGCTACTATAAAGTCTGATATGTCTTCTAAGTAAAGTGTCGCTAGGTGTTTTGCCTTGTCCTGCATACCCATGTTGCCAAATGCCCATTCCATATCATCTAGTTGGTCAAATCTGGAAGCGCGAGGCAAGAAATTATCCGTACAAATCTGTCGAGCCAAAGTTAGGTTCTTTCCTTGTAAGAATATTATTATCTCATCAATTGTGTCGATATACGATTGGCGCAACGCATTTATTCTCTGGATATTGGTATTTTCAATATCAGTAATTTTCTCTTGTGATCGATCAAAAATATCCGATAAACCTTCTTTTGAAAACAACTGTAAAATCACTTCTATTCCCAGATCCATTTGGAATGTCGATATACTCTTGGTGTTTAAGAAGCCCTTGATATATGCAGTAGCTGGATACGGCGTATTCAGTTGTGTGAATGGAGGAGTAATAAGAAGTAGATCTTGCAAAGAATTAATGTTTTTGCAAATTTAGGTTATTAGTTGGGAATGGATGGAAGACTTGATGGATTTGATAACTAATATGGTATCGTCTTAATTATCAACACGAATATTGATCGAATAAATTGCTTCTCATAATCACACCTCATTTTGATATGCACTCGAAGTTATGGCACATTAAAAAAGGCGCGAACAAAAACAAATTGCTCGCACCTTAATTATATCAGTTCAATAAGTTCTTACAACTTTATGAATCTCATCACAGTATTAGTTTCTGAAATTCTTAAGAATAAAATTCCTGAAGGAACATCATTAAGATCAATCCTTACACTATTGGTTCCAGTAAGTACTTCTACATTTTGAGATACTATCATTGCACCATTTGCATCGTAAATATCTACTCTAGATGTATTAGACACTTCACTTTCGATTGTAAGATTTATATATTGAGTCGTAGGATTTGGATATAGCTCTGAAGCAACTAGAGTTGATCTAAGTTCAACTTCTTCAAAATCCTCTTGAAGCATATCTTCACTACTACCATCTAAAAAGATTGCAGAAGCACCTGCAAATGCCTTTTTGTAAATTGGAGTAATTCCGCCTGATAACGCTGCCATATTGAATCCTAATAACAAACCACCTTCTCTAGCTCTTTCAGCAACATAAATTAAATTATTAGCTGCATCAAATTCTACATCTACTGGGTTTCCTAATAAGCTTGTTCCTCCTGCTACTCTAATTTGTTCATCAGCTGAAATCGTATTGTCTGCACTTACAGTAGAGAAGCTTTTAATCACAACAAGTGCACCGTCTCCAGCATTACTTGCAGCTCCTATATCCGTCAAGATCATCATGTCACGATCAGCAACATAAGTAAGTCCATGTGTTCTTACCAGATTCTCAACAGTAATCGTATTGTCAGCTGTAACTGTTGCACCATCATCATTAGTTCTAAGATTATTAAAAATGGCTAATTCATTCGAGTTGTCAACAATTGCATAAAGATCTGATCCTATACCGTCTATTCCCCAAAGATTAATATCAACGTCATAAGACTCCTCTAGTGTGATGTCTCCATTAGAAATATCATATACTATCAGTCTATTTTCATTATTGTTGGCATCATTGGCATCTTGTGCTACTACTAAATAGTTATTATCGATCAATGTTATCTCTCTACCATTACTAAAATCAGATGAAGAAGACATTAAATAAGTTGGATTTGTTGGCACATCTGTGTAAACATCAATAACATTATTAGTTCTATTCAATTGATACAACATTCCTGCTTCCTCATTATAGTAGATACCATCAGCATCCAAATCCTGACTGCTAAACATTTCCATAGTAGCAGATTGTGCATCAATGATATTTGCTATCCCAATATTCCCTGTAGTATTAGAAGAAACATAGACTTGTCCTTCGAACTCTATTGGAGCTATTCTTTTTATTAATAATGAATTGCTCGAAAGTTGAGAACAGCCATCACTTATTTGGTCTTCAAATAGCATGTCATTCGTCATATTGTCAATAAGAAGACTACCACTGTATGATAAACCGTATACTTTACAATTTCCAAGACCAGCAGGCTCAAAATTTACAGTGTTTCCCTCAGGGATTCCTAAGATTTTTCCCATACCATCAGTTACAACATAAGTAAACTCAAAATCTGATGTTCCTTCAATTGTAGATTCAAATGAAATGAAGTCATCTACATCATCAATAAATATTGTGGTTTCTGTTCCTCCAAAATCAAATGCTACAGTTCCTGTTGCCAAGAAATTACATGGATCGCCACCTTCTGCAGGTACATCTATTGCAGATGCGCCAGCAAAATTTCTAACATATCTTGGCGCGATTCCACCTGAAAGCGCAGGGTTGTCAAATCCTAAGATAAGACCTCCTTCGACTGCCCGTTCAGCGACATAAATCGTATTCGTAGCTTGATCAAAATCAACATCTACTGGATTACCTAGTCTACTAGTAGGTCCACTAACTTTGATCTGCTCATCACTACTTATAAATTCATCATCCATAAATGTGGTACTAAACTTTTTAATTACAACTAGAGCTCCATCATTTGCACTTCCTGCATCTCCAATATCCGTAAGGATCAACATGTCATTTTCAGGAACAAAAGTGATTCCGTGTGTACGCCCTAAATTTTCGACCTCGAAGAAATGCTCAATCATGATATCTCCATCTGGCTTATTGAAAAAATTCTTTATCAATGCTACATTGTTAGAGTTATCTGCGATAGCAAATAGAATAGAACCATTCAAGTGTATTCCCCATAGGTTGAAATCTACAGTATTTATTTTATTTAGTGTTAGACTGTTGTCCATTCCAATGTCATAAGTCACCAATGTATTTGCATCGGTTACATCATTCGCAACAACTAGTTTATCACCCGCAACAGCGATTGCTCGACCATTGGTAAAATCTGAAGTAGAGCTTCCTGCAAGTGGTGGCATAGTACCGTTGCTTAATGCAGCAGCAACACCTGTATAAACATCAACCACACTATTAGATCTGTTTAATTGAAACAAACGGTCATTTGCTTGATCGTAGAAAATTCCATCAGCATCCATTCCATCGCTATCGAATAAATCTAACTTAGTGACATCATTATCAAATACACTAACTACACCTACACTCCCAGAATTGTTAGAAGAGACGAAGATTCTATCATTAGGACCTTGAGGAGCAATTCGATTTACTAAAATAGAATTTGAAGAAAGATCAGAACATTCTGTAGAAAGAGGGTCTTGGAAAAGTTGAGTACCCATAGTAACTAAAAGATCTCCAGTATAAGAAAGACCCCAGACTCTACAAGCACCTAATCCAGCGCCATTAAATTCATTCATATTAGATGGTGGTACACCGAGTACTGAACCCATACCATCTGTGACTACGTAAGTAAATTCATATTCGGTTGATATTGGTGCTGTGGAGCTAAATGTCAGTACATCATCTTCATTATCAACGAAAATTGTCGTTTCAGTTTCTCCAGATTGAAGTGCAACCGTTCCTCCAACTACAAAATTACAAAGATCGCCACCATCTGCAGGTACATCTATTGCAGATGCTCCAGCAAAATTTCTAACATAAATTGGTGCGATTCCACCTGAAGCTGCTGGGTTGACAAATCCTAAAATTAGACCTCCATCAACTGCACGTTCAGCAACATATACGGTATTGGTCGCAAGATCAAAATCGACATCAACAGGATTACCAAGTCTACTATTTAGTCCACTTACTCTAATCTGCTCATCACTACTTATAAATTCATCATCCATAAATTTAGTGCTAAATCTTTTGATAACAACTAGAGCACCATCACTTGCACTTCCTGCATCTCCAATATCTGTAAGGATTAACATGTCTCTTTCTGGAACAAAAGTGATTCCATGCGTACGTACTAAATTTTCGACCTCAAAGAAATGTTCTATCATGACATCTCCAGCCGGCTTATTGAAAAAATTCTTAATCAATGCTACATTGTTAGAGTTATCTGCAATAGCAAATAGATTAGAACCATTCAAGTGTATACCCCATAGATTGAAATCTACTGTATTTATTTTATTAAGTGTTAGACTGTTGTCAGTTCCAATGTCATAAGTCACCAATGTATTTGCATCGGTTACATCATTCGCAACAACTAGTTTATCACCCGCAACAGCTATAGCTCGACCATTGGTAAAATCTGAAGTAGAGCTTCCTACTAGGGTCGGTATAGTCCCATTATTTAGTGCAGCGGCAACTCCTGTGTAAACATCAACCACACTGTTAGATCTGTTCAATTGAAATAAACGGTCATTTGCTTGATCGTAGAAAATTCCATCAGCATCCATTCCATCGCTATCAAATAAATCCAACTTAGTGACATCATTATCAAATACACTGATTACGCCTACACTTCCAGAATTGTTAGAAGAGACGAAGATTCTATCGTTAGGATCTTGAGGAGCAATTCGATTTACTAAAATAGAATTTGAAGAAAGATCAGAACATTCTGTAGAAAGAGGGTCTTGGAAAAGTTGAGTACCCATAGTAACTA
>Ga0209187_1001888_pt1 | contig 21971 bp, 24 predicted proteins | sample BantaG_FD_187430 | JGI IMG/M metagenome (GOLD analysis project Ga0209187, IMG submission 187430) | Marine algal microbial communities from Bantry Bay, Ireland - BantryBay_4 metaG (SPAdes) (version 2) | ecosystem: Host-associated > Algae > Red algae > Unclassified | place: Bantry Bay, Ireland...
AATCGTGGAATATGCCATATTACAGCTGAAATAGCGTGTTGAGCTGTCCTCTGCACTCAATTAGCGTATGGACACCAGACTCGGAATAAGACTGCCGCCAAAATACGTTGTTTCTGGATGGGCACTAGCTAGCGTCACAGACCCTAAAACCGATCCTCGAAAATATTTCGAGCGGATGAAGGAATACGAAAATAGGAATTTTTCTGTTACACACGTGATCAATCAGATCGCGTCTGAAATGACCAACAGAGAAACCAGAGAATTTTCATCGGTGCTGTCATCGATGACGAACCCACTCTCGATTTATCGCGATCCTATTCTTGCAAAAGCGACTCAGAAAAGTGATTTTAAATTGATGGACCTGGTGGATCATAAAAAGCCTGTCACTCTCTACATGATAATCCCACCATCAGACGGCGGCAGGCTACGCAATTATTTCGGCATGTTGATCAATATCCTGTGCCGCAAGTTAACCGAGCGTCTTCCTGATAAGCAATATCAGAGACACAAATTATTGTTGTTGCTGGATGAATTCTCAAAGTTACCTCCGCTACCGATCATTCAGGAATCATTGGATCATTTTGCAGGTTATGGCGTAAAGGCACTCATCATTGTTCAGGACGTGCAGACAATAATCAGACTCTACGGACAGAACGAAACGATACAGAGCAACTGCAAAGTGAGAATAGCCTTTACACCAAACAAAATGGAAACCGCTGAAATGCTTTCCAAGATGATTGGTAACAAAACAGTAGAGGAAAGAACGCAATCAACCCAACGTAAGTCACTGGCGGTTGTGGATGGCAGTGTCAGTGAATCAGAGGCGCTTCACGCAAGGCCTCTTGTGTCCGTAGATGAAATCATGCGATTAAGCGTACCCAAACTCGATGCAAACGAGCGCATGGTCGAACCCGGCTCATCCATAATTTTTGTGACCGGTTGTAGGCCAATACTCGGCGTTCAAACACCGTATTTTATGGACAAAGAAATGCAACGTCGCTCAATGTTTTTCGCACCAGGCAAATCCGACGAACTGATCGACGAATCGCCTGTTAGTAACGTCATACCTTTAAGTATTACTGATGAACTTAACGAGGCACTGGTTTAAGAAATGCAAAAAGCGTTTTTTCTGACCATGTTCAATATGGGGATCATGTTTATTCTGATGTGGGGCTTGGATTTAAAAATTAATATTTCAAAGAGCTTCCCGCTGGGCGTTTATCAACGTGTGGATGCTGAAATAGAAAAAGACACCATAGTGGAATCCTGCTTGCCAGAAAGCGTGTCCAGTTTCATGGTGGATCGCGGTTATATACCCGATGGTGGCTCATGTGGAGGATATCCACCAGTAATAAAGCAAGTGTACGGCTTAGCTGGTGATGTTGTTGAGGTAGATCAGAGCGTATCGATAAACGGAGTATTGATCGACAATACCATCGTCAATCAATACGACGAGAGGCGCAATATATTAACAGCAGCTAAAAGCACAGTGATTGAGGAAAACAATGTTTGGTTGATGTCGGCGCAATCTCCAAAAAGTTTCGATGCGCGTTATTTTGGTCAAATACCATTGAGCCACGTTCAATCGGCATTAAAGCCGTTGTGGACGGTTCGATGAGCGTATTCGTGAGCACATTAAGCGGTGCAGTGTTCGCCGGCAGCACGACACAATGGCAATGCATAGCATTGGTATCGATCATTTGTATTCAAAGTAGTGATAATCGTAAGAATCTACTGGCGGTATTTGCGTTCTTTTTAGCGGCAAGCGCACCAGTCATAGTTGTTGCTCAATCTTACAACGGCAGCTACACGGGTGCATTCATCACGTACATCGTTTTGGTTACTGTTAACGCAGCTCCTCTGTCTATTGCGGTAACACAACTAATAATACCGAAATGGATAGCAATACCACTGACGTTTGTTTTGCTTTCTTTACCACCTTTGAGCTGGATAAACCCGCTGTCACTAGCACCGCTTGCTGGATGGATGTTTCCAGAAACAGGCTACATCGGACTAGTGGCGCTATCACTGTTGATCGTTGGACTGTGCATGAGCAAATACGTGCGGTATCCCATTGCCGCTGTAGCGACCGTGGCGACAATGGCCAGCTCGCCATCCTTAGCAAATCCTTTAGAAACTGAGCAAAGCATACAAGGGGTGAGCATAGCGCGACCACAAACCGGTGATATAGAGCAGGGAATGTATCGAACGGCGTATCGATTCGAAGAGCTGGACATGATCAATGCAATGAACGCTCGGATAAGCGTACTGCCCGAATCGGTTTTCGGCGAATGGGTTAGCTCGGACGGAACGAATTTATCGGGAGCAAGGGGGGATGTTTATGGTGGGGCGCGACGGTATATAAACGACAACGAATATATAAACGTAGTGGTCGATGCAAAAAACGGACAGGTTATCTACGAGCAACGAAATCCGCCAAGAGTCATCAGCAATAACGGCGTGGTTGCAGTGGCGGGACAAGGGATAGTTGTAAATAAAGAGTTCAATATCGTGCTGTGTTATGAGCTGGCCAATCCTTGGATTGCAGCAGATGTGTTTAGTCAATCAAAACCCGTCGTGTGGATGTCAAATTTAAGTTGGAGTAACACGGATTTTCTTGAACGTCGAATGCTGAGCACGTTAACCGCCTGGTCGACACTCTTTGGTGTACCAGTACAAGCAGCGGTGATGAGACATGCTTGAATCAGCGTTCTTAATAATGTGTTTAGGGCACACAGTGGATCATGATCTGGTGAGGGCAATATCTCACTGGGAGTCATCTGGCAACAAATACGCGCTCTACATCAACAAATGGAAAATGGACCAATTCAAAAACCTAACGTTAGATGAAGCGGTACTCGTCGCTGAGAAAATGGTCGAAGAAGGGTACACCGTTGATGTCGGTTTAATGGGCATTAACTCAAATAATATTGAGCGTTTTAACATGAGCGTAAAAGAAGCGTATGACCCTTGTGTGAACGTTCATTTAGGTGGACATATATTGTATGAAAACATGCAATTCGCAGCGGAGAAGGGAAAGAGCGGCGATGATTTACTAAAAACAGCGTTGAGTCTTTACAACACGGGAACCACAACGTTCGGTTTTAAAAATGGGTATGTCGATAGAGTGTGGAAAATCTACAGCGCATCTACCGAGTACAAAGCGAATCAAGCCGGTATCGATATACCTTGGGGAAATGAAACAAATCTGATTGAGATAAAACGGGAAAAACCAACATGGAAGGTAAACAGTCGCCATGAATAAGGAGGTCGTTCCAGCTGAAAAAATGGAAAGAATCAATGAGGATTCTATTTCAACCAAACGCCTTAAAGCAAAGCTGACCCGTGAGCTGGGGATCTTACGACCTTACTTAGATCAAGATGATGTGCAGGAGCTGTTTGTCAATCCAGACGGCAATGTGTTTGTGATCAGAGCCGGTCACGACAAAGAAAAAATAGGCGTGATGAACGCTGACGATGTTGATGGCTTCCTTGCAAGCGTTGCCAGCTCGTTGCACACAACGATTACCAGGGCGAGCCCCACCATTGATGGCATGTTGATTATCGATGGAAGCAGAATCAGCGGTGAGATACCGCCGATAGTCAGCGGACCATCGATGCGAATCAGAAAGCACGCTAAAACCGTCATGGAACTCAATAAATATGTCGAGCAGGGGGGCATGACAGAAGATCAGATAAGCCGAATTCGAGAAGCTATCAAGGCGACAAAAAACATCGTCGTGGTAGGCGGTACGGGCAGTGGTAAGACATTTTTAGCCAATTCTATCTTGCGTGAAATGTCCATGCTCATGCCTAGCGATCGGATACTCACAATCGAAGACACACCGGAACTAAACGTTGTGGCTGACGATCACGTGAGCTGGTACATCACAGACGATGTTCCGATGCAGAAAATGCTGCATCGAGCACTACGAGCAACACCAGACAGAATCGTTGTAGGGGAGGTACGCGGTGGTGAAGCGTATCAATTGTTGAAGATGTGGAACACGGGTCATTCAGGTGGAATTTGCACTATTCATAGTGACAAAGGCGATCTCGACGGATTGATGAGACTCGAACGAATGTGCGGGGAAAGCGATGAAGCGAAAGGTATGCCGAAAGAATGGCTCGGTTCATTGATCGGAAACGTCGTTCATGTTCTTGTCAATATTGTAAAACTTAGAGGAGGTGAGCGAGTAATTCATAGCATCGTCGAGGTAACTGGGTTCAATTCTGATACTCAGGAATATGAAGTTAACGTCTTTAGAAAAAAGGGATAACCATGAAAGTGACAAAAGTATTATTGGGCCTTGCACTAATGGCCATAGGGACACTAGCACTGGCAGGTGAAGCTGGTGGAGGTGAGGGCGGATTGCCCTGGGAAGGTGGATTGACATCGATCGTTGATTCATTCACAGGACCAGTGGCGTACGCTATTTCGGTGCTTGGGATTATTATTGGAATTGGTATTTTGATATTCGGTAATGATCTGAATGCGTTCGGTCGTACCATCGTGTTTTTAGTGTTAGCGGCCTCTGTGATCGTTACCGCTGCAAACACGCTTGAAACGTTCACCGGTGTAGGTGCGTCTACAACGGCACAAACGCTTGGCGTGTTAACGGCGTTCTTGGCGACAGCTGGAGCCATAACTTCGGTCCAGCTTGCCATCATGAGGTTGTTCAAGAAGAACAAACCAATGGACGACATGGAGCTAGCAGCCGCTTAATCGGTTGATAGGCGTAATGGCGCGGGAACGGTGAAGTTTCCGCGTCTACAGGAATAACTATGAATCCGAAAAGACAGATGCCAGTGAGAAAATCACTAAACCGTGAAGCGACACTGATGGGAGTGGAGCGTATACCGGCTGCTTTCCTGATTTTAATTTGCGCGATCTTAGTTTTTTCCGGAATGACCTTGGTGACCGTGACGCTGGGCGTAGTGATTTTTGTTTTGGGTATGTTCTGTCTAAGGCAGATGGCCATAGAGCACCCGAAAATGTCGAAGGTATTTCCACGCTATATCAAATACAAGAAGTTTTATCCAGCAAGAGTAAAACGGCCCGCACCGTCACCTCATCTTGAAGTCATTGCAATATCGAGAAAGGGGTAGCCGATGGGACTATTTTTCAAAAATGATAATTTCGATGAATGTTTTTATGACCTACTTCAATTCAAGAAATACCGTGATTTCGAAGAGGGGATTATTGAGGGCAAACTAGGCGAATTGATGGTGTGTTTTAAGTACACCGGCATCGATTTCGAGTCCGCGAGTAACGATGAATTGAACATTATGTCAGCCCGGTTGAACGATCTGATGCGTAGCTTCGGTTCGGGATGGGTTATGTGGACAGAAGCGTTGCGTTTAGAAACCTCCGTTTACCCCGACGCCGATACTTGCCATTTCCCCGATGAGACCAGCAGGATGATCGATAACGAGCGCCGAATAGCCGTACAGGAGCAGGAAGCGCACTACGAAACAGTGGCGTTCATCGTTCTGCTCTATACGCCTCCGAGCAAATTATCGCGATCCTTCGCCGCAGCAATGATCGATGATGACACAGGCGAAGAACGCTTAACGCTCGAACAAAAAACAGACAAACAATTCAGGAAACAAGTAGCGGTGTTTGAAGGTGCATTACAAAGCCTTTTTGAAGCGATTCGGTTGCGGCCCTATCAAGATGAAGACAATGCATACTACTGCCCAATCTTGCAACTATTCCATTACTGCGCAACGGGTATTCTTAGACAGGTACGCGTACCGCATCCGAGCATTGAGTTTGATATATTGATAGCGGGGCAAGACTTTCATCCATCGTTTACCCCGCGTGTTGGGGATCTGTTCGTCGGTACAGTGAGCATTGAGGGAATGCACAGCTTCACTGAACCAGCAATGCTCGCGGTGTTTGATCAGCTGCCGTTGAAATACCGTTGGAGTACGAGATTCATATTCCTTGACCGTCATAAAGCGATTGAGAAGTTAGAAGCATCGAGACGGAAATGGCAGCAACAAAGAACCGGCTTTAAAGACCAGCTTTTGCAGAGTGCTAACCCAAAGGTGGATCTCGACGCTGAGCGTATGGTCGTTGATACCGATGAGGCGTTAGCCGAAATACGAAGCGGGGATGTCAACGAAGGTTATTACACCAGTGTTTTCGTGCTTTATGCAGATTCGATAGAAGCGCTTGATGCATCCACTGACCTATTCAAAAACACGTTAGACAATATGGCGTTTGGCGGACGGGTTGAGCGCGTGAACGCAGTAGAGAGCTTTCTAGGCTCGATACCAGGCAATGCCTATACAAACATTTCAAGAACGCCGATTAACACGGCTAATCTAGCTGATTTATTGCCTGTAGCGTCAGCTTGGCCAGGTGATCAGTTCAATCAATGTCCGTTTTACGAACCAAACTCACCACCACTAATACAAGGTGAGACACCAGGTTCAACGCCTTTTAGATTGAATCTACACGTAGGTGATGTGGGGCATACGTTCATCGCCGGACCAACTGGTTCGGGAAAATCGACGTTACTAGCGCTGGTTTGCGCTCAGCACCTGAAATATCGAAACGCTCAGTTATTTGGATTCGATAAGGGACATTCAATGTTCCCGATTTGTTGCGGAGTCGGGGGTTCTCATTTTGACATTGGGCAGGAAAACAAAGAGGGAGAATTAAGTCATCAGTTTATGCCATTACAAGAGATCGACAAATCGAGCGATTTCTTATGGGCGACCAATTGGATAGAACAGTGTTTGGTACTTCAGGGCGTTGAAGTGAATGCATCTCATCGAACACTCATCGAAGAAGCCATGAAAAGGCTACGATCAAGCCCTAATCGATCTATGACTGAGTATGTCGCTAATTTGCAAGACAGAGAACTCAGTGAAGCGTTGAATTTCTACACGATAGCAGGCGAGGCAGGAAAATTACTCGATGGAGAAACCGACAGCGCGAACTGGTCAAATTTCAACATAATAGAAGTCGGTTCGTTAATGGATACCGGTGAGCGGATTGTGCTACCTATCCTGCTTTATCTATTTAAAAAAATCGAACGTTCTTTAAACGGTTCTCCAACACTGATTATTTTGGATGAGTGTTGGATGATGCTCGACCATCCAGTGTTTCGACAGATGATCAGGGAATGGCTTAAAACCCTGCGTAAAGCCAATACGTCAGTGATTATGGCCACGCAATCAATTGATGATGCGGCTAAAAGCGGCATCATGGATGTCATCAACTCTTCGTGTTTAACAAAGATATTACTGCCTAACCAAGAGATTTACGATGATCAGATAAAGAAGTTCTACATCGATTCGCTGGGGCTAAACGAAAATGAAATAGGCCTGTTAGCCCACGCGACACCAAAACGACAATACTACTATCGTTCTCCAAAAGGTAAGCGGATATTCGAGTTAAATCTACGACCAAAAACATTGGCCTACGTTGGTAGAAGCTCCAAAACAGACATAGCAAAAATACGCGAATTGATGGACGAGAAACCAAACAGTTGGCGCGAACACTGGTTGTCTTATTGCACCGGTACCGAGACACCCGAAGAACCTGATGTAACTGAACCGCAGAAAAAGGAAGATACCGATCAACCACAACTAGCGGAGACAGCATAATGAAATCATTATCGAGACATTTGCTTGTGAAATTCGTTTTAGCACTGGTTGCGTTATTGGCGTTCAGTAACGCGAGCGCTCGGTGTATTGCGCCAATAATCACCCCGACAGAATGTACGTTTAAACGTGAAGACACGCATTTAGCCTTTACGCAACCTGCATGGAAATTCTCACAAGATGACAAAGTTGAAGAACTGATAAAACAAGGCGAATCGTTTATCCACAATTATTATGCGACGGTTAAAACAACAGGTGACCTAGCTATACGCGCACAAATTCCTGAAGCAGTAGCGGCGATGGCAAGAATGGAAATAGTGCAGGCGGCTGAGATGGCCGTTGTTTTGGCCAACGACCCCTGGAGTTTAAAAACGATCTACACCGATATATTGTGTGAGATCTATTTTGAAATAGTTGAAGGGATTGTTGAAGCATTACCAACAACAAGATTTGATCACGATAGAGATTGCCCAACAACAAATCAATTACTTATTGACTTACAGCAGCTCCAAAAGCTCGATGAAGTACGAGAGAGAATGACACAAATTCTAGTGAACCCGGACATCATATTGGGCGAACAATGGACAGGCGTTATAGAGAATATTGAAGCAACAAGAGAGAAGCTGAATTCATTGGACACATTCGGACGAAACATCAATTCCGATGATGTAAGGCTTAAATACGCAGAGCTGTATCCGAATTTAGACGTGCTGTTAGCAGCACCGGACGAGACTATGGCCCAGTTTAACGCTCGAACGGCTCGTTTAACAGACAGTAAACGCAATACGATTTTGGACACCATGAAATCGACCCATCAAAATTACATCAACCTGGTTGGTGATCACGAGAACGACATTCTCGGTGATTTACACGAATTGGCCGAACTGCAATACAAATCAAAAAGAGCCGTTGGGCAAATGCAAGCCATGGAAATAGCGAACATGCTTGAATCACAAAAAACGCAAGGCGTGATGGCAATCACGGAAGAACTACTGAATTCCGGGGCCATGTTTATACAAAATTATGCCGATATTCATGGTGATTCGACTCGACGACGAGCGTACCTAATAAAATCAGCCGAACCAGTGATTGTCGATGGTGTCTCGCTAGAGGCGGCGTACGGTGGCGGGAGGGTTTACAACTTTGAATACTAAATACACCGGGGTTTTATTGAATTGTTTACTCATAGCCAGTTGCAGCGGCGGTGGATCACCAGCTATCACAAACGTACCAAATCCTAACGGTTCAGAAACGAGTGCAGCGTGTGAACAAGATTTTTTTAAAACTATTATCGGGAATTATCGGGGGACGGTTGATTACGCGGTAAATGATGAGCTGCGTTGCATGTGGGAACTATCGGTGAATATCCGAGGTGGGGCATTAGGCCCTCGATGCATTCTACAGGCTGAAACAGAAGGCACGGTCACTCAACTCGTGTTTGCAGACGAAGACGCGTTCAGACCTTATCAGTGCTTTGATGAGAGCGGTGTTCGTCGAGTCACAGAAACCATATCAGGAACCGTACTACCAGGCGAGGAAGGTAATTTGGATAACAGCCACTTCCCAATCGAGATAAGGGTGGAAAATTTATCCATGACTAATACTGGACCGTATTTCGGCGACGAATCAGTCCGTGCTGAGTGGTTAAAACTATTCGATGCGCAGGAGTTAATAGATCACGTGATCATTGAGGGCGATGGGACGGTAACACTGCGCGACGGAGGAATTAACTTCGTTAACGGCATACTCGCAAAAGAGAATTGAAATGACAAAGTTTCGATTAACAATGGCCGCAATAGTAATGACTAGCTCGTCGGCGTTTGCTGGTGATATCGCGACTGAAAGAACCCAAGCCACGACCATGGGGATAATCACTTGGTTGAATACCGCAACCCAAGAGATACAAGGCATAGTAGCAGAGATAGAGGGATTTGAAGAAACAGCGGGGGAATTATTGAGAGACGCTGCTCACGACCTCTTACCTATCGAGGACATTTTTGAATTAATGGCAGAAGCAGAAAGAATTCTCGAAACCGGAAACCAAATGGCGTATAGCGCCGACGGTCTGGAAGATTTTATGCAGGAGAAATTTAAAACCTATGGCGACTATTTACAAGCTATCCGCGATGACGGAGGGATAATTCGAGAATCATTCGAAAACCGATTTAAAGAGTGGAACAGCAATCACAGAACAGCCATTCGTCAAATAATGGCATCGCACAACTTTCACGCTGATCAAATAGAAACATCACAAGCACGCTTGGAAACATTGCAGGAACTTTCAAGAACCGCCACCGGGAGAATGCAAGCGGCCCAGGTAGGCCATAAGGTGGCTATCGAACAGGTTAAACAGATTCATGAATTACGCTCAATCATCATGGAGCAAAGTAATCTTCATGCAAGTTTCTTTGCACACAAGCAAGCAATGGAAGCCGAACAGTCAGCCGCAACAGAGTACCTAGTTGAAAGGCGAGAAGGACACGGCGTCGTTGACACCGACAATGGTGAGGTTTTCGGGGCGGGTTTTTGAACAAAGCAAGCGACAAATATTACGTCGTGCGCTTCATCTGCATAAGCGCGATAGCGATAGTGTTGTCACTATTGCTCGTCGGATTTGTGTACGCACAAGAGCTAATTTTAGATAATTTGATTGATAAATCATTGAGCCGAATGGAAGATCGGTTTAATGGATTCGCTAATTACGGTGAGGGCGGAATACAGACACTGCTTGTGAACACATTTTATCTTCTGGCAGTGATTGAATTCAGCTGGGCGATGATAAAAGTGATTCTATACCGCCCAGTTTTACAATCATTTTTAAGCGTTTTAGTGTCAAGAATACTGTTTATTTCATTTTTCTCATGGTTGCTACAAAGAGGAAGTCAAACAGCGCATGAGATATTCGAATCTTTCGTTAAATTAGCCGAACTAGGAATGGCTGAAGGCGGAGTGCCCGCCGAGATCGAAATCTCCCCAGGGAACATATTCGATGCTGGACAAGCTACGTTTGCGAGAATGTACACTCACGCGACCGAGATAGGGGTGTTAGATCTTATTTTCGATAGCGACGTTAGTATCACAACACCAATGATGATGTTGTTTGTAGGCATTTTTGTCATTATCACGATGACAATACTGGCAGCACATTTTGGTGTTGTGTTGCTCGAAACATTCATAGCTGCAACAGCAGGGATAATACTGCTTGCGCTAGGTTCTTCTCGATGGACGTATCAATACGCCGTCACCTATTTAAAGTACGCATTTTCGGTTGGCGTCAAGCTCTTTGTTTTTTCGATTATCGTTTTAGTAACACTCGATGAAATAGAGTTCTTTCTCGCCAACTATGACCCAGACAGTATTACTAATTTAGGGTCGCTTCTCACGTTTTGCATATTTTCAACCGCGCTCGCCGCTATGGCTCCCAAGGCCATTAGAGGCATGGTTGAAGGGGTGAGTGTCGGTCAAGCTTCTGCTGACGCTTTAGGGCGTGCTAATCCAACGCGCGTTGTCAGTAAAACAACCGGTCGTGTTAACAAACTTCTTTTACCGAGTAGGTAGTGAGTCAGAAAATGATCATAGCTCAAGAAAATGATTGGCCACTACAAAGAGTCATTGCCTACGCAATTGTTTTGCTTGGGACAGTATTAATCATTTTGGCACCTGAAGTTGTTCACGCGGCGATAAATGAAGACGATATATTAGAAGGCACGCTCACCACATTTAGAGACAGAATGGGAGGAATAGTAGATGGCGTAGGTGACATACTGCTTAAAACATTCTACTTACTCGCGGTGATGGAATTTACATGGGGGATGATTAAAAATTACATCGATAACGGAGGCCTACAGGGTTTTCTTAGTGAGTTAGTGACGCGAATAATGTTCATCGGGTTTTTTCTATATCTTTTTAATAAAGGTGTCGAAATACCGGTAGCGATAGTCGAATCATTTCAGACCTTGGCATCGAAAGCTCCTGGCACGACGACGAGCTTCAAGCCTGATGACGTTGTTGATCTTGGTCAAGAATTTTTAGCAAAGTCTTTGAAAGTAATACTGTCAGGGAAAATACTGTCAGGTCTTATGTTTATATTCGCAGCGCTAGTTGTTCTGATATCAATGGTGATACTCGCCGCTCATCTTACCGTTGCTCTGTTGGAATTTTATGTTGTTGGCTATGCGGGGTTCATATTGCTGGCATTCGGCGCAAGTCGTTGGACACATGGATACGCGGTTTCCTATCTTAAATACGCTATGTCAGTCGGTATGAAGTTATTTGTTATATACATCATCGCAACTGTTGTTGTTAGCGAGATGCGTATCTATATCGCTGCTGTCGATCAAGGTTCAGCCACTAATGCCTGGGCCATTGCAGCCTTTGCATTGTTCTCTGTGATTTTGGCAATCATCGCACCGCAAAGCGTCATGGGAATGATGTCAGGTGTGAGTATCGCATCAGGGGCTGGGGCCGCAGCGGCAGCCAGCACTGTGAGCAACACAGCGAAGGGCGCAGCTGGAGCAGCTACAGGAGCAGCCGCCGCTGGAGCGGGAGCCGTCACAGGAACAATGGGAGTTGGCTCAGCAGGTAGAGCCGCAGCCTCACTAGGTTCAGCCGCATCCAAAGCAGCAGGAGGTGGTTTAGGCGGGGCAGGCGCAGGGGCAGGCGCAGTTGCAAAATCGGCAGGCTCAGCCGCCATGAGCGCAATGAAACAAGCGTTTCCAGTATCGCAATCAGCAGGCGGAAAAGTAGCCGCGCGGATGAATGAAGCAACAAAAGCGATTAAACAGGGAGAGTGATGAAACCGGAAACAGACAACCCTGTTCTTGATCTGGGTAAGAAACTCGGGTCATCGAACATAGAACTAAAACTACACCGTCAATTGATGGCGTCACATACTGTGATTTTTTTCATGGCTATCGCATTGTTGGTTTTAGTGTGTAGCAACGTCTATTTTGCTGTTGCCAGACAACCGGTTAACCACATCGTAGAGATAGATGAACGCAACAGAGTTCACTACGGTGGGGCAATGGATGCCAAGAAGCTAGATGTTGATCGTGTGATGCCAGGTCAGATAGTGGATTTCATTGACAACTGGCGAACCGTTACCGGCGACAACACGGTGCAGAAACTGTACGCGCAAAGACTCTACTGCAAAATGGCAGACGGGTCGAATGCTGTGAGTCGAATGAATGACTATTTTAAAGAACGGGAAAATAACCCGTTTGAATTAAATAAGAAATTATCTCGCACAATTGCAATGAGGAATATCCTGCAACAAAGCGAACAGACATGGTTTGTTGAGTGGGATGAGACGACACGAAACCATAATGGTGATGTGTTAACAACCGGCGAAAGATTTAAAGCGCAGATGATAATTTATGAAGGCGATGTTCGGGACGGTTGTAGAGAAAGGAACCCTCTCGGTATCTATATGACGGACATCAACTGGTCAAAAGTACTATGAAAAACACAATTATATTTATAGCGTTGAGTTTATTCGCAACCGTTGTCCACAGCGACACAACCGCAGACGCGCTTAAGCTTGCGAAACGCTGGCAGAAGGGAAATGTGGTTAAACCGATCATGGGAGACAACGGGAGAGTGTTGTTTGCTTTTGGAATGACACAACCCAGTGTTGTGTGTGCTCCATTAAAATTATGCGACATCGCCTTAGAACCAGGCGAGATCATAAACGATGTGAAAGTAGGTGATGATACGCGATGGGTAATTGATGGTGCCATTGTAGGAAACAATGAAGCCCGACGTGAACATATACTGATTAAGCCAAAGGCGGCGGGGCTTGAGCATACCTTGTTTATAGCAACCGACAGGCGAGCGTATTCCATTAATTTGATATCACATGCAAAAGACAATATGGGGAAAATAGGGTTCACCTATGGTGCTAAGTCATCACCTGTTGGTAATGAAATTAGTAATAACAGGGTGTACCAAGGAACTGCGGCGCCAGTTGCCCCAGCAGTTGCCGTCAATGTCGATGTGGTATCAGACAGGGACATATTAGGTAGTAATCTCAATTTCGATTACAGAATATGGGGCGATAAAGTGAAATGGAAACCGGTTCGCGTGTATGACGATGGCATAAAAACATTTATTGATTTTGATATTAATAAGATTCAGGGACGTGAGTTACCGGCATTGATGATCTATGACACGAACTCCCTTGGATCGATTATCAACTACCGCGCGCAACGCGGAAGATACATAGTGGATGGATTGTTTGATCATGCCGGACTCGTTTTAGGCGTAGGCCGTAAACAATCTAAAGTTAATATCAATCGGGTTAAGGGTCATGCTGCTATCGATCAACCTTATAGGAATTAATTGACATGGCTGCACCAACAAGCGTATCCAGAAACAGTGGCAGATCAGTAGCCAGAGGTGAGAGTTTCAACAAGAAACCACTGATTATTGTCGGTGTGATAGTTGGTGCATTTGCGTTCGGTCTTTATTACGCAGCGCAAAGCAGAGTACCCAATAAACGCAGTGAAAGATCAACGAAAAACAGACTTGAAACGCTAAATGAAACAGCTGGATTCAATCGTATCGATTTTCTGGAAGGTCGTGAGGACGGGCTTGTTAATGCAATCAAACCCCCTGAACCACCATCAACAGGCGATGATGACGAAAACAAAGGCCGGGAAAGTGATTTAGCGGATCAGCTTGCAATGTTGTTGGAAAAACAACAATTAGATGAATTTAAGCGTAACAAGACTATGCAAAACGAGTTAATGGCTCGGCAATATTCACAAGCTCAACAAGCGCTGGAAGGGACGATGAGCGTACCAGCGTTTTCGAACCGACAACACACAAGAGAACTAAACAACCCAGAAGTTATCGTGAACGCAAGCGGACGAGTACAACAGGGCGCAGTGAACGCCGATAATATTCGTTCTCAAATTGAATCCTACCTACCGCAGCAAGAGATCAGTAGCGGGGCAACGTCATCTGCCGAAACAGCCGCTATGGCAGGTTTAAGTAGCACAGATTTATCGGGCGTCGTAGCGAATCGGGATTTTGTGCAAGGAATGTACAAAAACGATTTCACATTAAACGAGCGGCCCAAGAACCCATCGAGTAAGTTTCAAGTGATGACAGGAACTCTGATTCCTGGAGTCATGATCAGTGCGGCAAACAGCGAGTTACCGGGTGATTTAGTGGCACAGGTTACTCAGAACGTTTACGACTCTGTGACTGGTCGATATTTGTTAATACCGCAAGGCTCGAAGCTATACGGTCGATACGATTCATTTGCAGCTCTTGGGTCTGAGCGGTTAATGATGGTTTGGGACAGATTGGTCATGCCCGATGGTGAAACACTAACGCTTGGTTCAATCCAAGGGTATGACGAAAGAGGATTCTCAGGTGCAAAAGATCAGGTGATAACGCATTTTTTCAAAACACTAGCAAACGCTTTTTTGCTCAGTGTTGCAACCGGATCAGCAGAGGCTATTGTGGATTCCACGGATAAGAGCGATAGCATCATAGGCGACATCACAGCATCCTTCGGATCAACATCAGCAGATGCGGTTGATGCGTATCTGACGCAAAGACTCAAAATAAAGCCAACATTTATTATACGTGCCGGATTCAGGTTTAACATTTTGGTAAACCGAGATATTACATTTACTGAACCATTTGAATTCGGCTACACCCGATTAGAGATTCAATGATGAATAGATTTATATGCTGTGTTTCCATCTTGCTGTTATTCGCAGTCAGTTCATGTGCTTCGATCAATACAAGGAAGAACAATTCAGGATTGTCTGATGGCCAGCTCGAATTGGTATCACGAGATTTCGTATCGGCGATATCTAAACTACGCGGATACAGTCCACGCGAAACCACGATACAGTTTTATCCGCCAAATACGCTGTTTGAACACAAAATGCACGATGCCATGAGAGGTGCAGGTTTTGGGATACAGGTTATTACAAAAGACGAAACCGCTAATAATGTATTGACCTATCAATCAGATAAATTCGAATCGTCAACCGCATCAACCGTAGCGTATGAGGTGAGTATAGGAAAGGTAACGCTAGGCCGAGAGTACGAAGTGAGAACTGGGCGTGTGTTTCCTATTACCGCACTGGCTATAAAAGGAAACACCACAAGCACCACAAATCGTGTAAACAACGATCTATTTAATGTGTCTGGAGAAAACGATGACTATGCCGTGGTTCTAAGCAATGTCACTGGTAACTCATCAATATTGTTTGTCGATGAAGATAGAAAGTTTGACTCCGCGAATATTCGACCCAGGGACGCCGATGATGCGTTTACTGCTATTACACCAAAGCAAAACATGGCCGAATTAGGCGATAGTAACTACAAATCATTGTTTCAAACCTATAAACCAGTGCAGAAATACACGCTCGTCTTTGCAGATGATTCGCTAAAACTTGGCAGAGCCAACAAGAAAACAATACAAGGACTGGCAGAACAATACAATGCCGAAACCGATGTAATTTCGGTAATTGGGTGCAGTCACGGCAAGACCAAAATCAAGAATGGGAACGCATTGCTCGCCAATGGTAGAGCTAGTCGTGTGAAAGAGGAGTTGATCATGGCGAACGTCAACCCTGAAAGAATTCTCGATGAGGGCTGCTGGGCAAGCGAAGCATTTAAAAGTATGCCCCCAAGGGGTGTGCTTTTGACGTTAAGAAGCAAGTCGAATCGCGGTTAAACGGGGGAATGGTATGTCTTATGTGAATAGAGTGGTGGCGCGTGATCCATCAGAGAACGTCGTCTACATTGCGCATATAAGCCTTTGGTCGTTGTTACCAAACTTCATGATAGGCGTAATCTGTTTACTGGCTTCGATATTCTCATTAATGACATTAGAATCTTATGGGATGGGTCATTTGACCATACCCGCGGTAGCGGGTTTCGCCCTTGTTGGATTTGCTGTACTGGGTCACGCGATAGCGCTTTTTTATTCGACTGAAATCGCTATTAGCAATAAACAAATAATCACAAAGCCGGGAATTATTGCTCGTAACGGAACAACACTGCTACTGACTAAATGCGAGAGCTGTAATTTGAAGCAATCCGTTATCGGTCGAGTACTAAATTATGGTTCGATAGAGGTCAGTGGAGCAGGCGATACGAACGCCGTCATTCCAGGAATCTCAGAACCGATGGAATTCGAAGATGCCTACGCCGAGTATCGGCGATTGGCAGTGGAACCACTGCAGGAACTAACAACAGCATGAATAAAATAAAGATATACGTTGGGCGTGTGGTGGTGCTGGCGATAATTTGTGTTTTGCCCTTGGCAAATACCATGGCAATGGAAATTGTCACTCCTGATGGTAAAAGGATGGATTTTGAGTCAACAGTATCCAACGGAAAGTGGAACTTGATTATGTTGTGGGCTCACGATTGCATACCTTGCGAGCAGCAAAAACCGATGATCGGTCGATTCAACAAAGACCATTCAAACAGAGGATTGGTTGTTCATGGATTATCCACTGACAGTATTGCAAACCGTAAAAAAGCGTTGGCGCTTTTGAGTAAAAACCTCACTAATTACAGTAATTATTTATTCAATGGGGATAATTTCGAGCGGCAATACCAGGCGATGATCGGTGAAAGTTTTGTTGCGACCCCGACTTATCTGGTATTCGATAAAAAGGGCGAATTACTCGGTTCTCATATCGGCCAGATTACACGAGACATGTTGGATAATCTTTTCGATGGAAAGCTGAAGAGAGCTGAGTTAGTTCCTGCAGCCGATCTACTCCGATAAAACTAATATTTGTAGTTGAACTCCATGATAACGAATATAAAAACACTAAGGGACTAATCAGGCGGTGCGAAATGGTAAGTAAACTATTACAAATAGCGTTAGCTCTTTCAATATTAACTGGCTGTGCCTCCAGCGGTAGTGGCGGTGCAAAGAAATACACTGGCGAGGATTCGTTAAAGTCGATCATTTCGTTATCTCATCAAGAGATTATCGCTGTGGATTTTGTATCGCTGTTCATACAACTGCCAGACACTTCACCATTTTACACCACTGTTCAATTTTCTGAACTGCACAATGTGTTTGGACGAGAGCTTGTACGGTCAATGAAAACAAGCGGGTACGGAATTCAAATGGTTGACTCCGACCAAGGCTTGAATTTTATCAACTACAGAATCAATGCAATAACAGGCAATTCGTCAAATGGAAATATCAGAGTAAGGGTAGCACTCAACAGCATATCCATAGAACGTGAGTACGCTATTCGCGCTAGCAAAATATTCCCATCCACAGAATTTCGTGTGAAAGGGACAGAGCCAACAAAGACAATCATCAACAATGATCTGTTTAATACGCACAGTGGAAAACACGAGCTCCCAAGCGCTGTGCAGTTTATTAAAACCGATGGGACAAAGGGAGAGTACTACGAGTCCCACAAAAATCGAGCGGTAGACCTCACAAGCTCTGGTGATGCCTATAACTCGCAATTAGCATTAATGAAGTCGAAAGCTGCGATATTTACACTAGATCGTATCGGTCACAGTAAAGCAAAGAATATCGATCACAGCAAGTTGACCAATCACCGAGTTTTAAAAATCCGATTCAAAAACAACACTCTTATTCTTGGGCAACGCAACAAACAGGCGCTAGAGCTGCTAGTTAACGGCCTGGATAAAGTAGATGACGTAGTGTTAATCACGGGATGCAGTCACGGAAATTCGTTAATCTGGGATGGCACAGAATCGGAAAGTCTGAATCGACAACAGCGAGTCAAAGAAGAACTGTTGTCGCATGGTATTCGCGGAATCAATATTCTCGAACAGGGTTGTTTTCAAAGTGATTACGAAGATGAGCTATTACCTGGAATGGTGATTGTCACACATAAAAAATCAATAACCAATTTCCTATAAGAAGGAACACATATATGAACAAAGGTATCTTATTAGTTGTGACTCTCGCAATCGGTGTGCAGGGATGTGCTTTAAAACGATTTGGTAACGTCAATAGTGCAGACAACGACCAAGCTTACGACACCACGCTTAACGATGATCAGGATCTCGTTGCGAGTAATCTTGTATTCGCACTAGCTCAACTACCCGGGCTTGCTCCAATACAAACAACCGTGCAACTGACTGAGCCGATAAGTGGGCTAGGCAAAACAGTACTCGCACGGCTGGAAAACGCTGGATACGGCGTCCAGAGGGTTGATACGGATCTAGGACCGAAGTACGTTCGCTATAAATATGAAAACTCATCCACAGAAATGGGGCCGGTGAAACGCTATTCTATGTCCATTGGAAACACAGAGGTATCGCGAGACTTTATGTATAACGAAGGAAATATCGCCCCAGACTCTGCATTAGAGATTAGTGGTGCTAGGGAAGTGTCCATTGAGCTGAACGACAACATATTTGTAAATAGAGGAACAAACTACGAAGAAGCCGTGTTTTTTACCAATGAATCATTGCCAGTAATATCGGATCTCGATAGCAATACAATTGCATTAAACAATGAACCACCGGCAGAGTTGTTAGTAAGGAAGAATTTATATGAGACACGCGCATCAAATTACAAACAAATGTTCGCAGCCTATGAGGATGTCGAATCCAAAATACTGATCTTTAATAATGATTCAACAGTGCTCGGTACGTCCAACAAAGCTGTTGTACGAAAAATAGCTGAAAGCATGAAACATGAAACAGATTTGATTTCGATCATCGGATGCAGCCACGGAAAATCGAATATAAAAAATGGAAATAGCGTGTTGGCTATCGGTAGAGCAAATAGGGTAAAGGAAGCATTTGTCTATGCCGGAGTCGATCACACAAAGGTGATGGAAGAGGGCTGCTGGGCACCAAGACACTTCGACGAAATGATGCCAAGACGAGGTGTTGTTCTTACTCATAAAAGGCGCAAAAACTAATTAGATAGATTTTAAACGGCGCTGACAGATACGATCATAATCTTAAATAACCAGATCGACTGCGGTGAAGTTACACAATTGAACAATTATTGTTATTAGGGAAACACGATGTTAGTGGTAACACTGCGAGCAGATGAGTCGGTAATGATAGGTGATGACATTGAAGTCAAACTGGTCAGATCTACGGGCAAGCAATGCAGATTGGGTTTTGAAGCACCGCCAGAGATACCCGTGCATAGAAGAGTAATCTATGACCGTATTCGAAAAGAGAAGTCGATGGAAGCTAATGCCAAAGACGATAAAAATAAAGCAGCCAACGAAACAAGAGTGGCTGGGTCGACGTGAATGCCGAGTTCAGCTAATAGATCGCGAACATCGCGATAAGAGAGCGGGTAGCGACAGTACCAGCGTACGGCAAGTAGAATGACTTGCGGTGGAAAACGATGGCGCTTGAATGGATTTTAGTCAAAAAAAATACTCCTGCATTACCTCTAATAGGGAACGTACTAGCCGTGGAGGACTAATGCAACAATCCCATCGTATCTCTTCATCAAACATTTTCAGTGGTGATTGCGCATGGCTCCAAAGAGAAAACGAAAAATTCACTATGAGGTTTACTTTCTGACCGTAAAAGATGTTTCTGCAAGTCATCACAGTGGATTGAACGACGAAGCGGTTGATGCCGCGAATTCGTTTCACGCCAACGTTCCAGTCTACAATCACTACTCAAGTTTGGTATTTGAGTGCGAGTGCTTTTACCCGGATACGCATGAGGGGCTCTCGTTTCATATCACAGTGGATGCGCGAGACGAGGGACAGAGCCTTACGTTAGATGATTGTGCTGTGCTTGATGATCATAACCACCCAAAAATGATCGAGCGACGTGGAGCGTTTATGCCAGTGCATAGGTTGCCTGACGGGATTGGGTATATGGAGAAAGTGCGTGGAAAGAATGAGTGGAGAGCTTATTGTTTTGTCAGCTCAGCTGCAATATTAAGCATGACCAACATTCTATCGTTAGGGAAGCAGTGCTATGGCGGGGTAATTCGTAATTACGAAAAACGGTACTTTGTTCTCTCAGCAGTCATTATTCGAACATGATTACTGAACGCGCTAACTCTCCACGACGTAGCTCGTCTACAGCATCATTGATATCATCAAGCTTTAAGCGCTTAGAAATCAATTCGTCGAGTTTCAGTCGCCCCTGCAGGTAAAATTCTACAAGTCTCGGCATATCAACTGGAAAGTGATTGGACCCCATCAGTGATCCCTGTAGACGTTTCTCACCCAGAAATGCCCTACCTTCAATTTCAATTTTTACACCTACCGGAATCATGCCGATGATAGTCGCAGTACCGCCTCGCGCGAGCATTGCAAAGGCCTGCTCTGCTGTCTCTTTCGAACCAATAGCCTCGAAGGCATGGTGAACACCGCCATTCGTAAGATCCAGCACTGATTCTACGGCATCCACTTCATTAGCGTTGACGACATCTGTCGCCCCAAAAGTTCGTGCCATGTCCAGTTTCGACGCAACTCGATCTACGGCAATTATCCTGACAGCCCCAGCAATTGCGGCTCCATTTATCGCCGACAAACCAATGCCCCCACAACCAATTACCACAACAGTTTCACCAACGCGCACTTGGGCAGTGTGCATTATCACGCCAACCCCGGTGATAACTGCGCAACCGAGCAGGGCTGCTCTATCCATACCGATTCCCTCCGAGTTGAATGCTACACACGCGTGCTCATGTATTAGCATTTGTTCGGCAAAAGAAGATAGATTGAGAAATTGTTCCATACCCCCAGTACTGGACGCAATCCGGGCAGGCTCATCTTCTGTCCGCTGAGTTTCTGGGTTTGCACACAAAGACATGTGTCCTGTGAGACAGTGCTCGCAATATCCGCAAAAAGCGGATATGCAAGTGATGACGGTGTCCCCTTGTTTGACTGTTCGTACTTCTGCTCCTACTGCTTCAACAATGCCCGCAGCTTCATGCCCCAGCACAGTAGGTAATGAGTACGGATACGACCCGTCCAGGAAGTGGAGGTCTGAGTGACACACACCAACGGCTGAGGTACGAATTAATACCTCACGACCTTTCGGTTTGTCGATCTGGACTTCTTCAATCGTTAACGGCTTACCAACTTCACGCATGACAGCTGCTTTCATTTCCGCTCCTCAATGATAGATCCTCCTTTTGCTATCACGATTACAATATCAACCTGACGATGTAACGTTAATCGTTCACCTAGTCATAATGCTCTAAAGCGGACGCTATGTCGGGGTAATTCGTAATTACGAAAAACGGTACTTTGTTCCCAATGCGGAAGTTCATCCACTTTTAATGCGTGGAAAAAACGAACCAGTCTGGGACATGTATTGTCGAAAATCATCTCCGTGGAGTTCGATTAAGTAAGGCTCCTCAATATCCTTTACATACG
>Ga0209187_1001890_pt1 | contig 21958 bp, 10 predicted proteins | sample BantaG_FD_187430 | JGI IMG/M metagenome (GOLD analysis project Ga0209187, IMG submission 187430) | Marine algal microbial communities from Bantry Bay, Ireland - BantryBay_4 metaG (SPAdes) (version 2) | ecosystem: Host-associated > Algae > Red algae > Unclassified | place: Bantry Bay, Ireland...
AGGTACAAATAGATTTCTCACGACAATGCTCAAAAGATAAAAGGTCGTTGCAAATTTCGAAGTGAAATACAAAAAGACAAAATCCAACATTCTATCTAATATTTCAATTTGTTTGTCGTTAACAAACCCACAATTCGAAAAAAACATAGAACTTACTGTTTCTAAATTGGTTATTACAACCTATGATACAAAATTGGCTAGGAAAAATATTGATGGCACCTTTCTCATTAATCTATGGATTAATGATAGGGATCCGTAATGCCTTATATGAATCTGAGCTGGTGAAAAGCACAAAGTTTAGTCTACCAGTTATATCAGTAGGTAATATATCTATTGGAGGAGCAGGAAAGACACCACACATAGAGTATCTGATTAGATTATTATCACCCTATATTAATGTAGCTACACTGAGTCGTGGATACAAAAGAAAGACCAAGGGATTTCGTTTTGTAAAAGCCTCCGACAATGTATTAGCAACAGGTGACGAACCATTGATGTATGCTCGAAAACATAGAGATATTGTTGTAGCTGTGGGGGAGAGTCGATCATTGGCTATCCCACAAATGGTAGGCAAATACCCGGATATGCAAGCTATTTTGTTAGATGATGCATTCCAACATAGAGCAATCACTCCAGGATTAAGTATTTTACTTACGACATGGGATGAACCATTTACTAAAGATTATCTTCTTCCTTCGGGGAGATTGAGGGAGTGGAGATCTTCTTATCAGAGAGCGGATATTATTATAGTGACGAAGTGTCCTCCAGAATTAGATAAAGTAGCGAAGTCAAAACTGATCCAGGAGATTAATCCGACAGAGAATCAAAAAATATACTTTTCATATTACGAATATGATTATCCATATAATTTCTATAACAACAAACAACGGATAAAACTTGATCCTGAACTAGATGTAATTCTGATCAGTGCAATTGCCAATACTAATTATCTGCTCGATTATTTATATAGAGAAGTAGAAGATGTACATCACATGAATTACGAAGATCATCATCTATTTTCAGACATTGATATAGAATATATAAATACTGTTTATAAAAACAGAGAATCAAAAAGGAAACTAATCCTTACGACAGAGAAAGATGCAATGCGTCTGGACATACATCGCAAAAAACTGACTGAGTTGAATATACCAATCTATGTATTACCTACACAAGTCAAATTTCACGATAGTGAGAATGAAGAATTTGATCAAGATGTTAGAGATTTTTTGTTGAGGTTTGAAGTTTGATGGTAGACTATTCGATATCTCGACATTAGACTTTTAGACAACTCAGTTTGATATAACCTAGATAATTATGTTGATTCGATCATACAAACACCGAGTAACAATCATGGCTCTGGCAGGGTCCAAAACCCAAGCATAAACTATGTCACAACCGTAGCCTTAATTTTCAAGAAATAGTATGCTCAATTGCGAGAATTGCGTCTTTGAAAAGTAAAACACTAAAGTGCAGAAGTTACACAAAGAATATATTTAAACATTCAATCAACGAACCCTTCCAAAACTCAAAGAATAAGCATGAAGCAAATGATCATACGGTTTTAGTTCGATAACAATCGAGCTAAAAATTTCCTTTAAATTAATTGATTTTTGGATACTTTTTATCAAGAAAAAGTATCATACATCTAGCATGCACTCTGATATTTATATGGCTCACCACTTCGACTTTTAGAAAACTTAGTTTAATGTATCTAATACTTCAACAATTCCTCAACCGCAACCCTCAATCTATCCTTTGGCAAAAATATCTTCTCCAACCCCTTATCAAAAGGTATAGGAGTATCCAGAGAAGCAACTCGCTTCACAGGAGCATCCAAATGCTCAAACAAATGCTCAGAAATATAAGCACTGATATCGCCACCGATACCACCGAACATTGTATCCTCATGAAGGATCAATACACGATTGCTTTTTTTCACAGAAGCATCGATGGCTTCATAATCGATAGGAGCGAGACTTACCAAATCAATAATATCAGCCGAAAGGTTCAATTCTTCAGCCAATGCTGTAGCCCAGTGAACACCCATTCCGTATGTAATGATTGAAACCTCATTGCCTTCAGTTACGGTACGAGCTTTGCCAATTTCTAATTCGTAGTAGCCATTAGGGACATCATCAGTAATACTTCTGTACATGCCTTTATGCTCGAAAAACATCACTGGATTTGGGTCTGCAAAAGCGGAGATTAGAAGACCTTTGGCTTGAGCAGGAGTAGATGGATACACGACTTTTAACCCTGGAGTCTTAGTGAACCATGCTTCATTGCTCTGTGAGTGAAACGGACCTGCGCCCATACCACCACCTGTCGGCATACGTACGACAACATCTGCTTTGTGTTGCCATCTATAATGGATTTTAGCCAGATTATTTACAATTTGATTAAATCCGCAAGTCACGAAATCTGCGAACTGCATCTCCATCATAGCCTTATCTCCTTCTAGTGTAAGTCCAAGAGCTGCACCCACGATAGCACTTTCGCACAACGGAGTATTTCTCACTCTGCCCTTACCATATTCTTTTGTGAATCCGTCTGTCACTTTGAATACGCCACCATAATCAGCGATATCCTGTCCCATCAGAACAAGATTATCGTGCTTTCTCATGCTTTCGTTAAGACCTGCTGTAATAGCATCAATGAATCTCATTTCAGTAACATCAGAAGATGGTGCTGTATCATCATGAGTATGCGGTGCAAATACATCTGCTAATTCTCCTTCTTCAGAAGAAGATACAGCTGGCTCTTCATAAGATTCTTCTAGACCAGCGTTTATTTCTGCTTTTATATCGTTTGCCCATTGCTCTACTTCTTTAGTTGAGATTACACCATTTTTGATTAGGTGATTCTCAAAGTTCTGCAGCGGATCTTTTTTTGCCCATGTGTCCATAAGCTCTTTTGGGACATACTTCGTACCAGAAGCTTCTTCATGACCTCTCATTCTGAACGTCTTAAATTCTATTAGATATGGTTCAGGGTTCTTTCGTATTTTTTTGGCTATTCGGTTTATTGTTTCATAGACCTCTACTACATTATTACCATCTACGATTTCAGTTTTCATACCATAACCGATGGCTCTATCTGCAAGATATTTACAAGCATATTGCTCATTGGTAGGAGTAGATAATCCATATCCATTATTTTCGATACAGAAGATGACAGGCAGTTTCCATACGGCCGCAGTATTAAGTGCTTCATGAAATTCTCCTTGACTCGTACCTCCTTCTCCCGTGAAGGCAAGAGATATTTTCTTTCTTTTGTTTAATTTGTGAGAAAGAGCAACTCCACTTGCAAGAGACAATTGTGGTCCGAGGTGTGAGATCATACCAACTATATTATAGTCAGGAGCACCAAAGTGAAAAGAACGATCACGACCTTTGGTAAACCCTGCCATTTTTCCTTGCCATTGGCAAAAAAGCTGTTTGAGCGGAACGTCTCTAGTCGTAAAAACTCCAAGGTTTCTGTGCATCGGAAATATCTTCTCATCAGACTCTAAGGCCATGGTGCACCCTACTGATATTGCTTCTTGTCCTATTCCAGAAAACCATTTTGAGATTTTTCCTTGTCGTAATAGTATAAGCATCTTCTCTTCGATCAACCGAGGTTTCAGAAGAGCTTTGTAAAGTTGAACTTGCTTCTTTTTACTGATATTATCAGTATTGTATTTTATTGTCTTTTTCATTTCGTTGGGTATGAAGTGACAAATATAATTCAAATGATATATGATTGGTGTTTTGAGATAATTTGTTTGTGTATTGTGTTGTCAATTGACATTTACTTTTATTCAAGTCATAGTAAATAGTCATTTAGTAATAAATAATCTTCAGCTAACAATTAATAAATTAGATGTAAAAATCAGATATATTCGTATATAACCGTTTATACTCGAGTATTGAACGACTATTTAAGAATACCAAAATAGATTTGTAGTATATAATATTGAGAGTTATCACATCATACTCATACGAAATAAGTTTCTTTGCAATAATCATTGAGTTGATTATAAAAAGAGAAACGTATTCGCAATGATTTGTAAACTAAACATTCTGTTAGAATATGTATCAAAATAAAAAATCATGAAGCCTACGATCCACCAAATACTAAAATCAACTTTCGGTTACGACACTTTCAGGGAACCACAAGAAGAGATAATTAACCATGTTATGGAAGGAAAAGACGCACTGGTTATTATGCCTACAGGCGGAGGTAAGTCAATTTGTTATCAGATACCAGCATTAGCATCCGAAGGTATTACGATAGTGGTATCACCATTGATTGCTCTTATGAATGATCAAGTCATAAATCTGCAAGAAGTAGGAGTAGAAGCAGCAACGATTCATAGCAATGTCCCTCCAGGAGAAATACAAGAGATAGAACGAAAACTTAATAATGGTGAAACCAAAATTCTTTATTTATCACCAGAAAAAATAAATAGTGAGATGACCCAAAGGTATCTCAGTACGCTTAATATAGGCTTGATAGCGATAGATGAAGCGCACTGTGTTTCTGTTTGGGGAAACGATTTTAGACCAGATTATACTAAACTGGCAAGGTTGAGAAATGTATTTCCTAAATCTGCATTTATAGCACTTACCGCAACGGCTGATACGGCTACACAAGCTGATATTAGTAAACAGTTAGAATTACGAGAGCCGAGAAAATTTCTTAGTTCATTCGAGCGTAAAAACATAACAACTCATGCACATCCCGCCCAAAAAAGATTAGATAAGATCGCTCATATATTGAGAGAACACACTGAAGATTCGGGGATTATTTATTGCTTGAGTAGAAAGGATACAGAAAAGGTAGCATCCAAACTCAATATGATGGGACTTAATGCCAAGCACTATCATGCAGGTTTGTCTGCAGAGGATAGATATAGTGTGCAGCGAGAGTTTCAAAATGATGATATCAAAATCATATGCGCAACCGTAGCTTTTGGAATGGGGATTGATAAACCCAACATCCGTTTTGTCATACATTATAGTATGCCTAAAAATATGGAGGCTTATTATCAAGAGATTGGGAGAGCAGGAAGGGATGGAGAAGAATCGGTCGCTCATATGTTTGCCAGTTGGGGTGACTTTTTGATGCTGAAGCGTTTTGTGGATGGTAGTGAAGGCAAAGAAGAATTTAAACGAGTTCAGTATGAAAAGTTAGAGCGAATGTGGGAATTTGCATCTACGTCTGATTGTCGGACAAACGGAATTCTCTCTTATTTCGGTGAATATAGAGACGAAAACTGTGGACATTGCGATAACTGTCTCAATCCGCCGCTCAAGAAAGACGGATCAGTAAATGCTCAAAAAGTATTGTCGGCGATATATAGGTGTGGACAATCGATCGGACTAGAAATGATTATTGATGTATTGAGAGGTTCGCATAAAGCTGAGATTAGAAACAGAGGTCTAGACAAAATTAAAACCTTCGGTGCAGGAAGAGAGATAGATCGATTGACATGGAAGAACTATATCATCCAAATGATCAATAAAGGGATTGTAGGCATTGATTACACTAAAGGGTCTTCACTCACTTGGACTCCTCTATCGACGGCTGTTCTAAAAGGAGAAAAATCGATAAAGCTTGCAGATTTCGTACCTTCAGAGAAAAAAACCAAAATAAAAAAACAACCTTCACTTAACCTTAAAGTGGACATGTCTCTTCTAGGAAGATTAAAAGCGTGGAGATTATCACAGGCAAGGGAAAAAAGTGTTCCTGCGTACGTTATATTGAGCAATAAAGTAATAGAGGCTATATCTAGTGAAAAGCCAACGGATAAAATGGCATTACTTCAAATCAATGGTATTGGAGATGCAAAATTGAACCTTTATGGAGATGATATTTTGCGTATTATTAGTGAGTAGTCAATATTTTTCCTTTACTAGAGATCAATTTTAACTGAGAATACAAGATAAGTATCTACTATTTAATTGATTGATATGTAGTCTGGTCAACATCGAATAAGGATTAGGCATTATTTTATAAGTTATATGGATTGATTCATAGAGTCTATTTGTACATTGTTGGAAGATATTCGCTCTTAGCGTGTATCACCTAACCTAATCAAATAATATTTATGTCAGATTTTAACGCAGAAATCAATGACTTTATGGATCTTGTTAAAAACAAAGACGGCCATGAAGTGGAATTTATTCAAGCAGTGCAGGAAGTAGCGGAAGTTATTATACCTTTTATTGCAGACCATCCAAAATATAAGAAAGCAAAAATTCTAGAACGTCTTATTGAGCCAGAGAGGACCATAATGTTTAGAGTTCCTTGGATAGACGATAATGGAGATGTGCAAATAAACAAAGGATATAGAGTGGAATACAACTCTGCGATAGGGCCCTATAAAGGAGGACTGAGGTTTCATCCATCTGTAAATCTATCTATACTCAAATTCTTAGGATTCGAGCAGATATTTAAAAATGCACTTACTACTTTGCCTATGGGAGGAGGTAAAGGAGGATCGGATTTTGACCCAAAGGGAATGTCCAATAATGAAATAATGAAATTTTGTCAATCCTTTATGACCGAATTGTCTCGTCATATTGGTCCTGATACGGATGTGCCAGCTGGCGATATTGGTGTAGGAGGAAGAGAAATTGGTTACATGTTTGGACAATACAAAAGATTGCGAAACGAATTTACAGGAGTACTGACTGGCAAAGGCGTAAATTGGGGTGGCTCACTCATGAGACCTGAGGCTACGGGCTATGGTACTGTTTATTTTGCTGTGGAAATGTTAAAGACAAAGGATTTAGATTTTAAAAACAAAACAATTGCAATCTCTGGATCTGGAAATGTTGCTCAATATGCTGCAGAAAAGGCAATCAGTCTGGGAGGAAAAGTAGTTACTCTTAGCGATTCTAAAGGATATATATATGATTCAGCAGGTATAGATAGTGATAAACTAAATTGGGTCAAAGAGCTAAAAAACAAAAGAAGAGGAAGAATCAAGGAATATGCTACTCAGTTTCCCGATAGTGAATTCCACGATGGAAAAAGACCGTGGGAAATAGAGGTTGATATAGCTTTTCCATGTGCTACACAAAACGAATTAAATGGAGATGAAGCTCAGCTTCTTGTTGATAATGGTTGTATATGTGTGGTGGAAGGTGCTAATATGCCCTCAACACCAGAGGCAATTGAAGTATTTCACAAAGCTAAAATATTGTTTGCTCCAGGCAAAGCGTCAAATGCTGGAGGTGTAGCGACTTCTGGATTGGAAATGTCTCAAAACTCCCTAAGATTGTCATGGACAAGAGAAGAGGTAGACACTAAGCTTAAGGATATCATGTTATCGATTCATGATCAATGTACAGAATACGGATCTGATTCGGAGGGATATACTAATTATGTAAAAGGAGCCAATATTGCTGGGTTTGTGAAAGTAGCGGATGCTATGCTCGATCAAGGAGTCGTATAAATAATAATTTGTAAAAAGGGATATGTGCACTATTTAGTACATATCCCTTTCTTAAAATTCGTTTTTTAAGTGTTTCGATCAATGTCTACAACCGCTATTAATTCCCAATACATACTTTGTTACGACATCGATATCTACAGCTGTTTCGGCACCTAAGAAGTCAGAGATCATTTCATTTCGCATGTTTTGCTCAGCATAGTTAGTTATCTCTTGACTTACAGGTTGATAAGACCAATGCCATTTTTCTTCATTGTATCCGTTAGGCCTATTTGGTCCTTTGGCTGTATAGGGTTGACAGAAACCATAAGTAGAAGCATTGGCAACAAGCCAATCATACATTTTCTTTCCCTCTCCTTTTTCGAAGTATTCATTATTGAAGGCATTAAGATCTATATCAGTCCCCCAATGATGGCGACTTGTTCCTGGCATAGAACTATATTCGAGTATTTTCAATGCTTTATCAACAGGTAATGCTATATCTGTTGATACGTCAGTACCATCTGATAGTTTTGTTTTTCCTGTCCATTTACGTTCCCATATCCCTTTTTGATAGGTGAAGTTTCTTGCAGCTGATCTGATTTGGAACTTCACTCCGTCTTTTATGGCTTCCGAGTACATTTTTTCGAAAGCATAATATGCATCTGCTCTCATATACATTCCTTTTCTATCGGCATACTTTACTGGTATAGCAACGAAGTCTTCATGAGTTTCTGGTGCGAACTTTCCCATACAATAGTCAATATCAAGTTTTTTCATTTTAGGTTCTTCTATAGTTTTAACTATCGTTGTTTCAGCGGTATTCTTAATTGCTGCAGCTACTTTTGTCTCTTTTTTATCGGTACTTGGACCACAGGAGCATATGAGAAGGATGCATAGAATAGAATAAAAAATTCGAGATAGCATTCGTTTTATTTTAAAGCAAAGTTAATGTAAGTAATCAAATCTTGTGGATCAGTATCTTTAGGTCTAGATATTTACAACTAGGATAATGACTTTCTCCTTTCCAAACCAATGTAGAGTGGGCTTTTCCATCTTCAATATAATCATTTAATAGATTGAGACCTCTTTTAAAATCATTTCTAATGAAAGCGATCATCTTTTTCTTCATCCAAAACATAAACCAAGGTAAGCTACTGTTCTTTTGCCACGTCACCGGATTTCCTTCACTAGTGGTTGTAGTAGTAAATTTTACGTAAGCTACTGATTTCCATGGCTTGAGAAAGGTAAGATTATAATCAATTGTCTGGTTTTTGATTTCTCGAGTTATTTCCATGTGTCCTTTGCCAGTTCTTTTACCAGACCAAGAGTAAGATTTTTCATCATAAGATACATCTACTTCGGTATCAGGATCCATACTTAAACTAGGGCGACCAAGTTTTCCAAGTTGTCAAACGATTAAGTGTATTGTAAAAGGAGCATTATTCAGTTTTCTTTCTATGATATTTATTTTAGGCATGTAGGGAAGTATTGTTATTTCAAAAATAGACTTTTTTACTATCATTCGGTATTTGAAAAATCACTTTTAAAACTTCCCTTCACGGTTAATGTTCTGTTAATGAATAGAAATCACAAACACTATTCATGTAATTAGCGTTTTTAATGCACAAAAAGAAACGTAGAAACCGTAATGAAAAATATTCTTTCACTTATTTTAGCAGGAATCATAGGAGGAGCCACAGTAGTAGGCATTGATAATTCTCTTCATTCAGAAAAAGAAGCGGTGGTGAATTATAATCAGTCACCACGAGCCACATTAGTAAATCAGAATACAGCACCATTTAACGTTCAGCCTTTTGATTTTGTGCGGGCGAGTGAACTAGCTACTGAAGTGGTGGTTCATATTATGGCAGAAGAGAGTCTTACCTCTGCTAGAAAAAGGCAAGAAGAAAGTAAAAGGTCAAGAAGAAGCCCATTTGATGATTTTTTCGGTGGAGACATATTTGGAAATGATTTTTTCGGACAAGATTATTTTAGAGGAAATCGTCAGAAGAATGGTTCTGGTTCTGGAGTAATATTCTCAAAGGATGGATATATAGTTACAAACAATCATGTAGTTGGATTTGCTGATAATATACTGGTAACCCTGCAAGACGGTAGAGAGGTGAAAGCCACAAAAATAGGAACAGATCCATCAACTGATTTGGCGGTTATCAAAATAAATGTAGATGGAAATCTACCAACACTAAATTTTGCAGATAGTGATAATGTTAAAGTAGGAGAATGGGTACTTGCGGTAGGAAATCCATTTAGCTATCTAACATCAACTGTAACTGCAGGGATAATAAGTGCTAAAGGAAGAGACTTAGATATTATAAGTGAAGACAAGTCTATTGAAGAGTTCTTACAGACCGATGCTGTTGTGAATCCTGGAAATAGTGGAGGAGCACTCGTGAGTACGGAAGGTAATTTATTAGGTATAAATACAGCAATAGCTACTCCGACAGGAGTTTATGCGGGTTATTCATTTGCAATACCATCCAATCTTGTAAAAAGAGTCGTATATGATATCATAGAGAACGGAGATATCGAAAGAGTCAATCTTGGAGTACTTGGTTATGATGTAGATGAAGGTGTTATTGAAGATTATAATCTTTATATAGATTATGGTTTTTATGTAGACAGTATGGATAAAAGAAGTATTGCACAACTTTCAGGAATGTTACCAGGTGATGTAATTGTCGCGGTAGACAACAAGAAAGTTGAAAAATTCGAAGATATAGTAGAGTTGATGAAATACAATAAGGCGGGTGATACCGTTAATATAACAGTTAAGAGAAAGAAGGAAAATAAAAAAATAAAAGTGAAACTGAGAAAAGGGCTATAGCATTAAAAATTTAATATTAAAAAAATATAAAGTCAGGTGAACGTCATTCTTAAGAACTTTAGACTAATTCATTGATCTATATCACCTTGATCTACGTTATATAAGAAAGTTGGTTTTTCGTTTTGTTTTGATGACGCCGGTTCCGCTTGGAGCTGGCGTTTTTGTACATTTAACCTTGGATAAAATATCCTAAATCAATGAAATTTTCTTCTCAATACATTCTTAAGCTTTTTCTTACAACAGCAATATTGTATGGACTCTTGCTTTCGTGCATGATGGCGTTTCTAGATAACGGGGGAATTTAGCTTTTACAGATCATTGAAAAAGGAAGGTATCAATACCTTAGATAAAGTAACTATGGATGAAAACCAAGAACGACGAGTCATTAAACATATAAATAAAGAAGAATTCTATAGCTTTTGGAAAAACTTAAAAAAGTATATAGTGGTTCAAAAATAGGATGGTAGTCTTAATGTGAATAGAAAAAATTACACTCCAATTTTTAAAGCAACAATTAAGTATTACTTATCAAGATAAGCCCGAACCAATGATAATATTAATTAGCCAACCCAATAAATGGTTATTAAATGATCTTTCTTTAATCCATAGAACTATAGATTCATTAAAAGAGCACATTTTAAAGTCGGTCGCTGAGAATATAGCATACTAGCTTTTTCGAGAGAAAAAGTAAACTAAAAAGAAAGGCTGCTCTTTAACAGAGCAGCCTTCATTATTTTATTGTGAAAGAAGATTTTATCCTCTACCCCCATCAAGGAAGTCTTGGTATTCTCTTAGTTCATCAAATTTGCCATCTGCAGCCATTTCAGCCTGTTTTGGCCATGTAGTAGGATCTCCAAGAGCAAACCTAGAACCTGCAGCGGTTAATATTGCTTTAATAGCACTCGCTTCAGAATTTGCTAGTTCTCTCCAAGTTTTGATGCCATTTTCATGCAATAATCTTTCAGTCGCTGGTCCTATACCTTCTATAGCTTTCAAATCATCTTGCTTAAATGCTTTAAGTGCTCCAGTCTTGATTAAGTATTTTTCCAGTTTTGAATCAGATGGTCCAGAAGCATTTTCCTTACCTCCATCTAACTTTTTCTGTAAATCAATCATACCATCATAATCTCCAGAAGCAGCATAACCAGCTTGTTGAGCCCAAGTTGAAGGATCAATAATTTTATACTTATCACCGTATTTGCCGAGAATTGCTTGCAATGAATCAAAAGTTTGGCTAGCAAGATCAGCGTGAGAACTTACACCATTTTCTTTTAGTACGCTTTCCATTTTTGGTCCAATGCCTTCTACTATTTGTAAGTTATCGGATTTTATACCACTGTAGATAGACTTTTTACCACCTCCATCTGACGCGGCTATTGAACTTTTAACTTCAGGAGTTTTTGGCGAAGCTGCTGCAGCTGCTAAAGGAGCTATTCTGGAGCTATTATCCACGTTTTTACTTTTATTTTGTTCTGCGGATATTTTGAGTGCTTTCATTTCTGACTCTAACTCTCTCATTCTTCCTTTTGTGATGGATAGATCGCCTTCCAATTCACTTCTTTTTGATCTACAATCAGCAAGGTCACTTTCGAGTCCACTGATTTTACTATTGAGACCTCTTATTTTACCATCGTATTCTGCAACCATATTGGCATATTTATTTCGCCAGTATAACCAAGTAAAAAGCATACCTAGAAGAAATGGTAAAAACCAGAGCAACCAGAATAAGTCGCATATTGATATTAATGTTATCATTTTATATATATTTTATTGTTATTTAATGATTTGGAGTTCTGTCCGTCTGTTTGCAGCACTCTTTTTATTGTCTACATAAGGACCATCTGCAGGTTGTGTTTCTCCTTTAGATTCAGCAATAATTTTAGAACTATTGACTCCTTTACTGACCAAGTATTGTTTGACAATATTTGCTCTTCTCTGCCCGAGTCTTTTGTTAGACTCATTCGAACTCATACTATCCGTATGACCGGTTAATCGAACCCTTTCTCCTGATTTCTTTACTCTATCCGCAACATCATCAAGATATGCTTCTACTTCTGCATCTTTTAATTTATTAGTAGAGTTGAATGGGAAATAGATCAACGTACGATCATCAATTTCCTTGATTGAATTCGTGTTTTTCAGATTTCTAAACTCTGCACTTTTAAACAAATTAGTTTTTTCTCCCTCGGCAGCATTTACAAGTTTGCCTCGCAGATTTATTCTGTCATCTGTTAAAGGTGGTTTGAATAATTTTGCTATTTCGGAAGCTCTTGCTACACCCAAGTTTTCGAAATTAGCTGGTTTGACTTCATCGGCACGGTAAAGACCAGTAATTTCTAGTTTTTCTCCGTCTTTTAGTCCGTTAAGTAATGCTTGTCTTCTGGCATCCCATCCATCCCCTGTTATTGCTTCCGCTTTATTCCAATTAAATAACAATGGACCTACTACCTTTCTGGCAGAGGAGACTATATTCGATGCACTATCGTCTTTCTTTTCGTCGATTATTGCCTTCGAATCGTCATCACCACAGTTAAATCTGGTGTCAAAACAAGGTTTGATAAAATAGCCAAGCACAAGCCATAAAATGATAGCGATTATTGATAGTATCAATCTCATAAGCTATAGTGTTGGTTTGATTAAATAATAAATTTGAAGTGATAAAGTACTGATAATTCCGTCTTTTACCGATGTTTTGACGGACTTTAACCAAATTTCGTCACATAAATAGTGGTTAAACATTTGATTTTAAATTAAAATTTTGTTTTTTGGGGGATTATTAGTGTAAAATTTACGATAACTATTCATTACAACACATTGATATTTAGTCAATTATACAACTATATTTGAATTTTAAAAATTTTGAGATAGAAAAACATTATGAATAGGATTATTACACTTGATGAATTTATTATTAGAGGCCAAAATACCTATACAGACGCTACGGGTCACTTAACTAGACTATTAAGGGACATAGGAGTTGCCGCTAAAATCGTAAATAGAGAGGTAAATAAAGCTGGATTGGTTAACATTTTGGGCGTCTCAGGCTCTGATAATGCAAGCGGTGATAATGTACAAAAGCTTGATATTTTTACCAATCAGGTTTTTATCGATTGTTTAAAAAATGGTGGAGAATGTTGTGGTGTTGCCTCAGAAGAGCTTGAAGACATTGTTCAGCTTGATCCAGTTAAGAATAAAGATGCAGAATACACCGTTGTAATGGACCCATTAGATGGATCTTCAAACATAGATGTGAACGTTTCAGTAGGTACAATTTTTGGAATTTATAAAAGAAAAAGTGATGCATCAGGCCCATGCGATATTAATGATTTTTTACAAAAAGGAACCGAATTAGTAGCCGCAGGGTATGTTTTATATGGAACATCTACCATATTAGTCTATTCTACAGGTAATGGTGTTAATGGGTTTACACTAGATCCAAGTATTGGAGAATTTTGTCTTTCTCATCCAGACATGAAAATTCCAGATAAAGGAAATTACTATTCCGTTAATCAAGGATACTATCTTAAGTTTGATCTTGAAATGAGACGATATATAGACCACTGCTCAGACTCTAATTTGAGATTGAGGTACATTGGAAGTATGGTTTCTGACTTACATCGAATAATGTTCCAAGGAGGTATTTTTTTATATCCCAACACACGGAAGTATGTAGATGGTAAATTGAGATTACTATATGAGTGTAACCCTATGAGTTATATAATCGAACAAGCAGGAGGAACTGCAATAAATACCAAGCTTGAAAGAATTCTTGACCTGGATGTTTTGAATATCCATCAAAGATCTACTATTGTTATTGGAAGTCCAGTCATGGTGGCAGAGATGCAGAAGTTTGTAGAGAGGTACAGTGCTGTATCTATTTAATAGAATTATTTGTTTTATCCTACTTAGTTATATTTACTCAAAAAATAGATCATTATTTGGGATACATATTCGTATATCCCACACTTGTATGAGCTGTTATATTATTCAACTTATGTACTATATAGGTATCTTGAATTTATTGAATCAAAAATTGGTACAACATGATAGGAGTGAATATTTAATTTACTTGTAAAAATTAAAAGAAAATTTAACTCGAAATATTGAAACATTAAATATTAACGACTCTTCCATAAACGAACGAACATTTGAATAGGTTTTATAAATTAGAATTTATAAAACCTATTATTTTTTATGACTCCGAATCAATCATTTTCGAATCTTTAGATTAATCAATTTCACGTATAAAGTCAAGATAAACTAAATTCTTAATTTTTTTCTTCTCTTTTTTAAAATGCAAACGATCCAATAAGTATACCCAAGAGATGGTCATCCTGAAACGAAATGATGAAAATAAACTAATACATACATTTATTTCATATATTTATTTCATATATTTGTTCATCCAAGTCCCCAGGTGTTAGTTTTATTGCGACATGAAACGTCATTCATAATTCACGAGAGCATAGAAAGCCAACGTTATTAAGTGTTTCACTTAATTAATTAGCAAGCAAAAGCTATATTTAAAACCATTTGCAAAATTGAAGATCAAATTTTTTATTCAAAAGAGGAATTTAGGTTCATTTGAAAAACTGTTAAATACTTTTATTTATTATCCATATCAAGACGAACTCAACAAATAATATAAATGAAAAATAAATACAATCTCATTTTAAGTTGCTTCTTTTCACTTTTTACAGTTGGACTAGTTGGTCAAACTTGTGATTATGATCAATCTAGTTTACTATTTAATTTTGATGAATGTAAAGCCATCTTTGGGTTTCCCTCTCAAACAGAATATACTGAATTCACTGCGGAAGCGGATACTTTTCCAGGTGGTCCTATTTTGTCTGTGGTAGGCGGCCACTTGTATAGAGAGAACGGATTGGTTAATACGCACTCATGTACGGAAGGGCTTGATACAACCGCAGCAATGTGTGTTGGTTCGTTGGATACATGCTTGTACATAGCAGATAGCGACAAAGCGGTTAGGTTTGATATTAAAGTAGAAACGGGTGATGACGGAATAGGTCGGTTATCTGGTCTTAGTTTTTATGAATCTGCACCTCCAACATTTAATTGGCTTAATAATCCAGGTAGTGGTCCAAACAATTACCCAACAAAGTATGCTATAAGAGTATCTATTGCAGGAACTACTATATTTGAAGAAATTGATATTGAAACAACAAGTGATTTCACCCTTGAAACTTTTGATTTTTCTGACTTACCTGAGTTTACTGTTACGGAAATGACGGTTTTTAATTTTGAATTATTACCATATTGTACGGCAGGAATTGATTCACCGGTAAATGCTTGGGACTTAGAAAATTTAATAATCACTGCGAACGCTATTGATAATGTTAGCGGTGGAGATTTAACTTTTGGTGATGGAACTATTGCTAAAGATATTTGTGTAGGTGATGAGATTGCTGACAACATGAATGTTAGTTTAACAGGAAATAATGGTTCAAGTAGTTATTTGATCACAGATGGTGACTCAGTAATTATTTTCAATGACGTTACTTTTCCTTTTGATTTCGAAAATAATGAAGGTGGAGTGTGTCTAATTTGGAATATTAGCGATTACGATGGAATAACAGGAACAGAAGTCGGAAGCTTTATCGGAGATATTGTCGGCTGTTATGACCTTTCTAATCCAATTACGCTTATAAAGAATGATGTATCAGGCGGAGTTCTTTCTGGAGGACCTTTTGAATTTTGCGTAGATGACAATATAGATGATAATATAGCGCTAGGAAGTATAGACTTAACAGGACAAATAGGGACAAATAGTCAATGGGTAATAACTGATGATAATAATAATATAATTGGACTACCCAGTATCTACTCAGATGTGAATTTTGATAATGCAGGTTTAGGTTCTTGTCTAATATGGCACTTATCGTATAATGATATGCTAGTTAACTTAAACACTGACAGTAATTTGTCTGACCTTGAAGGTTGCTTTGATATATCTAATTCAATTACGGTTATAAGAAACGAAAGACCTACAGTTATTGTAACACCTACTGCAACAATTTGTGGAGAAGATAGTGGTATGGCATCTGCAGTTGGAGGAGCAGGACTTGCTCCGTTTACTTTTTCTTGGAGCAATGGAGATACTGGTTCTAGTGTTTCAGGCCTAACAGCAGGATCATATACAGTTACGGTAACGGATAGTAATGGGTGTACTAATATAGAAACATTCACTATAGATGATTCTTTGCCTCTTACGGTAGAGACAGAAGAAATTCACACAAGCTGTGGAGAAGATAACGGAAGCCTTTCAGTAAACGTAAATAATGGAACACTTCCATACGTTTACTTATGGTCAAATGGCTCTACAACATCGTCAATCTCAGGCTTGTCTGCAGGAGATTACTCAGTAACTGTAACGGATGCGAATGGGTGTACTGATATTGGAACAGCAACAATCAATGATTCAAGTTCACCAATAGTAAGTATTTCAGGAAACGATACAAGTTGTGGAGAAGATAATGGATCAGCAACAGCAAGTACAACGAGTGGGGAATCACCATACACATATTCATGGTCAAATGGATCTACAGGCTCTACAATTACAGGCTTAGCTGCTGGAACATACACAGTAACAGTTTCAGATTCTGAAGGATGTACAGATGAGACAACAGTAATAATTGAGGGATCAAGTTTACCATTAGTAAGTGTTTCAGGAACCGACACTAGCTGTGGAGAGGATAATGGGTCAGCAACAGCAAGCACAACAAGTGGGGAATCACCATACACATATTCATGGTCAAACGGATCTACAGGCTCTACAATCTCAGGCTTGTCTGCAGGAGATTACTCAGTAACCGTAACAGATTCTGACGGGTGTACTGATGAGACAACTGTAACAATAGCAGGCTCAAGTTCACCAATAGTAAGTGTTACAGGAACTGATACCACATGTGGAAAGGATAACGGATCAGCAACAGCAACATCAGTTAGTGGTGTAGCACCATATACATATTCATGGTCAAACGGATCTACAGGCTCTACAATCACAGGTTTAGCTGTGGGAACATATACAGTTACAGTAACTGACGCTGTGGGATGTACAGATTTATCAACGATAACTATTGAAGAATCTATTGCACCAAGTGTTGGCGGAACTGTATTTATAGATTTAAATAATGACGGTTGTCAAGCTGGGGTTGGGGATGTAATAGCTGGAGTATCAGTAACCTTATCTCAATGCAATGCCGACGGAACGACCACAGTATTAGGCAGTACAATAACTGGAGCAGATGGATCATATGAGTTTGGTCTTAATTCAGGACCGGACAACATTTGCTTAGATCCAGAGCTAACATACCAAACAAGTATAAATAATATCCCAAGTGGATATAATAATAGTACAGGATCAGGAGCGGGTTGTGCAGGTAATGAGGATGACTCTCCACTAAATGACGGGGTTAGTATATGTTATAATCCTACAGACGATGATGCAGATGATGGAGATGCTGATGAGCACATTGATTTTGGATTTTCTCCATGTCCAACTATTGGCGGAACTGTATTTGAAGATTTAGACAATAATGGTTGTCAAGCAGGATCCGAAGATGGAGTATCTGGAGTAACGGTAACATTATTGCAATGTAATGCTAACGGAACAACTACAGTATTAAGCAGTACAGTTACAGGAGCAGATGGATCTTATGAATTTGGTCCAAATGCAGGTCCAGATAATGTATGTTTAGATCCAACATTGACCTACCAAACAAGTATAAGTAATATCCCAAGTGGATATAATAATAGTACAGGAGCAGGTGTTGGCTGTATAGGCGACGAAGATGACTCTCCACTAAATGATGGGGTTAGTATATGTTATAATCCAGCAGATAATGATGGTACTGATGGAGATAGTGATGAGCACATTGATTTTGGAATTTCTCCATGTCCAACTATCGGCGGAACTGTATTTGCAGATTTAAATAATAATGGTTGTCAAGCAGGATCCGAAGATGGTGTGTCTGGAGTAACGGTAACTTTATTACAATGTAATGCCAATGGAACGACAACAGTATTAAGCAGTTCAGTGACAGGAGCAGATGGATCTTATGAATTTGGTCCAAATGCAGGTCCAGATAATGTATGTTTAGATCCAACATTAACCTACCAAACAAGTATAAGTAATATCCCAAGCGGATATAATAATAGTACAGGAGCAGGTGTTGGCTGTATAGGCGACGAAGATGACTCACCATTAAATGATGGAGTTAGTATATGCTATAATCCAGCAGATAATGATGGTGTTGATGGAGATGGAGATGAACACATAGACTTTGGAGTTTATCCATGTCCGACGATATCTGTAAGTTCTACTGGGACTACATGTGGATTAGATAATGGTTCTGCGAGTGCAAGTGCGACAGGAGAAAGTGGAGGATTTAGCTTTGAATGGAGCAATGGTTCAGTAGGAGCTATGATTAATAATTTAGCTGCAGGAAATTATTCTGTAACATTAACAGATAGTGGAGGATGTACGGCTACAGCGACAGTAACTGTTGGAGATTCAAGTTCTCCATCAGTCAGTACAACAAGTATAGGGACAACGTGCGGAGAAAATAATGGAACGGCTACAGCGACAACGAATAGTGGTACAGCACCTTATACCTATTCATGGTCAAATGGATCTACATCAGCGATGATTAACAACTTATCCGCTGGAACCTATACAGTTACAGTAACTGACGCCCTAGGATGTACAGATAGTTCTTCTACAATAGTAGATCCGTCAACAGCACCAATAGTAAGTATTTCAGGAAATGATACGAGTTGTGGAGAAGATAACGGATCAGCAACAGCAAGTACAACAAGTGGCGAATCGCCATATAGTTATGTTTGGTCAAATGGATCTACCGGATCAACTATTACAGGCTTAGCTGCAGGAACTTATATAGTTACAGTAACGGATTCAGAAGGCTGTACAGACACAGCAACAATAATAATAGACCCATCTACTTCACCAACAGTAAGTGTAACAGGAAACGATACGAGTTGTGGAGAAGATAACGGAACAGCGACAGCGAGCACAACAAGTGGTGTATCACCTTATAGTTATGAATGGACAACGGGCTCTACATCAAATATGATGACGGGTTTAGCTGCAGGAACCTATACAGTTACAGTAACGGATTCAGAAGGCTGCACTGATTGGGCATCAGTATCGATAGCTGGGTCTACGTCACCAATTCCATCAATTGCGGTAGAATCAACAACATGTGGAGAAGATAATGGTACAGCGACGGTAAGTACAACAAGTGGCGTATCACCATACAGTTATGTATGGTCAACGGGTTCAACAGCTACAATGCTTACAGGCCTAGCTGCAGGAACTTATACAGTTACAGTAACGGATTCAGAAGGGTGTACAGAAACAGCAACGACTACAGTATTGGGTTCCACATCGCCAATACCATCAATTACAGCAAACGCCACTACATGTGGAGAAGATAATGGTACAGCGACGGTAAGTACAACAAGTGGCGTATCACCATACAGTTATGTATGGTCAACGGGTTCAACAGCTACAATGCTTACAGGCTTGGCTGCAGGATCTTATACGGTAACAGTAACAGATGCACTAGGATGTACAGAGACCGCTACAACAACAGTCGGTAGTTCTACAGCACCTTCAGTAGATGTATCACCAGTCGCTACTACATGTGGAGAAGATAATGGGTCAGCAACAGCTAGTAGTACTAGTGGAACTGCACCTTATACATATGTTTGGTCAAATGGCTCGACATCTTCAATGCTAAATAATTTATCTGCAGGATCTTACACAGTGACTGTAACAGATGCAGCGGGATGTACAGATACAGCTACGACAACAGTAGATCCATCTACTTCACCAGTAGCTTCAGCTACCTCATTTGATACGTGTTGTGGAGAAGATAATGGGTCAGCAACAGCTAGCGCAACTAGTGGAATTGCACCATATTCATATTCTTGGTCTAATGGAAGTATTACTCCATTTGTAAGTGGATTAAGTGCAGGAACATATACAGTAACAGTAACAGATGCAGTTGGATGTACATCTTCAGCAGGTACTACTGTAGGCGATTCAACATCACCGACCGCAAGTACATCATCAACAGATACTAGTTGTGGAGAAGATAACGGAACAGCAACAGCAACAGCAACGAACGGTGTAGAACCTTACTCATATTTGTGGGCCAATGATGCAGATGGAGGAACTTCGTGTGCAGAATGTATTCAAACGGTAGTTGTACCAGTAGGAGGAGCAGATCCGATAATCGTAGATGAAGTTATGGTAGATGGCTCAGTGTTAGTATTGCCAAACTACCCATATGACCTTCAAGACCCAGCTCAAGCAGCGCAATTTCTTGCTGATTGTTTGCAATTGGGTTATAACGTTCAAGAAGAATATAATCCAGCAACGGGTAAAGTGGCTATATCCGTACTTTACCCTGGACAAGATTTTGAAAGTTTCAATATTAATGGAGGACAACAGTTTTTCTTTACTTGTAGTGAATGTATAGGAACAGATGGATTATCAAACCCAACAATAACTGGATTAGCCGCAGGATCATATACTGTGACAGTAACGGATAGTGAAGGATGTACTTCTACATCAACAACAACAGTTGGTGGCTCAACTTCACCATCAGTAAGTATATCAGGAAATGATACAAGTTGTGGAGAAGACAATGGAACCGCGACAGCAAGTACAACGAGTGGCGTATCACCATATACATATGAGTGGTCGACAGGCTCAACATCAAATATGATGACAGGATTGGCTGCCGGAACCTATATAGTAACAGTTACGGATTCAGAAGGATGTACAGATGAAGCCTCAGTAACAATAGCTGGTTCAACGTCACCATTACCATCAATTGCAGTAGAATCAACTACATGCGGAGAAGATAATGGAACAGCAACAGTAAGTACAACAAGTGGAGTATCACCATATAGTTATGAGTGGTCTACTGGCTCTACATCAAATATGATGACAGGGTTAGCTGCTGGAACATACACTGTTACAGTTACGGATTCGGAAGGCTGTATTGAAACAGCTACAACTACAGTGTTGGATTCAAGTTCACCAATAGCATCTACAACAACAACAGATACAAGTTGTGGAGAAGATAATGGAACAGCTACGGCAAGTGCAACAAGTGGTATAGCACCATATAGTTATGCATGGTCCACTGGCTCTACATCAAACATGATGACAGGGTTAGTTGCTGGAACGTATACTGTAACAGTAACAGATTCAGAAGGGTGTACAGATGTAGCAACAGCAGTAGTAGGTGGTTCAAGTTCACCAATAGTAAGTGTGTCAGGAAATAATACAAGTTGTGGAGAAGACAATGGTACCGCAACAGCAACTACAACGAGTGGCGTATCACCATATACATATGAGTGGTCGACAGGCTCAACATCAAATATGATGACAGGTTTAGCTGCTGGAACATACACAGTTACGGTAACAGATTCAGAAGGGTGTACAGATGAAGGAACAGTAGATATAGGAGATTCAAGTTCGCCGATCGCATCTACAACAACAACAGATACGAGTTGTGGAGAAGACAATGGAATTGCGACAGCAAGTGCAACAAGTGGCGTATCACCATATACATATTCATGGTCGACAGGTTCAACATCAAATATGATGATAGGATTAGCTGCGGGAA
>Ga0209187_1001892_pt1 | contig 21948 bp, 20 predicted proteins | sample BantaG_FD_187430 | JGI IMG/M metagenome (GOLD analysis project Ga0209187, IMG submission 187430) | Marine algal microbial communities from Bantry Bay, Ireland - BantryBay_4 metaG (SPAdes) (version 2) | ecosystem: Host-associated > Algae > Red algae > Unclassified | place: Bantry Bay, Ireland...
CCCGTAATCGTGATGGTTTCAAATGGCATGGCCATGGATCCAGTTGGATCCGATAAAGCGATGCCGATCCGGCGTTCCCCGAAATCAATTCCCATTTTACGAGGCATTAGAACCCTTAAATGAGATGGGTGTAATCAGGGTTCGCTTTCACCTCAGCCACCAATTGCTTGATGTCCTGCGCGCGATCTTTTGGGCAAACCAACGTCACCCCATCGGCCTGCACCACAATCAAATCACTCACGCCAATCACGGCGGTAACGCGATCACGACTGAAGATGATATTGCCATTTGAATCCACCGTGGCGCATTGCCCAGAGGTTGCGTTTTCCGCTTCATCTTCGTCAAAATATTTTGCCACAGCCGGCCAAGATCCAACGTCATCCCAGGCAAAACGGCCTTCGGCCATCATGATGTTGTCCGCTTTTTCCATCAAGGCATAGTCGATGGAAATTTTTTCAAGAGGCTCAAATTGCGCCAACAATTGCTCGGCAAAATCCGGCTGGCCGAAGGCGGGGATCAGGGCATCGATCATCTCGCTCAATTGAGGACGGTGACGGTTAAACGCGGCCTGCAAATGTGCGGCTGACCAGATAAACATACCTGAGTTCCAGAAGAACCTACCGGTATCTAAGTAGCTTTGCGCGGTATCGCGGTCAGGCTTTTCGACGAAGCGCTCGGCTTTGCGAAAGGGAATATCACCAGCGTGATCCGTGCTATCGCCCGCTTCGATGTAGCCATATCCCGTGCTTGGAAAATCAGGCGTAATGCCAATCGTCATCAAGACATCGTTGTCCGAGGCAAAGGCCATCGACTCGGCGAGAGTCTGACGAAAGACATCCAAGTCTCCCATGACATGATCTGCGGTGAGGACACAAAAGACGCCTTCCGGATCGCGAGCCAACACAGCGGCACAACCGAGAGCGGCTGCGGCGGCGGTATCGCGTCCCATGGGTTCGCCAATCACGTTTTCCGGAGGAAGCTCTGGTGCAGCAGCGCGCGCGGCATCCGCCAAATCGCCGTTGGTTAGAACCAACACACGCTCGGGAGGGATCAAGCCTTCGAGGCGGTCGACCGCCATGCCAAGCATGCTTCGCTCGCTAATCAGCGAGAGGAATTGCTTGGGTGTTTTGGTTGTACTCAAGGGCCAAAAGCGTTCGCCTTTGCCACCCGCTAAAATTACCGCGTATGCGTTTTTCATGTTCGTTTTCCTTGCAGCTGGTTAAACGCATTTTACCGCGTCGATGAGTGCTTTTACTTTTTCTGTCGCGGCTTCGCGTCCCGCATCCGAATCGCCGGCTTCGTGATAGGTTTTCACGATGAAGCTTCCCACAACAACTGCTTCGGTGATTTCTGCGTAGGTCTTTGCCTGCTCTGGGGTCGACACACCGAAACCTAAGGCAACGGGTAGCGGGCTCTGTTCGTGCACCCGATTCAACAGGCCAAGTGCTTCTTCTTGTAAATCTTGCTGAGCGCCGGTGACCCCCGTACGCGAGACGCAATAGAGAAACCCACTGCTTTGATCGCTGATCAATTTGATGCGTTCATCGGGTGTGGTCGGGGTCACCAAATGGATGTTATGCAGACCCGCCTTACCCAAAATCTCGTGGTAGGGCTCCCCTTCTTCGAGGGAACAATCAACGAGGAGAACCCCATCGATACCGACCTCTTTGGCGCGTTGAACCGTGGCTTCAAAGCCAGGCGCGACCAGTGGGTTCATGTAACTAAAGAAGACGAGCGGGACCTGCGAGCGGGTGCGAATACGCTCAACCATGGCAAAAATACCGTCCAAGGTGGTGCCGTTTTCAATCGCTCGCTCGGCCGCCATTTGGTTGGTCGGTCCATCCGCGAGCGGATCAGAGAATGGAACGCCCAGCTCGATAAAATCTGCGCCGGCCGCTTCGAGGCGGTATACGATGTCTTCGGTTGCCTCGAGGTTCGGATCGCCAGCGGTAATATATGCCACGAATCCTTTTTTTCCTTGAGCCTTTAGCTCGGCAAATTTTTGGTCAATTCGGTTTTCCATACGCTTCGGTTAAGCTGTGGAAAAAAGAAAGGCAATCAGGAACTCAGCACATCGCGGAGCGCGCTACGAAATTGCCGGTACAGCAAGGCGAATAACAGGGCTGACGGCAGGACAGCCAAGCTGGAAGCGGCCATAATCACCGCTCTCGGGTAGCGCAGGCTGCTTCCGTAGAGGCTGCTTAAGGCGAGAGGCAAGGTGCGCTGATCATCCTCCTGCAACACCAACAGCGGCAGGAGATGCTCATGGGAAGCCAAAATGAAGTGCACCAGAAAGTAGGTGAGCAAAGCGGGCATGACCAAGGGCAGCATGCTGGCAAAAACCCGAGATTCCGAGGCTCCGTCCATGCGAGCTGATTCGAGTAAGGGTTTCGGGATCTGGCGGAAAACTTGGCTGAAAAAGAGAATCCCAACTCCTGAGATCAAGCCGGGTAAAATCACCCCAGCCATCTGGCCATTTAGCCCCAGCTTTATGAGCCATGCGTAGAGCGGAAGCACCATGACTTGCTTGGGGATGATGATCACTAACAGCGCGGCAAACAAACAAGCGCCTGCAAGTCGAAAGCGATGATGGGCGAAGACATAGCCCGCGGCGGCTGCGATGACGGTTGCGCCCAGAGCCTGAATTCCCGCGATGGTCAGGGATCGACCCAGCGCTCCTTGGAAGGAAAAATACTCGCCGCTGAACAGCATCTTGAAATATTGGAGATCCCACTGCTTCGGCAGGAGCTGCAGTGGCTTATAGATTTCGCGGTTCTCTTTAAAGCTGGCGCAGAGCATCCACACATAGGGATAGAGGAAAACGATGGCAATTAGGCAAACGAGCAGGGTAATGAAACCGGTCATGATGCGGTCACGTTTTATGACCCGGTCGCGATTCAGGGAACGGGAGCGACTCATTTCAGCACCGCCTTCCGCGAAGCTGCTTTAGGCCGAAAGGCGAAGAGGCCCCAACACACGAGGAGTAGAACCGGCACCGTCATCAGACTCATGGCGGCCGCGGTACCAAATTCGTTATGCGGAAAGAACGCAGTTTGGTACACATAGGTAACGACGAGCAAGCCTGCGTTCGCGGTGCCGCCCGACCCTCCAAGCAGGAGGTACGCGCCGGAGAACATCGCGAAGGCATCGACAAATAAATAGGCGGCGCAGAAGATCAACACGGGTCGCAATTGAGGCAAGGTGATGGCGAAGAAAGAGCGCACCGGCCCTGCCCCATCCAAGCTGGCCGCCTCTTGGGTGGTACGCGGCAAGCCCTCTAAGCCGCAGCCGATGAAGAAGGCCATGAAGCCCGTCCAGCGCCAGGTCGATTGCAAAACCAAGGCGGGAAGAATCCAGCTAGGGTCTTTGATCCAGTTAATCGGCTTGAGCCCAAATGGGGTGACAAAAAGTTGATTCAGCAAACCTTCGCGGCCGTGAAACACGAGAAGAAATAAAACCCCTAAAACGATCGGCGGGGTCAAGGCGGGCAGCAGCAAGGCATAGCTGAGTAGTGGCCGAAGTCGCGACCAGGTTCGGCGCAGAAGAACCGCAAGTAGCGTGGCAAACGGCAAAATGAGAAGGAGATTTCCGAGGGTGTAGAGCGCGGTATTTTTTAGCGAGAGATAAAACAGGCGATCCCCGAGCACCTTTTTAAAATGGGTCAGCCCCACAAACTCAGGTTCGCCCAACAGGGTGTTTGACTGCATGCTGATGCGGAGCCCACCGATTAAAGGCACCAGCCAAAACAGCGCGAAGAGAATAAAAAAAGGCGCGAGGAGTGGGAGAACTCCAGGCGCAATCCAAGGCTGTTTATGTGCCTTCACAACAAGAGGCCCTGAAACGCAGAGCCGACCCGACTACTCGTCTAAGGTCTTTTTTAGATCCTTGAGCACTTCTTCTGGGGTGCGAACTTCGTGGATCGCAGTGGCAAAATAGTTTTCTTGGAACATAAACATGGCTTGTGGACGCTTGGGATGCATCGCCACGGTTGGGATTTCCTTGGCGATATCGAGCAGGACTTTCCCCATGGAAACATCGCCGAAGTATTCGGTGGGCTCTTTCAAGCGCGGATCTTTCCACACCGGCTTGTAGGCTGGGAAACTATTGCCCATCTGGTAGCGCTTCACATTCGCTTCCGTGTCGCTCATCACCCATTCGAGAAATTTCCAAGAGGCATCGATCAGCGGGGTGTCTTTGACGATCATCAGGCCTTGGCCGGCGAAGCAGGAGGTGCGCTTGCCACCTTTTTCCCAAACCGGTAGAGGCATGATGCCCCACTTTCCTTCGAGCTCAGGACAAAACTGCGGGAGTAAATCGAGACCGTACCAGTCCGCGCCCATGATGCAGAGAAGATCATCGTTCGCGACCTGGCTGCTAAAGAAAAGTGGGTCAAACACCGAGCCACGTTCGGGCTGCACCGCGATGCCGTCTTTGGTGACGTCGACCAACCAGCTAAGGGTTGCGACCGCGGTGTCCATGTCCGGAAAGGCTTTGCCGTCTTTGCCGAAAAAATCACTGCCGCGTTGACGCAACAAGATCTCGAAGTAGGTCGCGTCCATGGACATGAACGCGATGCCTTCGTCCTGCGCCAAACGGAAGCCGATGTCTTCGACATCCGACCAGGTTTTGAACTGCTCAGGTTTGAGGTCGAACTTCTCGAACAAATCTTTGCGGTAGTAGAGCACCATGGCGCTCAAGGATTGAGGTATACCGTAGTACTTGCCTTTCCAGCTAAAGAGGTCGGCCCGCGCTTTGAGCAATCGCTTGTCGAGCTTGGCGGCTTTCATCCGGCTTGTGAGATCAACAAAGGGTGGATCCGCGAGGAAGGAACCGAAGAACGCTTCGTCGAGCTGCACAATATCGGGGATGCCTTCGCCGGTGCGAAGTGAGACACCCAATTTGTCCGGGAGCTCCATAAATCCGTAGGCGCTAACCACTGCGTTGAAATTCACATCCACGGTTTCGCGATAGGTCTTCACCATTTGATCGTAGTACTCTTTGTCCTGCTGAGAGCTGATCCAAATTTTCACCGGGCCGACCGCATTGGTATCGGCAGAGGCTTTCTCATTACTTTTCTCGGTACTTTTATCGGCTTTTTTACTCGGCGCTTCAACCGCTTCAGCCTGTGCGAATACGGGTGCTAACCCAGCTGAAAACAGCCCGGCAACGAACGCCAGCAGGGCTGCGCAGTGGGTCAAACGTAAAGGTGTTTTCTTTGAGGTCTTCGTCTGGATCTTCATAGTCGTTGATTCTTTATGATTAGAGTACGTCCCCTGCAATCGCATTCACTATGCAATTTGAAACAAATCTGCTGGATCCCTCATTTTTCGATAAAACAGGGATTACCTTACCGCTTTCCTTCTTTGAAGAGATCGCTGAAAACCGGATTCACTTCGTTTGAAAAAAGAGAAGTGCCATTCCACCAGCAAGCAGGATAAGAAGTATCGGATCTGTGAATTTGCGTAAAGCAGCCTTCTCGCCGATCACGAAACAGAGGATGGCGACTAGCAGTCCGATAGCCAACCCGATGCCAACGTAGATCAGTTGTTGAACATCCAGCGGATTGAACCCAAGGTCACCCGCAAAAGCACCGAGGCAAAAAAATCCAGCCCAGGCAAAGAGCTCCGGCATGTTTTTCATCATGGCCGAGACAGCGACCGCGCAACAGGCCAGCATCCAAATCAGAGTGGCCTCTTGGGTCAACCCAAGCAGATGAAATCCCCAGCCAACCACGAGAAAGAGCCCTCCCCATCCGGCAAGTTTAAACAATCCTGTCATCCCGCCTTCTGGGCTTACTTTTGTCGTCTGCTCATCTGGGGTCGAATCAGGCACAGGCTTCAAACCCTCTCGCCCCAGCACCAAGGCGATAAAAGCGAAGTGGATCAGACTAAAGAGAATGGTTTTCCCGAAACCGTCCAGAACTGGCAAGGCGATAGAACCGGCCTCCCCTTCTTTAACCAGCTCCTCGTTTAGGCCCGATGACGCAACCGTCCCAATCGGTCCATCCAATCGGAACGTCGTCTCGAGGTTAGACTCGGTGATGCGAAAACTTGAGGCGGCAACGCCATCCACGAAACGCCCAAACAAGGTAAACTCTAAGTCCTCGTCCTCGGACGGCAGGTACGTTAGGCTCATGTTGGTCACCGCCTTGGGCACGATGATCTCAAAATCGAGCAGGGTCACCGGAGAGTAATCGACGAGGTTACTCGACACCCCCGTAATCTGAAACTCGGAGATCTTGCCATCCATCTCAACCGATAAGACATCTTTGAGATAGAGATTTAAATACGGTGCATTGGTCGAGGTGAGTCGCTCGAGCGGAAGCGTGGCCAGCTTATGCAGGTGATAGCCAAAAATCAGCACTTCAAAATCAAAGCTATGATAAGAGAACTGCCCGAAAAGGCGACCGGGTTGATCCGCAGTCCGGCGTAGCTCAAGGTTTGCATCGTTCAAAAAATGCGCCTGCGCCATCGGAGCCGATAGCAAGGCCCCGAGCAGAACACTCAAGCAGGCAAGGTGGCGGAGGAAGGTAAACATCAGGGAAAGCTTGGCTAGGCGATAACGTGTGGAATCGAATTAAACCGTCTGGGAAAGCAGCAAGGCTTGTGCCAGCAACCACACATGGGCACGAGAAATGGTGGTCTCAGATTTCATCGAGAAGTGAGTTGGATTACTGGGGTTTGCTTTGAAACGTTACGGAGTTTCCAGAGCCTTTTCACCTTCGCCGGCTTCCGGCCTGTCACCTTCAAGCGTGCTAACGGTCGAGGCATCAATGAAAAAAGGGTCAACCGGATCTGCCGAGTAGGCGCCGATGAACAAACTGGGATGTAATGACTCCGCTTGTTTAAGCCAATTCATCCATTGGGTATATCGAATATCGGTTTTCGTGTGTGGGAAAAATGGCAGGGCGCGATTGCCGCTGTGGTCGACGATTTTTGCCCGTTTTTCTTCGAGCCCCTTCGTGGTTTTCGCCTCCACCTTCTGGCGGCTGTAGCCAAAAAGGTAGACCTGTTCGACACTCGTTTTCGGAGAAATATCTAGCGTCCAGATAACCGGTTCATAGGCAGAGAGAGCGATCACCACGGACTTCCCCGGTCGGTCAATTTGGATCGTGGCCGCGCCGATGGGACGCCCGGACGCATCCTTGCCCTCCGCCCCATCAATCCCCTCGTACAAGCCAACCATATACAGCTCGCGGCATTGGTTCCGGTAGAACCGCAACAAGGAAAGCGCGCGAGACTTTCGCTCGGGATCGGCCTGCTTAAGTAGAGGAAGGAGCTGGATCGCCGCGCTTGGCCCATGCTCGCGCAAGGCGGCTTCGGCGGCCGTCCGTTGCTCCGCTTCTGCATGCCCAAGCTGTTCGATGTAGGTCGTTAATTCAGCGTGATTCAGCTCCGCAAAACACGAAGCGTGAAAGCAAAACATCATCGCAAGGCATCCGACAAAACGCGTTGTTGTAGAAAGATCATATCGACTGAACATGAGCGATTCTTAGGCCAAGAAAGCGAGGAGAACAAGTTTGCTTTCCCCCAAGCGAAGAGAATATGGTCTAAGGCATGCGGTATTTCAAAACCAAGGCGTTCCTTCAACGGCCCCCGAAGCGAGGTCCTATGTCTTTGATTCTCACTCTTTTACTTTCTTCAAACTGCGCTTTAGATCTCCATGCTCAGGAAAGCCCGCCAGCCACCACAGCAATTCCAGCGAGAGTTTCGCCTCAGCCCCATGCGGCCCCTGCAGGCTCGTCGCGCTTGCAACTTGACATCATCGGCCATTGGGATGCCCAGCTCGCCGACGTAAAAAAGGTGCTCCTCAGTGCGGCGCAGCCCCTTTGGAAGGAATTCCCAGAACGCGATCTATCTCCCATACGAGTCTATCCGCGTGGCGGCCCCATCGTTTTTTTGATCGAGGCGACAAAAGTGAGTACACCTTGAAGCTCTCCACCGGCGGACCGTATTGGGCCCAATATAGCTATCAATTTTCACACGAATTCTGCCACATTCTCTGCAACTACCGAAAAGGGAAACTCCCCAATCGCTGGTTCGAAGAAGCGGTATGCGAGATGGCCTCTTTGTATAGCCTACGGCAAATGGGGGAGACCTGGAAGACCACCCCACCCTATCCGCAGTGGAACGATTTTGCACCCAAACTGACGGCATACGCGCAGGAGCTTATGGATGAAACCGACCGACCAACCGACATGGGGAGTTGGTTTAAAACCCACCAAGACCGCCTGTACGTGAAAGAGGATCTTCGCGATCTAAATCGGGTCGTCGCGGTGATGATGCTTCCGATGTTTGAGGCAGATCCGAGTCACTGGCGCGCGGTGGCGTCGCTAAATGCGATGCATGATCGAGGTGAACTGAGTTTCGAAGACTTCCTTCGCGCTTGGCATGAAATGCGGGGCGTAAGCATGGTCCGATGATCGAAAGCGTGGCCAAACAATTCGGCTTTTCTATTCCGCAATAAAAATCGGATTACTTAAAGTCATCCCTCTTGCGTCCGGCATTCATCTTGGGAATGTGCAATCGCGTTCGTCAATGCTCTGGGTTCCGCCGAGCGGTTTTAAACCGGCTAAGCGAAACGGCTAAACAAAACGGCTCAGCGAAACGGCTAAACAAACCGGCTCAGCGAAACGGCTAAACAAAACGGCTCAGCGAACGGATCTAAACTCCTCTTGTTCGAATCGTCCGTCACTGCCTTGGAAGGCGGTGGCACGAACACGCCCCTGAAAGGGCATGGTACCGGCCACAGGTTGCCAAATGACATGCCAGAAATCCTGAAGTGTGGCGCGGAATTTATTCCGCGTTTGTCGTAACAGGATTCATCCCGTTTCCTCGCGTTGAACCCCGTAGATCCTCGTAGATCCCCAGAAGGGCTCACGCTTCACAGGTCGGGATTTCAACCCGAGTCCATGAGCCCACCCCCTATTTCTATCCCAGCGAGAAAAGCGAAATTGTCTGACAGGTCCATGAGCTCAAGTAACAAGCAATGTTACCCAATCGCTATCACGGGACTTCCCTAGCGCAAGTATCCCGCTCGTTACTTGACCCACCAACTTGGATCTTAATCGCCCATTACGCCGACCAACCAGAGGACAATCTCGGGGAAGACGCAGATGAGAATCAAGCCGATGAATTGAATGACAATGAAGGGTAAGACGCCGCGATAAATGTCGCGAGTTTTGACTTCTGGCGGACAGACGCCCTTGAGATAAAAGAGGGAGAATCCGAACGGCGGGGTAAGAAAGCTGGTTTGCAGATTCATCGCGATGAGAACCCCGAGCCAGGTTGGATTGACTCCAAAGCGCTCGACCAGCACCGGGGTAACCAGCGGCACCACGATGAAGCAAATCTCGAAAAAATCGATAAAGAACCCGAGTACGAAGATCACGAGCATGATCAAAACAAGTGCGGTCACTTTTCCGCCCGGCAAATTCGCGAGGAGCTCGGTGATCATTTCATGTCCCGAGAAGGCGCGAAGCACGAGGATGAAAAAAGCGGATCCTACGAGGAGGAACATGATCATGCAGCAGATTTTTCCCGTGGTATACACCGTCTCTTTAATCGCCTGACCGAACTTCAGCTCAGGGAGAAAGCAGCTGTAGATGAAGCCAAGAATGACCGCACCCACCGCGCCAAGCGAACCCGCTTCGGTGGGACTTGCGATCCCGGTAAAAATACTTCCGAGCACGAGGAGAATGAGCCCAAGCGGCGGAAGCAGAACAAAGATAACTCGTAACACCAACTGGGTCACGTTGTCAGGACGCTGATCCGCCGACAAAGCTGGAGCCGCGTCTTTGTTCACATAAGACAGCACGAGGCAGTACAGGGCGTACATCGCTGCAAGCAAGAGCCCGGGGATCAACGCCCCTTGAAACAGCTTGCCAATCGAGGTGCCCATTTGATCCGCGAGCACGATCAAGACGATACTCGGCGGAATGATTTGCCCCAAAGTGCCCGAGGCGGCAATCACGCCAGTTGCGAGATGTTTGCTGTAATTGTTCTTCAGCATCACCGGCAGGGAGATCATTCCCATAGCAACAACCGAAGCTCCTACAACCCCGGTGGCGGCTGCGAGCATCGCCCCGACAAACACCACCGCGAGGGCTAAGCCTCCGCGAACCGATCCAAAGAGTTGACCGATGGTGAGAAGCAACGACTCAGCGAGCTTGGATTTCTCGAGCATGGTGCCCATGAAAATAAAATAAGGAATCGCGAGCAGGATTTCGTTGCTCATCAACCCGTACACTCGGTCATCCGCAAAGCCGAGTTTACGGAGGGAAATCACGCCCGTAACATAGCCGATCCCAGCAAAGATGAGCGAGACGCCGGCCAAGGTAAACGCGACGGGGTAACCTTTAAAAATACCGATCAATACCGTGACCAGCATCGCGATGGCCATCCATTCGGCTGGACTCATGTCTCACCGCCTTCTGGGGATGCGGCGACTTTACCATCCCCCGCTTTAAGCCCAGCAAGGCGACTGAAATTTTTAATCGCCTCCGAGATGCCTTGAAGAGCCAAGAGCCCAAAACCAATCGGCATGAACCATTTGATCGGCCAGCGCCAAAGGCTCGCGTTCTCGTTGCCCTTTTCAAATGCGATGGTCGAAGTGATGGCCGAGTCAGCCGTCAACCAGGTCATAAATATGGCAAAGGGAAGCAAGAGGCAGAGCGAACCAAAGATGTTAATCCACGCCTGGGTTCGAGCGGATAAGCGGTCGTATAAAATATCGACCCGCACGTGTTCGTTCTCCGCCAAGGTATAGGCTCCTCCCACTAAGAAGAGGACGGAAAAAAGGTACCACTGAATTTCCCACATCCAGTTCGGTGCCCCAGAAGCACCGGTGAATTGTCGGATGCTACTGGAGATCGAGGTCACAGCCGCAATCCCGATCATGGGGATCAGGAGCCAACATACGGAACGTCCCAACACGCTATTTAACGCATCAATGCCACGCGAAAGTTTTCGTAAGGTATTCACCAAATCACGTCCCAATACAGGGCGCTAAATAGCCCAGTCGATAGGATCTTTGCCTTGCGCGGTGAGAAGGTCATTAGCTTGGGAAAAGTGTTTGCAGCCAAAAAATCCTTTGGAGGCGGCTAAGGGCGACGGATGCGCTGAACTGAGAACATGATGCCGCTCTGTATTGATAAATTCGGCCTTCTTTTTCGCGTAATTCCCCCAGAGAAGGAAAACGACTCCGCTGTGTTGCTCGTCAATAAGATGGATCACCGAATCGGTAAAACTCTCCCATCCCTTTTTCTGATGCGAACCCGCAGTGCGAGCGCGCACCGTCAAGGTCGCGTTGAGTAACAAAACTCCTTGTTCGGCCCAACTGGTGAGGTCACCATGATCGGGAATCGGAAGCTCGAGATCGCTGTGAATCTCTTTGAAAATATTCTTCAGGCTGGGCGGGACATCGACATCGGGATTCACCGAAAAACAGAGGCCATTGGCCTGGCCGGGTCCATGGTAAGGATCTTGGCCAATGATCACGACTTTCACCGCATCGAAAGGCGTGGTATCAAAGGCGGCAAAAATGCGCTCGCCGGAAGGAAAGACCTCTTGGTCTTGTTGCTTTTCCGTCTTGAGGAAGCTCCGCAATGCGTGGAAATAGGGCTGCTGAAACTCGTCAAAGAGATGCTGCTTCCAGCTCTCGTGAATGTTTGGATCAATAACCTGTGACATGGGGAGAAGTTACGTAAAAACGGGGAGTCAGACAAGCCCCCGTTTAGAAAGATTCGGCTGAGCGACTTGGGAGACTTGGGGTCGCTTTGGTTTTGTATTCGATCAGACTTCGTCTCGATAATAGTAGGGCTCGTGGAATACCTGATTGAGATCGAAGTCGCGCTCCTTGAGGATTTCTTGCACTTCGTAGATCATCTCATTCGCGCCACAAAGGTACACATGGGTATCCGCCGGCACCTCGATTTCCCGCAGGCGATCTGTCACCCTGCCGCGAAACAGCCCTTGGTCGCTCGAATCCGGTTGAGTCACACAAGGGGTGTAGGCAAGTTTTGACCATTCTTCGCGGTAAAATAAATCTTGGGTTTCCCGTGCACCATGCATCAGTGACATCTTAAGCTCAGGATGGCTTCGCAGAAAGCTTCGGGCCGGAGCGATCCCGGTTCCGGTGGCGATAAAGAGAATCCCTGCCGCGGGATCACGCAGGGTAAAGGTCCCGTAGGGCCCGAGGTAATCCACCGAATCCCCCGCCTTCCAGGTGACGAGCTGCGGAGTGAGCGCCCCGTATTCGATCATACGGTACACCACCCGAATCGCATCGTCCTGCTCCCCACTAGCGATGGTGTAATCGCGCACATCGAGTTCGTCTTTCCCGGTGAGGCTAATGCATTCGCCTGCAATAAACTCGAGACCATTGCGCTCAAATGACAATTCCCAAGCGGTCTCGGAAATTTGTTGGTTGGCAAGTATCCGCGTAGTGCGGCGGCGATTTCGAAGCTCGGGTTTGTTCATGAGAATTACAGAAGGGATTTAGGATTGGTCGTGTAAGGACGAGCTACCTCGGGGGTAATCTGCCCTTCCTCAATGAGCTCACGCAAGGCCATATCCATGGTCACCATGCCATCAGCCATGCTCGTTTCCATAACCCCGGCCGCCTGATGCATTTTGTTGTCTCGAATTAAGGTTCGCATAGCATAATTTGCCACGAGAACTTCAAAGGCTGCTACCCGTCCATCTCCACTTGCATGCGGCAAGAGACGTTGCGAGATAACCCCGAGCAGAGAAGCTGCCAACTGAGAGCGAACTTGGGATTGTGCTTGGGGAGGAAAGACATCAATCATCCGATCGATGGCCTGAATCGCATCATTGGTGTGCAAGGTAGCCATGACCAAATGCCCGGTTTCCGCAGCGGTAATCGCAGAAGAAATGGTTTCCAAGTCACGCATTTCACCGACAAAAACGACATCCGGATCCTGACGCAAAATGTATTTCAAGGCGGCTGCGAAACTATGCGTGTCAGCCCCGATCTCCCGCTGATCAATCGTGGCCAAGGCAGGTTCGTAGACGTATTCGATAGGATCTTCGATGGTAATAATTCGACAGGGCCGAGTTTTATTAATTTGATCCAGCAGGCAGGCCATGGAGGTCGTTTTCCCGGAACCGGTTGGACCAACCACAAGTAAAAGACCTTGAGTGCGAGAGGCGAGTCGCATCAACTGATGAGGAATCCCAAGCTCGGTTGGGGAAGGAATGGTTGACTGAATTGACCGCAAGGCCGTCGCCATATTCCCTTTGTGGAAATAGGCGTTTACTCGGAAGCGGCTTCCGTCATTAATCGACAAAGCAAAATCAATTTCACGCTCCAATTCATACTGGGTACGTTGGCGGCCGCTGAGGATCGAATAGAGTAAAATCCGCATATCAGCCGGAGTGAGGTCGGGAAAGTTAAGCCGCTTGAGTTTGCCGTCAACTCGAAGCGTCGGTGGCCGGCCAACCGAAAGGTGAAGATCCGAGGCCCGATTCAGGTTCGCGACTCTCAACAAGGTTTTCATGTCGAGATTGGCTCGAAGCCCTTTGCCTTCGCCAACAAACTGAGTCACTCCGGTACTCATGCCTTGGGCAGACAAGGTAAACTCCTCTGGGTGCGAGGAAGCATGTTTACCCGTTTTAAAATCGATTTTCTTTTCCTTAAGAAGGCGGAGCAAGGATTGGTTGAAGGAACAAATCTTGGGATCGCTGGTGCTTCGCATGAAGTCTTGAATGTCGTCTACGCGGTTTTCCCGGATCAAGCGACTCACGGGGGGGGTTGCGGTCAGAAGTTCTACCGCGACACAACGGCCTTGTCGGTCTGCGGTAGGAAGCAAGCGCTGCGAAACGATTCCAAGCAGGGTCATGCCGAGGTCGGAAGCAGCTTGCTCGCGAGCGTCTTCAGGGAAAAAGCTGAGCACCCGTTGCAAGGTTTGACTCGCGTCAATCGTGTGCAGGGTCGCGAGGACCAAGTGCCCAGTCAAGGCTGCGGCCATGGCGGTTGTGACGGTTTCCACATCGCGCATTTCGCCAAGAACAATGACATCCGGACTCTGGCGAACCACGTATTTCAAAGCGTGGTGGAAGGTGTCGGTATCATCACCGACCTCCCGCTGACTAACTCGTGACCGTATATCTGAATGCACAAATTCGATCGGGTCTTCGATGGTTACGATGTGTCGCTGAGAGGTAGAATTGATGTAATGGATCAAGGAGGCGAGCGTGGTCGACTTCCCGCTTCCGGTCGCCCCCGTGACCAAGACCAAGCCACGGGGAGCGGAGGCAAATTCCTTCAAGGTATCGGGCAAGCCCAAGCCGTCGAACTCGAGGTTGCCCAAAGGAAGCCGCCGCGCCACCAACGCGTCGCGTCCTTGCTCTCGATACAGGTTGATCCGAAATCGCTCGGTCGGACTCATGCTGAGTCCGGTATCCATATCGCCCCGTTCCGCAAACAGAGCCTTGGCGCGAGGCGACAAAGCATGATCGGTAAATTCGATGAAATCGGATTCCGAAATTGGCGCACAAGTGTCGAGATTGTGCAAAATCCCATGCACCCGGATGGATGGGATTTTGCCGACGGTGATAAACAGATCGGATGCTTCCTTGCTGGCCATCTCCTCACATAGACGACCTATTATTGTGGCTTTTGCACTCATCGGAACAAGCTAGCAAATCGCATCCAAGGCACGAGCAAAATATATAAGGAGAAACGTCTTGCGAATCGAATCATTTTATCCGCCCCATCAGGCTAATTCTGGTCTAAATCGCTCCATAACACCTCAAAATCGAAATAAAGTGCCATCATACAGAATGGTCATATTCTGCTCATCGACGGCTAACATGGAGGGGGTAGATTAGACGCGTATCACTTAACGATAAACGAAACGAAAAACATGAAACAACTCGTTCTAACTACGACCCTCCTACTCGCAACCAACTTGCTTCAGGCACAAACGATCAAAGTGGATCCAGCACTTCCAAGCTATTCCAAAACGACCACGCTTTCTGGCAGTTTGAGTTCTGTCGGATCTGACACTCTGAACAACCTCATGACGTTGTGGGCAGAGGGCTTCCAAAAGAAGAACCCCAATGTTCGCTTTCAGATTGAAGGCAAAGGCTCCTCTACTGCGCCACCTGCGTTGATCGAAGGCGTCTCCCAGTTCGGCCCGATGTCTCGCCCGATGAAATCCAGCGAGATTGACGCGTTTGAAAAGAAATTTGGCTACAAGCCGACGGCGGTTGGTGTGGCCTTGGATGCGCTCGCGGTTTATGTCAGCAAAGACAATCCAATTGACTCACTGAATTTTGAGCAAGTTGATGCGATCTTTTCAAAAACCCGTAAATTGGGCGCGGCATCCGACATTAAAACGTGGGGCCAACTCGGTCTTACCGGCGCCTGGGCCAACAAACCCATCTCCGTTTATGGCCGTAACTCTGCTTCTGGAACCTACTCGTACTTTAAGAGTGTGGCGCTTGCGAAGGGCGACTACAAAGACATCGTAAAAGAGCAGCCTGGTTCTGCGGCGGTAGTAAACGGGATCACAAGCGACGCAGCCGGTATCGGCTACTCCGGCATGGGCTATAAAACCTCTGGAGTGAAAATGCTCTCCTTGGACAAAGGCAACGGCGTGTATGAAGCGAACTACGACAATGTTTTGTCTGGCAAATACCCACTCGGCCGGATGCTTTTCGTGTATGTAAACAAAAAGCCTGGCCAGCCCATCAACCCAGCCATTGGCGACTTCTTCAAGTTTGTCCTTTCCGCTGAGGGACAAGAAGTTGTGGTCAAAGACGGTTACCTTCCGCTTCCAGCTGCCTTGGCCGCGAAGCAATTGTCCGGGCTTGAGTAGTCTTCAATCCTCCAAATTGTGTAGCTCGCAACGAACATGCGAGACGATACAGACCGAAACGAACCGCCTTTAGGCGGTTTTTTTGTGTATTTTACAAGCGTGGCGCTTCGGCTTATGGTCCGGGTATGAACGTTTTTAGTATTTTTCTGGTTGTTGTGTGCGGACTAAGCCTTTCGAGCCTACAGGCAGGGATGCGAACCTACACTTTGGACGCCACTCAAAGCGTGGTATCTGTATCCGGCACCGTGGCCGGTTTTGCCATGTCTGCTCAAGGCCCAGGCAGCCTGAGCACAACCTATCAAGGCACCATCACCGCCGACAAAACCAACGCAGACATTCAATTCCTGAACTCAAGTATCATTGCAGATAATAGCGGGATCTGGAGCCCAGGTCTTGGAGGCGTCACCGGAACCGCTCCAGCAAATTATGGGATAGAAGCCTCGGGAACGGTAACCGACCCGACATCTGGACAGCCGGTCAATGTCTTGGCTGACGTCGCGGTGCGAAACCTCGAACTCTCTATCGCAAGCCCGCTTCTTCCCATCACGGCTGGCGCGATTACCTCAAGCCAATTGGTTGTCAGCGCCGTGAGCGGCGATACGGACGTTGAAGCATCTGGAACGGTGGTGATTTTCATCCCGATTACAGTTTTCCAAACGAATACGACTGAAAGCGTATCGGGGTTAAGCGGAACAAATATGTCTGTGAACGCTTCAAGCATTAGCGTGACCAACGGCATCGAAACCCTGACAATTGATCTGAACAACTCCTTTACCTTCAGCGTCAACGCAACCAATGACAGCATGTTGACGCTGTCCGGCCAGTGGGTTGCCACACGCGTCCTTCCCCCCTGCCCTGTGATTACCGACATTATTGTTGGCACCACGACCAATCAAATCGACGCCGCGGTGGTTGCAGGCGAAAGCTATCAATTGGAGCAGTCAACGAACCTGAACAGCGGAGTTTGGAATCCAAGTGGTTCTGTAACGAGCGCAACGAATTCGCTGTTGCGCATCCCGGTTGGGAACGCGAGTCCATACGACTTCTTTCGTTTAGAGCTGATTGACCCCTAATCCTTTGCCCGAGTCTTTGGATAGATAGATAGTAAGTAAGTAAGTAAGTAAACCGTACCATGCCCTTCTAGGGCGTGTTTGTGCCATCGCCTTCCAGACGGTGACGAGCGCGTAGGCGCATTCCCGCTCCCACTGTCGGCGGTTGGAAACCGCCGCTCCTTGGCCTTCGGCGATACTACATAGACGCTACGGAATTTCACCAAGTCCTAAGGCGGGACGCCGCGGCTTTTTGTCCATTCACGAGCGGTGAGATGAACTAGTCGTACCATGCCCTTCCAAGGACGTGTTCGTGCCATCGACTTCCCAGGCGGTGACGAGCGCGTTGGCGTATTCCCGCTCCCACTGTCGGCGGTTGGAAACCGCCGCTCCTTGGCCTTCGGCGATACTACATAGACGCTACGGAATTTCACCAAGTCCTAAGGCGGGACGCCGCGGCTTTTTGTCCATTCACGAGCGGTGAGATGAACTAGTCGTACCATGCCCTTCCAAGGACGTGTTCGTGCCATCGACTTCCCAGGCGGTGTCGAGCGCGTTGGCGTATTCCCGATCCCACTGTCGGCGGTTGGAAACCGCCGCTCCTTGGCCTTCGGCGATTCCACATATATGCTACGGAATTTAACCAAGTCAATCGCCTCGAAACACCTCGGCGACGACAACTGAAACCAAGCTATGGATTCACTTGGGCTGCAGGCCTACCGCGCATCGACTGCATGTACGGAATCGGAACCCGGTAACGTTGCCCGATCCCATCCATTTCCCTTAAAATATGTGGGCGGCGGGACTCGATGTAATCCCCAACCAGATGCACCATCTTCTGCCCAGCCCATGCTCTTCGAATATCTTGAGTCGCCGGAATCGCATCGCGAAATGAAATCGGGAAAACCATGTCGTGCTTCTTGCCCATCGAGGTGCCAATGATTTGCACCGCGACATCTTCACTCCCCTTCGGCACCCGACCATAGAGCTGAAGCGGTCGGTCGAGATACAAATTGGTTAGTTGCCTCGGATAGACTTCGACGTTCTGATCTCCCGTGAAGGAATACTGAAGCTGATGCAAAATGGGACGCTGAAGTTGACGGCTGAGTTCGCCCAACGCGGTGGGAATCCCTTCATCCAGAGGAACCACCATGGAATCACCACGGTTGCGGTATCCGAGAAGGTCGAGCAGGTATTTGTTGGCCTGACGGCCCCCGCCCACACTAAAGACGCTCAAGTTACCCCGGTTAAACTGGGTGAAGCCCTCGATGATATCCGAGCTATCTTGCATCCCCATGGTTGGACGCCCATCTGTCATGAGGATTGCGATCACGGGGAATGGACTGTCGCTATAAACCCGCGACAGCTGTTCGAGCGAGGCATAGACATCGGTTTTACCTCGCGCTTTTAAATTGCGAATAAACCAAGATCCAGCCGACCGGCTCCGTGCATCAATCGGAGTAAATTTACCGAAGCAGGTGTCCACTTTATCGCTGAAGGACATGACGTCAAACATGTCCCCAGGCCGGAGCATTTTCAGCCACGTATCGAGGCCCTTTTTGCACTGGTCGAGCTTTGCTTGCGTCATGCTTTCCGAACAATCCTGCATCAGCACCACCGCTTTAGGCATGCTAGGAAGGACATCCGCTGCTTTGCGAAAGATATCGATTTTGAAATATTGGTTTTGCGGATCTTCCGCGACGTTCAAGAGATGGACGCGGATATCGAGCAAGTTTTCCACCGCATTGAGCTGGGTAATTTCCTCGGGGCGCTCTTGCGACAGGTCACTCGCAATCAGTTCGGGCGCATCCGGCAGTTCCGGCATGGAAATCGAGCCAAAATCGATTTCGGGCGGCTGCAAGGCAGCCAAGGTCGAAAGATCAAGCGACGGCAGAGGATTTCGGGCAGCAGGAGAGATGAAATCGATTTCGCCAATCCCATCGCCATTCAGGGATCCAATATCGTCAAGTACTTCGACCGGCATGACCAGATCAAGAGCATCGTTAACCCGTGCAATTTCGGGAATAAAGCTTCGAGGAATCGCGGTAATTTCCTCTTCGAAGAACGGTTGCTCGACGGCAAGAATCTCTTGGCGGGCATCAATCCCCGTATCCATGACTTCTAACTCAGGGCTAGCTTCGGCAATATCAGGCTCGAGGGCTGCCATATCGATTTCGGGGAGAATCTCGGAAGGATCGATCAGGTCGGGTACCACCGCTTCGAGAGAGTCGGTAAACTCGGTGAGTGACTCAAACGCCTCGGTGATCGACTGAAATTCGCCATCTTTGAGCTCTGAAAGCGGGTCCTGCATCGGCAGGTTCATGGGCATTTCGGGGACAACGTCCCGCACCTGTACCGCGTCCATTTGACGCTCTGGTGGCTGATATTCCGATACCACGTAAGAGATGTCGGGCATGTATTCGTAGGCGGCGTAATGCACCCCTGAAGAGAAGGCCAGAGCCAAGATCCCCGCAAATACGTGGCGACGTCTCGGTTTTGGCAAACCAAGACGCTGCCCACCGCCGCCTAAGCCAGCGCTGGGTCGGGTACGGGAATCTTCTCCCAATCGGATGTATCGAACGTCACTCATGTAAAAGCTAAAGGCGAAATTCCGCCATAGGGTATCCTATAGGACGGCATTTCGCCTTCGTTAATTCAGCGATCCTTCACCAAAGGTGAATAATAACCGACGCCGCAAGCCGAGCTGTCGCAATTCCTGCAAAAGGAAAGCATGCGAAAGCCAAGCGTTTCGGTCGTAACGCTTACGCTTCGTGAGATTTTGCGTGTTCGTTGGCTTGCGTCACGGAATCGTCAGAGCCATCCAAGGCTTTAGAAGCTTCTTCCATTTCACGCATGCCTTCATCTTTGCCTGCTTTAAAAGCAGTCGAACTTTTTCCGAGTGACTTTGCCAGTTCGGGTAATTTCTTGGCTCCGAAGAGGAGGACCAAGACGAGGAGTATGATCATTAACTGTTGAGGACCGGGCATAGCTCAAATCCTTTCTGAATTTACTTGTTTCAATAAAATGCTAAGTTTGTTTGGTAATTTATTCAAGCCCTATCGGTACGAGAAGCAATCCGAGACAGGTAGTATAAACGACGATACAAACAACGATGTAATCTTATATGCAACCTTCTATGTAATCTTACGATGAGCCTTGCACATCCTATACTCGCAGTTACACAAAACTTGATGGAATCAACACCATCAACTGGAATTGATATGCCCCAACCCATTCTCGGATTTTTCTTTAACGGCACCGGCGGACCGGAGATGATTCTCGTCGGTATCGTCGTTCTCATCTTATTTGGTGCCAAAGGCCTGCCTGATTTCGCCCGCAATGTCGGAAAAATCATGTTTGAGCTCCGTAAAGCGTCCAATGACTTTAAAAGTCAACTCATGGAGGTGCAGGAAACGGTGCGATCCGAAACCCGTGAACTCGAAACAAGCCTCATCGAAGCAACCAACGAGTACACCGATTATGATGCGGACCATCATGTACATGATTATGACTATGACGCAGATCACCACGATATGGATGACTGGGATAGCGACCACCATAAGCCGGACCACGATGCGGACTATCGGGATGAACACCTATCTGTCACAGACGGATCTGGTGCAGTAAAGGATACATCGGATGCGGTAAAAAGCCCTGAAGACCAAGCAGAAGCAGATGCCGATAAGTCAGCAGATACCGATAAGTCAGCAGATACCGATAAGTCAGCAGGTGTTCCTAAAGCGACCGAGCCCCAGTCACGCGGCTCCAAACGCAACGCGAGTTTGAAGCAAGATCGCCCGAACGATGCCGGAACAGATACCGACACCGCGAAAGAACAATCCGCATGAGCACCGCCAACTCACAAACTACAGACGATCAAGCCACCATGCCCTTCCTCGATCACCTCGAGGAACTACGTGGCACATTAATAAAGTCAGCCCTCGCTTGGGTGATCGGAATGATTCTTGTCGTTCCGTTCTTCAAGTACATGCGGTCCTTTTTCATGATCCCGTTTCTCAAAGCGGGACACGTGCCCGACGACCTTGTGATGCTCGAGATGCTCTCGCCCTTCTCCATCATCATGAAGATTATTATGTGGGCCGGCTTGATCATCGCACTCCCCTTCATCATTTACCAAATCATGAAGTTCATCTTTCCCGGCCTGCTCGAGAAAGAAAAATTCGCGGTAAAGGTCTCTTCGTTCTTTTCCGTCCTGCTTTTCTTTTGTGGGGTCGCGATCTGCTATTTTGTCACCCTCCCCTACGCGATCAAAATCATGGACACCCTCTCCACCTTTTTGAGCGGAGCAGAGACCCCTCGGACAGAAATTTTATACAAGGACTACGTGGGCTTCGTTCTGAAACTATTAATGGCCTTCGGCTTGAGTTTTCAGCTTCCGATCATCACCTTTGGCCTCGGGTATCTCGGCGTTATCACCTCGACCCAGATGCGTGAAAAACGGAAGCACGTCTTTGTTGGGCTCCTCGTGCTTGCGATGTTCCTTACCCCGCCAGACATGTTCTCCCAAATCGTCATGGCCGTCCCACTTTATATCATGTACGAAATCTGCATCTGGCTGATTCGGATTAAAGAGAAGAACGACCCTGACTTTAATAGCGATCCCGATGGGCCTGGCGACAGGGATGGTAGCGATGGAAACGATGGTAGCAGCGGCGGCGCAAAAGCCGCCACCGCCTAATTGGAGTCTATCTTAAGTCGCAACCTTGGATGTTGAGCCCCAAGGCCGCGAATTTATTGTAGCCCCGGGACATACTGCAAAGACTGCAAAGCTATACTAAAAGCCAAAATCCAGACGGGAGCTAGAACCCACGGAGAGGATGACGATACATAGCTCAGGGGTTCAGAGACTGTGAAACAAATATCGCGCAGCTTGGGTAGCACCCTTAATCGTTTTTTTTGGTGTGAACAGCTCCGAAGGAGCGCCGGTACCTAGCCCCGAGGCTTGCCTCGGGGTTGCGAATCGGCCAAAAAATCAAGCTCCGAAGGAGCGGAGGCAATTAGCCCCGAGGCTTGCCTCGGGGTTGCGAACCGGCC
>Ga0209187_1001893_pt1 | contig 21947 bp, 25 predicted proteins | sample BantaG_FD_187430 | JGI IMG/M metagenome (GOLD analysis project Ga0209187, IMG submission 187430) | Marine algal microbial communities from Bantry Bay, Ireland - BantryBay_4 metaG (SPAdes) (version 2) | ecosystem: Host-associated > Algae > Red algae > Unclassified | place: Bantry Bay, Ireland...
AAATTATATACCGTTTTCGCTCATAGTATAGCGTATCATAACATAAATATTATCTACATAGGTACTATTCAAACTCAGTATAAAAAATGTGACTGGGATTCCTTTCACGGCAGTATCACATTAATGCCTACTTTGCAGGACCACTTGTTACAGCCACATTTCCTCTATAAATTATTCTGCTAATTTAATAGATTGTAAAGATATGAGCGGGACTGCCCTTTCAACGATGCGCAAGAGTTCGTTTTCTAATCAAACACCTAAATAGGAAGTCGAGATTTTTGGTTATTGGCAGATGATGAGCAAATTAAAGTTAGTTCTTCTATTCACCATATTGCAGGAATCAATTATGAAACGTCAAAATGGCTTTTTGATGTAGAAGCTTATTACAAAACACTTGACGGATTATCAGAATATTCTACCCGATTTATACCGGCTGGTTTTGGTAGTGAGCAAACGATTGCCTTCGAAGAATTCTTTCATACAGGAACTGGTATTGGAAAGGGGATTGAATTTTTGGCTCAACGGAAAGTAAAGTTTAATTTTGATGCCTTTGGAGCGGAACCATTCTTTGCTAATCAAGCTGTGACCCTTGAACTGAAATTAGTAGGAAATTTTTAATTAGGCGCTACTTTCGTTTATGCAATAGGTAAACCTTACACCGCACCTACCGGATATTATGAACTTCAACTTTTGGGTGGAACGACAAACGATTTTTTTGAAATAAGTGATAAAAACGCTGTCCGCTTTGATGACTATCGTCGTCTTGACTAAAGCGAGTGTTGGGCTTTCTTTGACCAATATTTAAAATAGAAAAAATACTTGGTATAATGAGTATGATGTTATTGAAGGTGAAATAATTGAGACAAACATAAATAACCTTGGCTTTATGCCAAACATTACATGATCACTTAAACTTCAATAAAATGAAAAAGATGAAAGTATTTCAAATAATCGCAATAAGCTTGTTAATCATCTCTGGGTGTTCAAAAGAAAATTACATTCCAGATTTTGAAGATATTCCGATTGTTGAAGGATATCTTTATGCTGGTCAACCATTAGAAATTAAAGTTTCACGGCAGGTGCCTTACTCAAACGATGCAGTTTATTCATTAGATAATTTGGACTCATTATCTGTAAGCGTTTTTGATGGAAATTTGTATTATTACCTTATACCAAAAGGTAATAGAAAATATTAACGTAAGTCAATTTAATACTTTTGAACTTGAATTTTATTATAACAATTTGACTGTTTCAGCCAAAACAACTGTACCTGAAAAACCCGAGAATTTTCTTTCATCAACATCTAATATTTACGTAAGCGATGATATTTTTGAAGGCAACAATTCTGATGAATTAGAATTTTCTTGCAATAATCCTGATGATTCTTACTACTTTTTATTGATAGAAAACATGGAGTCAAACCCTACTTCAATTTATGATAATGACAACATCTCAAATATTAATCAATTGTTTAAACTTACACCTACTCAATCAGATTTTTATTCGATGAAGACCAGACGTTTTTCATATTATGGAAATCATAGGATAGTATTATTTCATATAAATACTGACTTAGCAGCACTTTATAAAGAAAGTGATAACACTTCTCAAAATATTTCTAATCCATCATCAGAAATCAATAATGCTTATGGCGTTTTTACTGGAATAAATTCTGATACTTTATATGTTAATATATTGCCTCAATAAAAATTAAACCCTGTTTAGAAAGTCAGTAACTATTCAATAGAGGTTAGAAGCCAGACCGCTTCGCTGTTAAACATCAGATAAGTTCGGCTGAGTGAAGTCCAAAACGCTCTTTTTCGCCCAAATGGTGTCTGATGTCTAACGTCTGAAAATGAAATAGTCTGACTTCTGAATAGTTTAGAAAGTCAATATTATTAGTCTTAATTTTTACAAAACTACTTCGCCAAAACTCAAAACCTAAAAGTCATTCTAATTTTGGTAGAGAGAATCGTTTTTGCTTTTAATTAAGTATCTTATTATCTGAAAAGTAAGTGTATTTAATCCGCTAATGCTTTTATACTACACATTAGCCATCTAAAAAAAATTAACTAACTACAACTCCATTTATATTATTTAAACCTTCATTAAACAATGTTTTTTGCAAATTGTAGATTAGGAATCTATATAAATTACCGCTTAGAAAGGGCAATTCCTTAAATTGACTTACATCATAAAAATTTTAGTTATTTTTGCAGCCATTTTGTAAAAAAAGAAATGCAGATAGCAGAGGAAATAAAAAAAAGTATTGATTTAGATATAACCGCTTACGAAAATTATTTGAAAGAAGTATCTGATTTAATGCTTAGTCAAAAAATAAGCAATTATCCTATTTTTGTATCACATCAGGAAGAACAGGTAAAGTTAGGTAGCCCAATTATTGATGCGTTTTGCAGATAGTGCCTTTGCTTTTGCTTCAAATTCTTATGGGCGTGTGTCTGTATCAATAAATGGTAGTATGAATTTTGCAAAATCTGCAAAGCTGGGCGATGAACTTATTGCAGAAGCTACCGCTTTAAACCTTAGCCATAAAACCGCCAGTTTTGATGTAGAAATATACAGCCAAAACCCTAAAACGGTTTACCGAAGCAGCAAGTTGGTGTTGGAGTTGTAAAATGTATGCCACAAAAGAAATTAAGTAAAAAATGTATTTTAATGCACGATATATCTATGTTACAGCTCATTAAAAAAAATGAAATACCAATTATCAAATAGAGAAAGAGAGTATTTAGGACTTGAACCAATTCATTCAAATTGGGATTTGATTGAGTTTAAGGGAGATCAATATAGGCCATAAAGTATTCTCGTATTTGATGGAGATATCGTAAAGAGACAAATTATATCAACTGAAGATTCATACAAAGAATATCAGTATGATGGCTATATAAGAAATTGGGAATTTATTGCACCCAAAACCAATCGTGGTAAGGAGAAAAAACTTACACCGTCAACATTTGAAAAAATCAATCCTAAAGGTGTATACTTTAACAATGGAAGGTACTGTTACTATAGCCAGTATGGCAACTCAAACTACTTTCTATTCAACTCGAATGGAAAAAATAAACTGCCAATCAATAGGAGAATTCAAAATATTGTTGAGTAATTTCATAAAAGAGACTTCAAGTCTAAACAAGAAAGAAATTGAAGCATTCAAATCTTAAAAACGCCAAAACATCAAACCAAAAGATGGAGATGTATTCGCTTTCAAAATTGACAGAAATAATTATGGCTATGGGCAAGTAATAGAGAATATATCCAAAATAAGAAAAGCACTACCTGAAAATCACGGACTAAGAAACATAATGGGTAAGCCACTATTGATTAGAATTTTTCATCACACAACAAATGGTATTAAACAGAATATTGATGAGTTAAGCCAAATTAGAACCATACCGAGTCAATATATTTATGACAATCATATATTTTACGGAGAATACCCAATAATTGGAAATCTTGAAATGCCAAAAGTTCAAATTGATTTTCCTATTTCTTATGGAAGAGTTCTGTACGCTTCCTCTGAAGTTTATTTGCAATGGGGATTAATCCACAAACAAAAATCCGTGAGATTATATGATAAGCATTTGACAGGAATAAACAAATTTGTTTCAGAATATTCTCCAAGCTACAAAGTCACAAATCCATATTCCAAAAATAGTATTGGGTTTCAATTAGTTATTGATAAAAAAACAATTCTTGAATGCGTTGAATTAAAAAGTAATAAGCCATATTGAAACCAAAAGATATTTAAGAGGAATAGAGACTTGAGAAACCCAATAAACAAAAAGGTGAGACAAGAACTTTTTAAAGAATTTGAATTGAATAAAAACGAATATTTAATCCAAGACGAAGAAAGAATAACAAGCTGTAACAAGCTGTGGCCAGGGAATCGTTCCTTCATCACTACTCCCGTCCCGATAAAGCCGGTCCGTTACATGCAAGCTGATGATTTAAAAGTTAAATTGAGCTCTGGAAATAAATAAAAAATCCAAGTTTATTTTGCAACTCTCAAAAAGCAAAGAGCCTATTCAGACACATTGCTTTTTCTGCCTCTCGTAATCTTTTCCCACCCACCACCCAAGTTTAATTGGAAACAAGCTTTTCAGAAGTTCGAATAAAGCAGTTGAAAAAGGATTTAAGTAAATGCAACAATGCTGCAATTAGCAAATCTTTGTTATATTTGCAACATTGTTGCATTAATAAACTGTATTCTAGTGGAGCCATCAAACAATAGTAATAGCCTCGAAGCTAAAAAACTCAGTAAATCATATGGGAGCAATAAAGCCATCGATAACCTGAGCTTTAGTGTAAATGATGGGGAAATTTACTGTCTCTTGGGACAGAATGGAGCAGGAAAAACAACTACTATCAGCATCTTTTTGGGTCTTATCCAACCCACTTCAGGAGAAGCTCTGATAAACGGTATTTCTGTCAATAATAAAGACATCATCTCAAAGCATATTGCATACATACCTGAAGTAGTGCAACTCTATGGAAATCTAACAGGTAAAGAAAACTTAGACTTTTTCAGTCGATTAGCTGGAGAAAAGCATTCACAATCTAAACTCAACGAATACTTAATACATGTTGGTCTTCCAGAAAAGGTAATTGGCCAGCCTTTAGAAAACTATTCCAAAGGCATGCGTCAGAAAGTAGGAATTGCTATAGCACTTTCAAAAAAAACATCTTTCATTCTTATGGATGAACCTACCTCTGGTCTAGACCCAAAAGCAACTGAAGAATTTGCTCAAATTTGTAAGACCCTATCCCAAAATGGCACTGGAATATTTATGGCTACTCATGACATATTTAATGCTGTAAACATTGGAGATCGAATCGGAATAATGAAAGAGGGTGGAATAGTACATGAATCAAATACTACGGATATCACAGCTCAAGAACTACAAAAACTCTATTTAAAGACAATTTAAAATTTTAACTAAATATGACTAAAATATTTTACACATTGATGATCAGCTTGCTATTTACATTGCAAGCATTATCACAACAAACGCTATCTGGAACCATATTATCATCTTCAGATAATAGTCCACTCATTGGTGCTACCATAATAGCCAAAAATGCTTATGGAACTGAAGTAGGAACAACTAGTGACTTAGATGGAAATTTTTCACTTACGCTAGAAAAAGCAGCCGTATATAATCTTATGATAGATTACATGGGATATTCTCAATCAGTAGTAGAAGTAGATGCACAATCGGGAAAAAATATAAGCCTAGGCAATCTATTCCTTACCGAATCAAGTGAACTCTTACAGTCGGTAGAAGTTATCGGAAGGCGAAGAAAAGATTACAACAGTGATTATTCATTTTCTGGTTCAAAGGTGGCAATTCTCAACAAAGAAATGCCTCAATCAATCTCAACTGTAACTAAAGAATTGCTTAGTGATAGACAAGCATTTCAGCTCGTGGATGCTGTAAAGACTGTAAGTAATGTCGCAGCGACTGGCATTTACAATCACTACAACATCAGGGGTATTACGCAAGCAGATGACGGACAAGTTGTTAACGGATTACGTACACGCCAATACTATTTTCTACAACCTATTACTTCTCATCTTGAGAGAGTAGAAGTAATCAAAGGGCCTTCTTCTGTTACATTCTCAAGTGCTGACCCTGGAGGTACGATAAATATGGTTACCAAAAAACCACTTAAAGAAAAGCAGGGTTCTGTATCTCTATCTACAGGTAGCTTTTCTACTATTAGAGCAGCAGTAGATTTTACAGGTTCTTTAAACGAAAGTAAAACTTTACTCTATCGTGTCAATGCTGCGTATCAAGAAGCGAAATCGTTCAGAGATTTGGTTGATAATAATGCCTTTCTATTTTCACCATCATTAAGTTATATTCCTAATGAATCAACGGCATTAAATGTCGAAATGATCTATAATAATAGCGTAGGAAATCTTGATAGAGGTAAACCTATATTTGGAGCTATCAATGGAGAATTTGACCTAAATAGTACCCCTATCTCCCTTAATGTTGGTGCTGCAAATGATCACTACAAGAATAATGAACTGATTTTCACAACTAACTTTAGTAAGAAGTTTACAGATGATTTGGGCTTCAATGCTCAGTATATGAAGCAAACTTGGGAAGAAGATCTTGCAGAACACAGAGTTGAAGGAACTGTAGTTGACATTGAAGGAAATATTATCCCTACACTGGCAAGACTAAGATATGACAGAAGAACACAGTTTTGGGATACAGATAACCTGAGTGCTTATTTTGATTATACGATCGAATCTGGAAATATCACGAACAAAATACTTGTCGGTTACGATGCTACAAGATGGGAGAGAAAAATTGGTGCTGGTTTTTTACGAGCTAGAAGATATTTGACACTTAGTGGTGGACAGTCTAACTTCAATCCAGATAACGCAGCCAACTTCCAAACAGTAGAAGTTAACGGTGTGACAATGCCTAAGACAGCAGTACCATTTTTTGATTTAGAAAATCCTTATAATGGAGCAAGAAATACAGATGCATATAATCTTTCAGAATTATCAATCCCAGCTAACCTCAATACATCCAGCGGCATCTATCTTCAAAATCAATTCAAAATTGGGAAACTCTCAGCTTTGATAAACTTAAGGTATGAATCGTTTAATGATATTTTCAATTTCAAAAAGTCAGAAGAAGAATTTAAGACTAGTGCTTTTGTACCTAGATTAGGATTGACGTATGAATTGACCAGAAATATTAGTGCTTATGCAACTTACTTAGAAGGATTTCAGCCACATACTAATACAGTTTCATTATCACCAACGGCAGAAGGGTTCTTCTGGGCAGCGTCGCCAGCACAATTTGACCCGCTTGAAAGTAGCCTTACAGAACTTGGTTTCAAAGGAGAGTTCTTTAATGGAAGAATGGTTGCAAATCTAGCAGTGTTCGACATCAATCAGAAGAATATTTTACTTGGAGACACTTACGACTTGGATAATTTGACAACAAGAGGAGAGCAAAGAAGCACAGGTTTTGAAATGGATATCTCTGGATACCTAACTTCCAACTTCCAACTTGTAGCTTCTTATGGATTCAACAATGCCGAAATAGTTGAAGATGCAATAGAAGAATTTATCGGAGAAAGAATTGGTGGAGCTCCACAACACAACGCCACTTTCTGGGGACGATATGACTTTAATAGAAGTGCTCTGAGAGGCATCGGCATTGGCTTTGGTGCCCAATATATGGGAGACAGATATACATGGTACAACCCAACCTACAGTACAGCTAGGGTATTGTTGCCTTCATATACAGTGCTAGATGCGGCTATCTATTACAAGCCAAACAATACAAATATGCAGTTGATAATAAAGGTCAATAATCTTGCGGATGAGACATACTGGCTAGGAGGCCTTAACCCATCAAGATTAGGACCTGGAGCACCAAGAAACTTTATTCTAACTGCTAAATACCAGTTCTAAATGACCAGATTTGCTCAGATAACACTGATTGCGAATCATACTTATAAAAGTATTTCGACATCTCCTATTAACCGATGGTTGATAGGAGGCTTCTTAGTACTTATTCTCGTCGGCCTGTCTTCGTCATTTTATGACTATACTCAGCATCAACATGATGTAGAACATTACAGTAAGGATGTAAGAGACCGATGGGAGAACAATCCAAACAAACATCCTCATAGAATGGCTCATTATGGGTATGTCGCTTTTAGATCGAAGTTTCCAATGAGCTTCTTTGATCAAGGATTAGATAGCTACTTAGGCAATGCAGTTTTTTTAGAAGCTCACAGACAAAATTCTGTCAATTTTTCTAAAGCCAGTCTCTCAAGCAGTTTGCTCAGATTTGGAGAATTATCAGCTGGATTGCTTTTACAACTCTTATTACCCTTACTCATTTTCTTTTGGGGTTATGCCTCAGTTTCAGGAGATAGAGAAAAAGGGATCTTAAAATTATTTCTTACGCAAGGTGTAAGTTGGGGAGAATTATTAATAGGAAAATTCCTTGGTTTATTTAGGGTAAGTTTATTGATTGCCCTTCCAACATTAATTGTCTCGCTTCTACTACTAGTTTTAGCAAAGCCGGAAGAATTGTCTAGTGCATTGTTCTCGTTTGGAGGCATATCGGTAACTTATCTAATGTATTTATTGATGATGTCAATGATTACAATTTGGATATCTGCCAAAAGCTCAACATCTAAGACTTCACTAATTACCTTGATTGGGTTTTGGTTGTTCTTTGTCCTGATAATTCCGAAGCTTTCACAGGGCATGGCTCAAACGATCTATCCATCACCATCTAAGATTGAATTTGAAGCAAGTGTAGAAGATGAGCTTATTGAGCAAGGCGACAGTCATAACCCTGAGGATCCTCATTTTAATGCCATAAAAGACTCATTGCTTTCAAAATATAATGTTACCTCCACTAAGGAATTGCCATTTAACTATAGTGGATTCATCATGAAAGAAGGAGAGAAATTAAGTACAGAGGTATTTAGAAAGCATCAGGAAGGATTAATTAATACGTATAAAAAGCAAAACAATATTGTGAATAAAATGGCAGTACTGAATCCATACATTGCAGTAAAGAACATCTCTATGGTACTGTCTGGAACAGACTTTGCTTCTTACCAAGTATTCAAAAAAGAAGCTGAAGATTATAGGTATAATTTAGCACAGACTATGAACAATCTGCAGATAGAACATATCAGTAACAATGCGAAAAGCTCCGCTGACAAAAAAGCGGTCATCAGCAAACAATATTGGAAAGACTTTCCGCCATTCTACCACAGATTCCTAACGGTAGGAGAAATGGCCGGCTCAATCGCACATTCTATTCTATCGTTATTTATTTGGCTTTTCGGATTAGCAATTTGCTTTTTCTTTTTGACCAAAAAACTAAGTGCTCTTTAATGATGATTGGCTTACAGATAAAACAGTTAATAAGGTCAAAAGGACTCGTTATGGGTCTGTTCCTTTTGTTTTCAATAGGTGTTTTAAGCATTCATATTGGTAAGGTATTTTTAGATCGTCAGGTAAAAGTAATAGAACTCACTCAAGAAGTACAGAAAGAACATTTAGATAGACATGTCGACTATATTGATGGTCATATAGGGCTCTTGTTATATTATGTAAAATTTGGTTTTGCTAATGATCAATCTTCATTATCTGGTCTATCTATAGGCCAAAAAGACTTCAGACAAGCAGCTCAACTAATCAATATTAGAAATCTTGAAGAACAAAAAAACAGTTCTGAATTTCTTAATCCACTATTTCAACTGTTAGGTAATCTCGATCTGAGCTTTGTTCTCATCTATCTATTCCCATTGATCATAATTGCTTTATGTTTTGACTTATTATCAGTAGAAAAAGAAAGTGGCCGGTGGTCGTTATTATCAGTACAAAGTAAGAATCCCAGAAAGATTATTAGCTCAAAGCTGCTAATCAGATTTTGCTGTATTATTATTGTATTGGCTTTATTATTAGGAATTTCAGTTTTCTATCTGAAACTTCCCTTAGATGCTTCTCTTCTAAGTTTTACAGGGATAGCACTTTTGTATATATGTTTTTGGTTCTCCCTATCATGGTGGATAATTAGCTTGAATAAATCATCTAAGCAAAATGCAATCATGCTTTTATCGTCTTGGCTTATAACAACTACGGTACTACCAGCCATTACTAATAGTGTAGTTTCTTCTTTATATCCTATGCCAGAAGCATATAAAACTATTATAGATAGTAGAGACGGCTATCATACGAAATGGGATCAACCCAAAGAGCCGACAATTAAGAAGTTCAAGCAACACTATCCTCAATTCGAGCAATACAATCACCCTGAAGGAGAAAGTTTTGGTTGGTTCTGGTACTATGCCATGCAACAAATGGGTGATGACGAATCTCTTGAAGCAAGACAAGCTATGAAAGCGAAGCTTCACGATAGACAAAAGCTTACTCAAACTATAGGTTACTCCGTGCCAAGTATACATGCCCAACTAAGTTTCAATCAGCTTAGTAAATCAGGCATGACCAATTATCTAAATTACTTGGATGCTCTGGAAGGCTACCATGAGAAGCTAAGATTGAATTTTTACCCTAAAGTATTTGAGGCTAATCCGATTAAGTCTGAAAATTGGAATAACTACAGGATGGAATATTTAAGTGATGTGAGTAAAATAAATATTATGATTTTCTTACCACTAATTCTCGCAAATTTGCTTTTTCTGATGTTAGCTGCAAATTCTTTTAAAAAGAACATAGTATCTATTCGCTAAACTAAAGAACTACTCCTTAAACCTTTTGCATTAGCTTCCACTTATATGGCAATCGCATAAAATCTGATGGCTGATTATGTAATAAGATCTAACATTATTTTTAGAAATGTTATTTTTTTTATGGTTTAATACGACTTAGCGCACTCTAAAAATTAGCCTCAACAGGAGTGGTTATACCATTTTTATGTTTGGCCTTTGAAGCGTTGGCAAAATGGTATTTGAACGGATGGCGGGACCAAAATTTCTACGAGGGAAAACCATTTCGCTTCTAATTTTTTTTGCTAATTATTTAAATCATTTTTTATGCGATTGCCTTGCTTCCACTCATTGTTTAACTCGTCTTAAATATAAAGTTTTATATTTACAGCTTACTGCCGTGCTCGTTCTTGCGGGCGACAGAGAGCTGTAAGCCAGCCCTCAAAAGAACTAATTTTATGAAAGATCAATTCCCAAACAAAAGAGAGCCAGCATGTAACACATGATGATTACTGCATACCCTTCGGGCTACGCCGGATACCATAATTCCGTTAGCCATCTAAAAAAAAATAACTAACTACAACACCATTTATATTATTTAAACCTTCATTAAACCATGTTTTTTTCAAATTGTAGATTAGGAATCTATATAAATTACCGCTTAAAAAGGGCAATTCGTTAAATTGAGATACATCATAAAAATTTTAGTTATTTTTGCAGCCATTTTGTAAAAAAGAAATGCAGATAGCAGAGGAAATAATAAAAAGTATTGATTTAGATATAACCGCTTACGAAGATTATCTGAAAGAAGTTTCTGATTTAATGCTTAGTCAAAAAATAAGTAATTATCCTATTTTTGTGTTACACCAGGAAGAACAGGTAAAGTTAGGCAGCCCAATTATTGATGCGCTTCGCAGCAAAACAAAATGGTCGGTTAATGCATCGCACTTAGAAGAGTTTGCTAACAAAAACATTATACTGGCCGAAAAATTAGATAACTTTAGAGCTACCTATAAAGACCCTGCAAAACATTTGTGCATTTTTGTTTTTAAGCCTCAAAATGCTGGTTTTATTTTTAAACCCTTCAATATTAAATTTGAAGGATAATACAGAGCTACAGTATTTAATGAATGATAGCGTATAACAAATATACTTTAGATAATGGTTTGCGTGTTATTGTACACGAAGACGAAAGCACACCTATGGCTGCCGTAAACCTTTTATACGATGTTGGGGCGCGTGATGAAACAGCAGAAAAAACAGGCTTTGCTCATTTGTTTGAACATTTAATGTTTGGAGGCTCGGCTAACATAGCCGATTTTGATACCGAACTTCAATTTGCTGGTGGTACAAGTAATGCCTTTACTTCAAGCGATATTACCAATTATTACAATTTATTGCCAGCTCAAAATTTAGAGACAGCATTTTGGTTAGAAAGTGACCGTATGCTAAATTTAGATTTTAGTCAGCAAGCTTTAGATGTGCAGAAAAAAGTAGTTTCAGAAGAGTTTAAGCAATATTTTTTAAATCAACCTTATGGTGATGCCTGGCATAAAGTGTTAAAAATGTGTTATAAAAAACATCCTTATGGTTGGCCGGTTATTGGTAAAAATTTAGAACACATTAGCAATTTTGTGTTAGATGATGTAGTAGACTTTTTTAATAAACATTATTGCCCAAACAATGCAATATTGGCTGTTACGGGAGGTGTAAAATCGGAAGCTGTTATAGAGTTAGTTAAAAAATGGTTTGGCGATATTAGCCCGAGCGAAAGGACAAAACGACAATTGCCAGTTGAAACCATTCAAACAGAAAAAAGAAGCACAATTGTAAAAGCTGATGTACCATTAAATGCCTTGTACATGACTTTTAAAACTCCCCCTCGCAATACGCAGGAATTTTATATCATTGATTTTATATCAGATATTTTTTCGGGAGGTAATTCGAGTAGATTGCACCAAGCTTTAGTAAAAGAACAAAAATTATTTAATCAAATTGGTGCTTATGTTACGGGCAGCATCGATCCTGGTTTGTTTTTAATTGAAGGAAAACTTAATGACGATATTGCTTTAGAAACCGCAGAAAATGCTATTTGGGAAGAAATTGAAAAACTAAAAACTGATTTAATTGGAACAGAAGAAATAACCAAGGTTAAACACAAAATTGAGGCGCATATAGAGTTTAATCAAAACAAAATATTAAACCGAGCTATGGATTTGTGTTATTTTGAGTTGTTAAACAACATTGAATTGATAAATACCGAAAATGAAAAATATCAAAAAGTTGATGCTGATGTAGTAAAACAGGTGGCTAATGTCTGTCTTAATAAAACAAAAAGTTCTGTGTTACATTATTATGCTAATAAAAATTAAAATTTAATATATTGGATAGAAGCCTTGCACCGCCCATTAGATTGTTAGAAACTATCCCTTTTGCAGAAGCAAAAAAAATTAAGCTAAGTAAAAATGTTGAAGCCTATTTAGTAGCAGGTGGAAAAAAAAATATTATTCGTTTACAAACCTTTATTAAAGCGAGCCGGTGGCACGAACCCAAAAAATTAGTAGCTCAAATATGTGCCAGAATGCTAAAAGAAGGTACTAAAAATTATACCGCAAAAGCTTTAGCAGAAAAAATTGATTTTTATGGAGCTACTATTTCTACCAAAGCGCATTATGATTATGTATCTATTACATTGTACACCTTAAAAAAGTTTTTACCTCAAACTTTAGCCCTTCAAAACGAAATTTTAACCAACGCCATTTTTCCTGAAAAAGAATTAAATACAATTATAAATAATAGCATTCAACAACTAAAAGTTAATCTTGAAAAAACCGATTATATTGCTTCAACAGGTTTTTTGTCGGAAGTGTTTGGGGCAAATCACCCTTATGGTTATGAAGTATGTCAGCAAGATTATGAAGCCTTAAATACTGATAATTTAAAAAAATTCTATCAGCAACATTATCCTCAATCGGCAAAGGTTTATATAAGTGGTAAGTTTGATGATGGTGATATAGCCATTATACAAAGTAACTACGGCAGTTTATTTAATGGTTATCAAAGTACAATCAAATTACCAAATTACGAATTTGTATACCATCCTACCAAAAAAATAATAACTACACCTAATTGCTTACAAGCTGCTATTAGAGTTGGCGGGCCTACTATTGCTAAAACACATGCCGATAGGTATTGTTTAAATATTTTAAACATAATAATTGGGGGTTATTTTGGTTCGCGTTTAATGAAAAACATAAGAGAAGAAAAAGGATATACTTACTCCATTAACTCTACCATACAAAGCTATTTAAATGGCAACTACTTTTTAATAAGCACCGAGGTAGGAAAAGATGTGTGTGATGCTGCTGTAAATGAAATTTTTGTAGAATTAAAACGTTTACGAACCGAGCCAATTGGCGATAGCGAATTACAACTGGTTAAAAATTATATTTGTGGAGCTTTGTTACACCTTATAGACGGGCCATTTAAAGCTACAGGTGTTTTAAAAGATTTATACGATTTTGGCCTTGATACACGTTATTTTGCTAATTATATTAATAAAGTAAAAAGCGTTACTGCTAACGAATTGTTAGCCTGTGCTCAAAAGTATTTAAAAGAAGAAGCTTTAACGCAAGTAATTGCACGTTGTTAAAAAAAATGAAGAATTTTATATTAAAGGCAATAGCCGTATTTACCGTAGTCGTTTTATTTTTTAATGTGGCTTTTGCGCAAGCCCCAGTAGAATTATTGTGTGTAAACGAACAGCCAAACAATCAAATTGAAATTAATTGGGATTTAACCGGACCAATATGTGGTGCTAGTTTCAATAGTTTTGATATTTATGTTTCTAATAACCCCGATAGTGGCTTTCAACTTTTAGATTCAGTAAGCGATGAAGACCGACGTAACTATTTAGATGGTAGTTCATTAAGCAGTTTAGGTAGTCCGCTATATTATTATATAATTAACCGTTGTGGCTATAACAACTCTTTGCCCTCAGAAACTTTAGATAATCTTAGGCCAGCTTTTCCTCAAATAGAAAATGTAACCGTTAATGATAATGCTGTTGATATAAATTGGCTACCGAGCACTTCGCCCGAGGCAGATGCTTACGTAATTTATTATGATAATGGTGCTGGTTTTACGCCAATAGATACGGTGCCAAACAACAATACTTATACACATCAAGAAGACCCTACAAATGTAAATTTTGTATTTCCAACGCCCAATGTTAAGCCAGAAAGATATACTGTATCTACTATCGATGCGTGCGGAGAAGAAGGAACTCTTAACTCAGCACCACATAGAACAATGCTTTTAAATGCAGAAACAATGGCCTGTAGCAATACTGTGTTTTTAAATTGGAATGCTTATGAAGGTTGGGCTGATGGTATTGATCATTATGAAGTTTATGGTTCTGTAAATGGTGGGCCACAAAATGTACTTAACTATTTTGTTGATCCCAATAACGAATCTTACACATACATTAATGACGTGCCCAATGTTAATGAACTTTGTTTTCAGATAAAAGCATTTAGGTTCGGTGATTTATTGGAGTCTGCTTCAAATGATACCTGTATTAGTCTTGCAGCTGCTAGTGGTAATACTCCAGAATATTTATACATAAGCAATGTAACTGTTTTAGGTAATGGCTCGGTTGATCTTACTTATTATGCCGATAACCGTGTTTATACAGAAGCCATAAAATATGCAAGCGGTAGTTCGCAAGATAATATTGACGTATTTGCCTCTGAATTTGTTGGAGGTACCTTACCTGCTTCTGATTCATACAATCACCCAACTTCAGAAACAATAAACAGAGCTTTATATTACCGTATTGAAGTAGAAGATAGTTGTGGAACTACTTACAACTCTGGTACTGCCAGAACTATTTATTTACAAGGCAAACCAGATGGCAACCAAACTAACTTTTTAAATTGGACAGGCTACGGCAATCAATATGGATCTGTAAACGGATATGAAATTTACAGGCAAAATCCAGATGATTCTTTTATTGCAATTGGTTCTACCGATGCGCAAACTGTTCAATTTTCTGATGATGTGCAATTTGTACAAAGTAATGCCAATGGGCAAATTTGCTACAAAATTGAAGCAACAGTTACCATGGCTTATCCTGCTTTAATGCGAGAATTAGTTACTTCAACATCAAATATTGTTTGCATTAGCCAGCCAGCTCGTATTTCTGTACCTAACGCTTTTGCACCAGAAGGGATTAACAATGTATTTTTACCTTATGTTTTAAATGTAGATGCTTCCTTTTATAAAATGATTATTTTTAACAGATGGGGAGGCGTTGTTTTTGAAACCAATAACCCAAGCGAAGGTTGGGATGGCACTTACCAGGGCCGCATTGCGCAAGAAGGAGTATATATGTACCACTTTTCTTATGCAGGTATTGATGGAAATGAAAAACAAAAAAAAGGCAGCGTAGTATTGTTACGCTAACCTCTCTTTTATAGTAATTGATAATTTTTAAAGGGTGACTTGTTGCTTACATTGGATAGTTTAAAATAAATAATGTAATAAGATGGATTTGTATTATGTTGCATTTTCGATTACAAAGCTAAGTCACATCTATATTATTTTTTTCACCGAAAAATAGGTTTTTTAAATATACCTGATTTCCGTGATAATGCAATTCTTTTTAAATAATGCAATTTGGGTTTGAATTTTAATAAAATAATGCCATTTATATTTTTATTAGCACTTGCTGTAATTATATACTTTCTTTACTTTAATAAAGTTAGTGAAGGAGCTGTGGCAGCGCCTTTTAAAGCTCAGTTAATTAATGGCAATACTTTTAAGTTAGCCGATCAAAAAGGGAAGTACACCGTTTTATCTTTCTGGGGTTCTTGGTGTGCACCCTGTTTAAAAGATGCCCCAGAGTTAGTTGCGCTTAATAAAAAGTACGAAAAGGCAAAGTTTAAAAACAACACACAATTCGAAATAGTAAGTATTGCCATTGAAAAAAGCGACAAGCGTACCCCGCAACTAATTAAAAAATACAATCTCTATTGGACTAAACATATTGTAAAAGTGAGTTCATTGGTTTTAAAAGATCCACTTTCTTTAAAATATGGCGTTACAAATTTACCAACCAAATTTTTAATTGATCCAAATGGTATTATGATAGGCGAAATGACAATTAGTGAGATAGATACCTATTTAGAAAGTGTACTGTTATAAAAACTATCTACTCAAATCAACTCCTTCTACCTCACTAATAAAATTAACAATTAAGTTAAACAAGCCTTCGTAACCAGTTAAAGGTAAAGTTTCGGCTTTATCAAAAACATCGTGGTAATGTGGCGGGCCGCCTAAGGTGTAAATAAAAAAACAAGGCACTCCTTTTTCGTAAAAAGGTGCGTGATCGGAGTTGTGTGCCGCACCTCTTAACTTCAATTGCTTTAAATATTTCTTTTTGGTGTTGATGCTGTTCATTAAATTATATGCATTTGAAAAAACCCTGCTGTTTACAATTTGAACTCCCTCGCTACCGCCACCAACTATATCTAAATTAATTTGAAATTTTATATCTTCTAAATTTAACCACCAACTATCAACAAAATGTTTTGACCCTAATAAGCCAAGCTCTTCTCCACCAAAAGCAATAAAAACAGTTGTATATGGAGCAGGATTTTTAGCATAATATTCTGCTAAGTTAATTAGCATTGCAGTACCCGAAGCATTATCATTAGCACCAGCTACATAACTGGTTTCATCCATTTGGCCAATGTGGTCGTAATGTGCTGTAAATAAAACTATTGAGTCTGGGTAGGTAGTTCCCTTTACCTGCGCTATTACATTTTGGGTGGTGATGTTTTTTATAAAATCGTTTTTAACTTTGTATTTTATACGCTTTATTTCAACGGGTACAGCTGCATCTTTAATAATAAAATGAACGGTATTACTTAAGGATGAACTAATGTGCCATGTTAATTTATCATCTGTTTTTTCAAATAGTGCTGTTGGGTTTTCTGCCGCTTTTATTCCGTAAATGGTACTTTTATAATCGGTTTTGCCAATATTGTTAATTAGCAAAGTTTCACCCTTATTAATTAAGGTTGCAATTTCTTTTAGTTTATTTACAGTTCGTAAACTTGTTGTATCAATTACAGTAACTTTAGTTTTTCCTTTTCCTGCTGGTGAAGAAGGTTCCACCATATAGTCAACCCCAAGTTTTAAATTTTTACCATTTATTTTTAAAAGATGTTTACCTACAAAAGTATTTGCATTAATTTTAAATTGTTGTTGGTAGCTTTTGCCCGCCAAAGGCACTAAGCCCAGTTGTTTAAATTGATCTTCAATAAAATTGGCTGCTTTAATATGGCCATTGTTAGTATACGCTCGGCCTTCAAAATCTTTGGAGCAAAGCAAAGTAATATGTTCTTTAGCTCTTTCTAAATTTTGTGTTAAAGCTTCGCTAAAGCATCCTAAAAAAATAAATAAAAATAGTATGCGCATAGTTTAATTAAAATGGATAGTTATGTTCAACTGGCTTTACTTCATTACAAAACCGGCATATACTTGATGCCAAACCTGTATTACGCCTTGTTCTGCCAGCTACTGCTTTAAAAACTGGCCCACTTATGCGTTCATCACATTCTAAGCAAGGGCTAAGTGTGCCATCTGGGTTATGATATTTATCTAAACCAATACAATCTTGCAAACAATTAGCTTGAGTATTTCGGGTGTTATAGGCCCAAATTTGGGCACAAGGTTTAGTAAAACCCAGGCCTTGCAAACAGCTTACTAAGATATCAAAAGGTTGCGCAAAATTTTGCAAGCCACAATTTCTAACGGCATCACCTATATCTCTGTCTCCGGCATATACCACAAAATCATCAAGGGTAGAACATAAGCCGCAGGCATCGTGATGAGTTAAAATTGCACCAGCTGCCGTTGCCGCAGCTTGAGAAGAAAAATTGGCTAAACTATACAGCTTGTTCGCCATATTTTCAATTACCATAGCGCAAACCATAGTATTACTTTCTGCTACTGCTTTGTTGTATGGGTTTTCGGTTAGCTCGTCAAATTCATTTTTCAATTGCCAGGTTTGTAAGCTGTTCAATTCTTCTGGTGTAAAGTTTTTTGAGGTAAAATTTAAACAAGCACAACTTGGTTTACAACGTTCATTTGTTAAGCCAGTATTATCAACTGGTTGGCCAATCATGCTGTCTTCGCAATCGGGCAAAGTTTTTTCATTATCAATCTCATTATCTTTATTACAATTAGAAAGTATTAAGCCCATTAAGATAAAACAAAAAACTCCTAATATTAATTTTGTATGCTTCATTTTATAATATTTTTTATTCAATTTTTTAAGGATGCGCACTAACCCACTTTGAACCATCTTCAAAAAACTCTTTTTTCCATATAGGTACTGTTTCTTTTAGTGTATCAATTATGTAACGGCAAACCTCAAAAGCGGTTGCCCTGTGGGCGCTGGAAACTGCAATTACTACAGGCATTTCACCTACCAGTAAAGTACCTACTCTATGATAAATTGCTATTTTATGAAGGCTCCATTTCTCTTTTGCTGCGTCTGCAATTTTTTGCATTTCTTTTATGGCCATCGGTTGGTAGGCTTCAAACTTTAAATGCGTTACTGTTTTGCTTTTAGTTGCATTTCTAACAGTACCAATAAAAATAGCAATGCCACCGCTGCCATCAGTTGATACAAAATTTTGTGCCGCATCAACCGAAAGCGTTTTATCAATTAATAAAATTTGCTGCCATGCTTTATCCATATTATTGCACTAAATTAAAATTTAAGTAGATATTATTGTTACTTTGGTTACAGATATTTGTTTTTAAATTAAGTACTTTGAAATTATATTTAATACCAACACCCATTGGAAATTTGGAAGATATTACGCTTAGGGCTATTAGGCTTTTAAAAGAAGTAGATATAGTGTTGGCAGAAGATACGCGCCAAACTAAAAAACTATTTGCGCAGTATGAAATTTCAACACCTTTATATGCCTACCATACTCATAATGAACATAGAAAAACAGAGCAAATAATTGAACTGCTACAACAAAACCAAAGCATTGCTTTAGTAAGTGATGCTGGCACACCGGGCATTAGCGATCCAGGATTTTTATTAGTACGTGCCTGTGTAAATAATAACATTGAAGTGGAATGTTTGCCTGGCCCAACAGCATTAGTTGCAGCATTAGTTGCCAGCGGTTTGCCTTGCGATCGTTTTATTTTTGAAGGGTTTTTACCACAAAAAAAAGGCCGTAAAACAAAGCTTGAACAACTAAGCACCGAAAACAGAACCTTATTGTTGTATGAGTCGCCACATAGAATAATGAAATTAATTGACCAAATTGAATTGTATTTTGGTGCAGATAGAAAGTTTTGTATTGCCCGTGAGCTAAGTAAAATACACGAAGAATTTTTGCGCGGAACTGCTAAAGAAATAAAAGAGCAGATTGGAGAGCGGAAATTAAAAGGCGAAATGGTAGTAGTAATAGAAGGGAAGAATTAGTTGTTTTAAAATCGTGATTCAAAAATTTATACTAAACTATTCAGAAGTCAGACTATTTCATTATCAGATGTTAGACATCAGACACAAGAAGGGCGAAAAAGAGCGTTTTTGACCTCACTCGACCGAATTTGTCTGACGTCTGACAGCGAAGCCGTCTGGCTACTGACCTCTTGAATAGTTGCAGTTTATTATCTCGGGCAAAGTTTACACCAAACATGTATTTTTATACAAAAAAGATGAATTTTGCACCAAATATGATTTTTTTTGCACCAAAAGTAATCATGCCAAGAAAAACAATTTCGTTTGCAGAAAAACAAGATCAATGGTTAAAATATGTGGTAGCGCAAGGGCATTACAAAGATGAAAGTTATTATGTTAGAGATTTGGTAAGAAAAGACCAAGCAAAAAACGCTGAATTTTATGCAACGATGGCTGCCATTGAAGAAGGTTATCAAAGTGGTGTTGGAGAACGCAATTTAGATGATTTATGGAAGCAAGCTCAACAAGAAATTGACGAAGTAGCAGATAATGGCTGAATTCAAATTATCAAAAAGGGTAGAACGGGATTTAATCAATATAGCAAAATATACCATACAAAATTTTGGTGAGCAACAATCCTTAAAATATAAAACTGAACTTTTCAACTGCTTCAATCGACTTGCGAATAACCTGGATTTAGGAAGAAGTGCCTTCGAATTTCGAGCAGGTTTGAAAAGATATAATTTTAAAGCGCCTACTGTTTTTTACGAAGCAACAGCTTATGGAATTTTCATTGTTCGTGTTTAAGGGCAACAAATGGATTTTGCAAGGCATTTATAAATCGCTGTTTGCTTCTTTTTCACCTTATAAAATTTTTACTTTTACAAAATGAACAGATTACTCTTCTTGTCATGCATATCAAATTATCTTACCTTTAGCAAAGATTTACAATATGGTATATTTAACAGAAAGAATTACATTAGATAAAGACTTATGCAATGGAAAACCTACCATAAGGGGCAAGCGCATAACTGTACAAACCATATTAGAATTTTTAAGTGCAGGTGAAAAGGAAGAAGAAATTTTTCTTCTAAGGTACTATTAGATTTAAATTCTTTAATTGCTTCATCTGCTAATTCATCTAATATAGAATTAATCTCCAATTCCTCATGCTGCCACTTTAATTCTTGCTCTATCAAATTTACTAATTCTTTTTGTTCAGTCTCGGATAACTGACTAATTTTATCTATTGCGATTTGCATTGATTCAATCGTACTTTCAAAGATAATAAATAAATGTTTTAATAAATTTCTTCATAATAATTTTCTATTAAGCAACTTCGTTTACTCTTCCCTCCCCAAATATCTGCGCAAAATAAACGTCCTCTAAATCAGGCTGAACGTTTTCAAAACCATCGCCAGGGTTGCTTTCATTTAAATTATGAATAATGGGTTTGCCGGCAATCAACTTTTCCGAAACTACATTAAAGTTGATTTTATATTCAGCCAAAGCAGTTTTATCAATAATTTTTTTTCAAACACTACCTTGTAAAGAGTCAATAGCATCTAAAGGATTCCCTTGTAATAACACTTCGTATTTGTTAATCACAGCCATATCGGTACATAATTCTTTTACATCTTCTACAATATGTGTAGATAAAATAACTACCGCATTATCGTCCAACTCGCTTAACAAGTTTAAAAAGCGGTTGCGCTCGGCAGGGTCTAAACCAGCCGTGGGTTCATCTACAATTATTAATTTTGGGTTGGCAATTAAGGCCTGCGCAATACCAAAACGTTGTTTCATTCAACCAGAATAACCGCTCAAGTTTTTCTTGCGATGCTGGTACAAATTGGTTTTTTCTAAGAGGGCTTTTACCAGTTCTTTTCGTTCATCGCTTTTGTTAATGCCTTTTAAAACAGCCATGTGGTTCAATAAAGTTTCGGCATTAATTTTAAGGATATACACCAAACTCTTGCGGTATGGCAATCGCATAAAATCTGATGGCTGATTATGTAATAAAATCTAACATTATTTTTAGAAATGTTTTTTTTGTGGTTTAATACGACTTAGCGCACTCTAAAAATTAGCCCCGTTTTCTATGGTTTATCCAAGCATTATTTAGTTTTTTTTTGATTTATAACTTGTTTTTTTGACATTTAGCTATAGCTGCGCCATCCTCGTCACAACAACAAGGTGTTTT
>Ga0209187_1001894_pt1 | contig 21946 bp, 11 predicted proteins | sample BantaG_FD_187430 | JGI IMG/M metagenome (GOLD analysis project Ga0209187, IMG submission 187430) | Marine algal microbial communities from Bantry Bay, Ireland - BantryBay_4 metaG (SPAdes) (version 2) | ecosystem: Host-associated > Algae > Red algae > Unclassified | place: Bantry Bay, Ireland...
GTTTATTTTGAAATGAATCGAATCAAAAATGACGCGAATACTCACTGTATTTAAGGATTTTTTGGTGAAGAGTCATTTTAAAAGAAATACTCAAAAAAGTAAATAAATTTGTGAAACAGTGTATTAAGGAACGCTTAAAAAATAACTTATAACACTTTGACGGCTTCTTTTGAGCCAACTCTGCGTTATGAAAACAGTTATTTATCCAGATCAAGGCCTGTTTCCATGCCTTGATTTGACTCAAAATAATTGCCAAACTGTTATAACTTATTTATTAAGCGTTCCTAAAATACCCTATTTTTTTGCGAAGCAAAAAAACATCCAACAATCTGACAATCGAACAATTAGGGATGAAAAAACAATAATAATTAATCACCGATGAATTAATTACTAAAGTATGGTACTTTCCTTGAACTCAATTAAAGCCCCCATCGAAACCGAGCTAAAAACTTTCGAGTTGCGGTTCAGGGAGTCGATGCAAAATAAGGTTGCGCTACTCGATAAAATCATGCGCTATATCGTCAAACGCAAAGGCAAACAAGTGCGTCCGATGTTCGTGTTTTTGAGTGCCAAACTATGCGAAGATACGACCGACTCGACTTATCATGCCGCCTCGCTTGTTGAGCTGCTGCACACTGCTACACTCGTACACGACGACGTAGTAGATGACTCGCTCGAAAGGCGTGGTTTCTTCTCTATCAATGCTTTATGGAAAAATAAAATCGCTGTGTTAGTCGGTGATTACCTCTTGTCGCAGGGGCTTTTGTTGGCATTGGAGCATGATGAATTTCGTTTGTTGAAAATCGTATCGCGTGCAGTGAAGGCGATGAGTGAAGGAGAACTTCTGCAAATCGAAAAGGCGCGTAGATTGGATATAAAAGAAGATATTTATTACGAGATTATTCGTCAAAAAACGGCTTCGCTTATCGCGGCGGCATGTTGTGCAGGAGCAGCTTCTTCGACGAATGATGAGCAAAAAATCAAGGCGATGCACCAATTTGGCGAAAAAATCGGTATCGCTTTTCAGATTCGTGATGACTTACTCGACTTCAGCGAAGAAGAAATCGGCAAGCCCAAAGGCATCGACATCAAAGAGAAAAAAATGACCTTACCACTCATTTATGCACTCAATCACGCCGAAAAAAAACAACGCGGTCGCATCATCAATATCATCAAAAATAAAAGTACCGAACCAAAAAAAGTCGTTGAAGTTATCAATTTTGTACGCAATAGCGGTGGTATTCCTTATGCTCAAGAAGCGATGTATCGCTACCGTTCCGATGCTTTTGAGATATTGCATACCTTCCCTGACTGTCCGGCACGAGACTCCTTGCAGCAGTTGGTGAATTTTGTAACAGAAAGAAAAAAATGATGGACCATTCATACTTCACCCGTCAGCGTTTGGCATGGTTCACTTGTGCGATTTTGATCGTCGCTTTGTTGACTTCCAAATTCTTGCTGACTGTTGGTATGATAGCACTTACTGCACTCGGTCTGTTGCAGCGAGATATTAAAAATGTCTTTAAAAAATTCCTGTCTGATAAAGCCCTCCTTGCTACTACGCTGATATTTTTTATCGTTCTCATCAGTGGTGCGTATTCCGAAAATACCGATTATTTTATAGAACGATTGCGGATTAAATTGCCTTTTCTTTTGTTGCCTCTTGCCTTCGCTGGATTACCAAAATTTACACAACGGCAGTACCATAGCTTGTTGTATTTATTAGTCATTATAATGGTAATTGGAGCAGTACAGGTGAGCATCAACTATATGCTCAATTGGGAAGAAATTAATGAAATCATCAGGCGCAGTGGCTCTATGCCGACTCCGATTCATCACATTCGATTTAGCCTTTTAATGGCACTCGCGATATTTGCAGGTTTGTTTTTGTATAAAAATAATTTTTATTTAAAATTTCCTTCGGAAAAATATTTTCTACTCGCTTCTGTCGTATTTCTAATCATATTCATTCACGTACTATCGGTGCGTAGTGGTTTGCTGGCTTTGTACTTATCTGCTTTCGTTTTAATTATGCGATATATACTGCTCACACGCCGTTATTTTATCGGTACAATAATGGCAATTACTATCGTCGCTTTGCCCATAGCAGCTTATCATCTATCGTCGAGTTTTCATGCTCAAGCCAACCTTATGCGACATACATATAATGAGTTTTTTGTAAAAGGAAATATTGGCGAATACTCTGATACTCAACGATTAGTATCTTATCAAATGGCAATCAAAGCCACCGAATCCAATCCCTTCATCGGTGTAGGCATGGGCGACATCAAAGACGTAACTACCGCATCTTATCAAAAATATTATCCGACGGTCAGTCCGAAGTTACCACACAATCAATTTTTGTTTTTCTACACGGCTACGGGCTTGGTTGGTTTACTCTTTTTTAGCCTCGCTTTTTTCTTTCCTTTGGTCTATAAAAAACGGTATCGGCACGCGCTTTTTCTGGCATTCTATGTGATTGTATTTACGTCATTTATGGTAGAAAGTACTCTGGAAACGGCGATTGGAACGGCGTTTTATGTGGTGTTTTTATTGATGTTATCGCATGGAATGAGGCATGATACAAGTGAAGTTTAATTGTTGTTAGCCCAATTCAATTCATAAATTCCTCCAAATTCCTTACAGCCTTTTTATAATAAAAAACCGCCATGACGAGTGGTACAGGTTGTGTAAAAGGAATAGTCAGAAAAGCAACCATAAGTCCTATTACAAAACCATTTTGAGTTAGGCGTATATTTGGTTGGTAGGTGGCATATTTTAAAGTGATACTCAATATCGGCAGCACTGAAATGACCAATATTAAGACGAGTAAAATATACCAATACGAATAATGAAAAATAAAAAACAATAAGACCAAAGGCAAACAAGCTATCCAGAAAATTATCAAATGATGGTATATTTTTTTTCGTAAAAATGACCGCGCATTATTGCCATATAATTCAAGAAAAATACGTGGTTCGCAATCCATATAAAAATCCGTTGTGATTAGTCCCAATACAAAAAGTACGATAGGAATCACCGCTGTAAATCCACTCAAAGCCAAGCTCACTATGTATATCGGAATGATAAGATAAGCCGATTTTCGGAGTCCGTTTAACCACTCATAATGTCGTGTGAAAGTCGCCGAAAATCGTAGCAAAGGACTTTGTCGTTTCCACAATTTTAGTGTTACAGGTAGAAATGCCATTGACAGCGTTCCGACCGACATCAGCCCCGCAGCTTGCCAATGTCCTGAGTGTATCAAGCCGATTGCAACAGGCAATATTATTAAAACATACTCCGTTATGTACAACTTAAAAGGTTGATTTAGAATGAGTTTTACGAAGTCTTTGTCCTGTCTGCTCAAGTGGATACTTCCGACAATGACTATCATTATCACTGCTGTCACTGTGGACGGAAGGTTCGTTAGCTTGTCCAATACGCCCATTAGCAAGGGAAATAAAACGAGTAATAAAAGCAAAATATATATCGCGCCTATCTCATCCAATATGCGCATCAATTGATTGAATCGTATTCGCAAAATCGCTTTTATCATGTACAAATTTAAAATACACTCCTCAATTCGGTGTGATTTTAGCGTACTTTAAAGGTAGATTAACAAAATATTCCTAATTAGTTTGACTTACTACTAAATAAAGTCTTAAGAAAAAACTCATTCTTACAGACGATTCCGGTACTCAAATTACGCTCAAAAAATCTCGTAAATGCTGGTTTAATTATAAGTTTAAAGAGTGAGGGTTTATTACTTTCGTTTTATAGCAACACACCAATTTTATTTCTTACGACATCTGTTTTCATAGATACAAATTTATTTTATTAACTCAAGTTGAGGGAAACGGTGATTAGTGATTGGTGACTGGACAATGTGAGGTTTTGCTTTCGCAAAATTTACAAAGAACCAATCACCAGTCACCGAATTAACCAATCACCATTTACTCTACAACTTAAATTTAATTTCTATGAAACGTTTTGAAAATGGTGTAAATGCCGGTTCGATGGCAGATGTTGCTTTTTTACTATTGATTTTTTTTCTTGTGGCTACCACGATAGATGTGGACAAGGGCATCACAGTCAAACTACCGCCCTGGGCACCCGACCAAGAACCAGCCGAAGCCGCTTCAAATAACGTACTTGTCGTGAAGGTCAACAAATTTGACGATTTGATGATTCGTGGTGAACGAACACACATTTCGAAGTTGAAAGGAAAGACCATCGAATTTATCCTCAACCCACAGCAACAAACCAACATGCCCGATAGCCCGAAAAAAGCCGTCATTTCTTTACAAAATGACCGCGAAACTTCCTACCAAGCCTACATTGCGGTATATAATGAACTCAAGGCAGCTTATAATAGTATCTGGAAAGAAGAAGCACTGAAGCGTTATGGAGAAGTCTATGAACACCTGCCCAAATCTAAAAAACAGGCAATCAGGTCTGATATTCCTTTGGTGATTTCGGAGGCAGAACCCATATAGACGTGAATTCCAGAAATTTGAAAGTATGAGAGAAAATTCAATAGTTTATCTGATGAAAATCGGCTAATTATTGATGCTACGCAAAAATGTTTTTTATTAAAATAGTCCGCAGTTTATCAGTTCGCCGACCGCAGTTATACGTAGAACACCCTTGCCTTCAACTGCCGACCGCCAACTGACATACTGCGGACACGTTATTGCGTAACGTCAGTTAATTATTGAATTGTTTTTACTAAATAGAAAACCCTATCCATCTTATTTTATTTTTTTGAACGGAAAATGAAAAACAATAAAAATATACACGTTTTTTAATAGTATTTTTTCATTATTTCAAAATAAACTGATAACAAATCAATTACACTCTATTTTTTTAAAATAATGTACTTTTTTTCATTTCTAAGATGATAAAAAACATTAATGTATTTTGATTTAAAAAATATTACGTATAAAATTTTTTATTAATTTTTTGATAATTGTAATTTGTTATTAACTTTGCAATAGTCAATTGCAACTGAATAGGTATTTAAGATATAAGGCTGTGTTATGACTTAATAATTTTACATTACAATTTCTGATACAAGACTTAAAGTGTCATTTTAATGTAAAGACGGCATAGAAATTGTTATCATAATGTTAAGGAGTAAGTTTTAAACCACAATCTATCATCCACCTTTCTATTTGGCTTTTTGCAATCACATCTAATAACTGCTTCCGATACACATTTCGGCTAACTATCATTTTAGTAGCCTTGAGGGGACACCTACATACAGTTTTAAATAAAAATAAACCATTATACATATTTACTAATTAAAATTGAAAACCATGAGAAGTCTAAAGCACAAAACTGCATATTTTAAAAATTGACCTCGTTTCACATCTATCTAAATGATGTGCTGTCAGCACATTATCCTTATTGCTATAACTAAGAATATTTGAGTTTCAAAAAACTTGAAGCCCGATACTATTGTGCTTGTTCAAGCAAAACAGATATTGTATAAATTTTATTTTTTGCCAAAATCAAAACTATGAAAAATTTAAAACGCACGATCGGAAGCGTATTCCGATAATTAGTCTTTTAATAGCACCCACACTTAATACATAATTATTTTTTTTATAAAAAGTGCTGAATCAGCACAAAATTTTCGCCTATACACATAGGAGATTTAAGTTTTGTCAAAAACTTAAACAGCCATTTTTTGCCCCTACTTAATCAAAATAAAATTTTACGTATAAAAATTTAGTAATCAACGTAAAACATTTTTTTAACATAAACCAAAATTATGAAAAAGGTTAACTTAATGAATTGGAGACAAACCTTCGCATGGAAATCTCCCCCTATTTATTTGATGGCAGTCTGTTGTGGATTGCTGTTACTCATGTCGCCTACTCTAAGTCAGGGGCAGGCATGTACCAACCCGCCAGCGGGTTTCGGAAACTGTGCCGTTTTCACTTCGGGCGTAGATTTTACTTTATTTCCCGGAGGTACTGTTATTGGTACTTTGGGTAATGGTGCTAGCTGTAATGGAGATTCTGATGGTCTTTTCGTTCAGCAAACGTTGGCTGATGGTACGGTTACTTGCATAGACCAAAACATAACACCGGGAGCAGGAGGGCAGATGCTCAATTTCGCTGTAGATGCCAATGCTACGGAAGTCATTGCATTGATATGCCGAACTAGTGGCGGAAGCCCTAATATTTGTAATATAACAGGGGTTGAGCCACCACTGGCTTGTATGCTGGAGGTTACCTGTCCGAATATTGGGGATTTAGGAACCTATGACTGCAACAATATCGCTACGCTACCCGCTCCGCCTACCGACGAGGCAGATGCAGAAGCTGCTCCTTACAATATCATTATCGGTGATGATCCATGTGGAAATATCGTCGTATTGAGTGAAGATAATGGAACACCGGATGTTTGTACCAGTGGTTCTTTTAGTCGTATAATAACGATTTTTGACGACCTTGGAGATGATGCCGGAAATCCTACTCCTGATGGCATTCTGAATGGTGATGAAGTGGCTGAAACTTGTACATTTACTTACATCATAGAAGGCGATGATGTTTTGCCTGTATTTGATGCCGCACCTGCGGCAATAGCAGATATTGCATGTAGCGATCTGCTACCAACTCAGGAGACTTTGACCGCTACCGACAACTGTGGTACTGCAACAGTAACGCCAAGTATTGACCCTTTTGTAGAAGATATATGTGCCGGATATGCAGTGACCTATCGCTGGACGGCTGCGGATGATTGTGGAAATGCTGCGGAAGAAATCGCGACTTTTAATGTTTTGGCAGATATGACACCTCCAACTTTTGTAGAGGTACTACCCATTGATTTGAATTTAATTTGTACGGATGATATTCCGGACCCCGCAGTTTTGACTGCTATGGATGACTGTGACGATGCTCCTTCTGTCGGATTTGCAGAAGCTACTGCAGGAACTTGCCCCGACCCAACGGTCATTACCCGTACATGGACTGCTACGGATGCTTGCGATAATGTAGCAACACATATACAGACCATTATCATTGCACCGGACGATGAAGACCCTGTTTTTGAGCTGCCTTTACCCGATGCAGTAGTAAATTTGACTTGTGCAGATGCCGTTCCTGCGGCACCTACCGTAGCAGCTACCGATAATTGTACTAACCCGATTGCTGTGATACTGGTAGAAATAGACGACATGGGCGTATGCCCTGTCGCGCGCATCATCACCCGTACATGGACGGCTACCGATGAGTGTGATAATGAGGTGGAATACATACAAACGATTACCATTGCACCGGATATGGAAATGCCTGTCTTTGTAGAGGCACTTCCTATGGATTTGAATTTGACTTGTGCAGAGGCTATTCCTGTGGAAGCTACTTTGACAGCAACTGATAATTGTACCAACCCAATAGGCGTTATTTTTGTTGAAAATGATGACAACGGAGGTATTTGTCCCGCAGACGGTGGCAGAACCATCACACGTACATGGACGGCTACCGATGCCTGTGGGAATGTAGGCGAGCATATTCAAACCATTGCTATTCTCGACGATACTCCACCGACCATCTTGGGCTGCCCTGCCGATGAAGTAGATTTGATTTGCTCATACAGAGTACCGCTACCTGATGTTAGTTTGGTATTGGCAGATGATGAATGTGGCACTGTAGCCATTACGCATGAAGGCGATGTCGATACCGGACCACTCTCTTGTCCGGGTAGCCCGCGCGTCATTACCAGAACGTACAGAGCTACCGATGAATGTGGTAATTTCAGTGATTGTATTCAAACATTTACTTACTTAGTAGATGACTTGCCACCAGTAGCAAAAGTACCCGAAAATGATACTTTGACTTGCGGACAAATATTACCTACTTTTGCAGAAAGTTTAGCTCTATTACAATATGCGGATGCAAATGACTGTACATTACAAGCTGATTTAATTATAAATGTATCAGATGACTTCCCTGTACCAACTTCTTTCTGCGAAGATGATCCACGTACTGTAATCAGAACATTTAGTATTACTGATTTGTGTGGAAATGAAACAGTACGTACACAGACATTCATCTTTGAGGCAGACACTACACCGCCTGTCATTGCGGCTTGCCCCAATGCTGCACCTGTCATTCTACAATGTGGCGACCCACTGCCTCCCGTAGATGTCAGCATCATTGAAGCAACTGATAACTGTACGGCAGATGATGATATTACCATTATTGCACAAGATGACATCAATCCGGCTACTACGATTTCTTGTGCAGGTTCGCCCATTTCTGTTATCAGAACATATACTGTAATTGATAATTGTGGTAATAAAGCGACTTGCCAACAAACATTCACGTATGCACCTGATACCGAAGCACCGACCATTACGGTTTGTCCTTCTGATGTCGTTGATTTACAATGTGGTGATGCCATTCCTGCGATTGATACGCGATTGGTATTGGCTACCGATAATTGCTTGCCACCCGAAAGTATATTTATAGAAGGTTCGGACGATGTAGATCCTGCCACATTCACTTTTTGTGCGGCTGATGCCAATGGTGTAAATGCTGCCGGAGACCCTGTCTTTATAGTAACACGTACTTATACTGCAATGGATAAATGTGGTAATGAAAGTGCTTGCACACAACAATTTATCTTTGATATAGATACAGAAGGTCCTTCATTCACTTGTCCTGCGGGAATATCTAATCTCGCCCCCGAAACACCGCTACCACCTGTTGATACAATGGCAATTATTGCCTCTGCAATGGATAATTGTAATGGCGATGTAACCGTTACGCATGACAATCCTGCCTTACCGACAGATTATTGTCCGGGCAACAACTTAGTAGTTATCAGAACGATTACGATAACGGATGCTTGCGGCAATGCAGCAACTTGTGAACAAACATTTACTTATACAGAAGAAGACAATCCACCGACCATTATTTGTCCTTCAAACATTACAATATGTGCAGATGTAGGTGTATGCGAGGCAGTAGTGACTTGGCCCGACCCTATGCCAATGGATGATTGTCCGGGATTACAAGTCATTGCTACGCACAATTCGGGCGATGTATTTCCGATAGGAAGTACAGCCGTTAGTTATACCTTAATTGATGCGGCTGGCAATGTGACGGGTTGTAAATTTATTGTGACGGTAGAAGATTGTGAAGACCCGATTATTACCTGTCCGGCTTCTCCTGTAATTGTCTCGACTACACCCGGTCAGTGTGATGCAACCGTGGTCGTTGATCCACCCGCTTCTGCCACTGATAATTGTGTAAATGTTAGTGTAACTAATGATATACCTTCCGGTAATGTATTCCCTGTCGGTACAACAGTGGTGACTTACACCGCTACCGATGATGCCGGAAATATGGCGACTTGTACGATAGATGTTATTGTAAATGACACCGAAACACCGACCATTACAGGTTGCCCCGGCGATGTTCTCATCTCCAATGATGCAGGTGAATGTACTGCGGTAGTGACTTGGACAGAACCCGTATCGGCAGATAATTGTCCGGGCGAAACCATTACAAGTAGCCACGCTTCGGGCGATACATTCCCTGTTGGTACAACGACAGTTACTTATACCGTAACAGATACCGCAGGAAACGAAACAACTTGCAGCTTTACCGTAACCGTAACGGACGATGAAAACCCTGTCATCACTTGTCCGGCAGAAGGTAATATTACTACAAATGTAGATCCGGGTCTCTGTGGCGCAGTCGTCACATGGAGTGCGCCTTCATTCACTGATAATTGTCCCGGTGGAACTATTACATCAGACTATAACCCCGGTGATTTCTTCCCTGTCGGATTGACACTTGTGACTTATATTATAGAAGATGCTTCAGGTAACTTTGCGATATGCAAATTTGCAGTGAATGTCATTGATAATGAAGCACCTGTGATTGCATGTCCACTTGATATTGAAGTGGCGAACGATCCGGGTGAATGTTATGCCATTGTTGTTTGGAATGAACCTGTACCAACAGATAATTGTCCAAATACAAGCATTGCATCTACGCATAATCCGGGCGACCCATTTCCCGTAGGTACTACAACAGTGACATACACGGTAACGGATGCTGCGGGTAATGAAGCGACTTGTAGTTTTGATATTACAGTAAATGATACAGAGATGCCGGAAGTATTTTGTCCGGGAGATATTTTAATTACAACTGCCGACAATCTGTGTGAAGCAACGCTTACTTGGACTCCGCCTATTATTACAGACAACTGTTTGGGCGCGAGTATTTTCAGCGTCACTCACAAGCCGGGTTCTACATTCCCTGTGGGTGTGACCACCGTGACTTACATCATAGAAGATGCCGCAGGTAATCAAGGAACGTGTAGCTTTGAGGTGACCGTAGTAGATGATATTGCACCGGAAATGACTTGTCCGACCGACATCATGGTATCGGCAGATTCGGGTACTTGCGAAGCGACAGTCAGTTGGACAGTACCCGTTCCAACGGATAATTGTCCGGGACCATTGACATTAACAAGTTCACACAATCCGGGTGATGTATTCTCTGTCGGTTCTACTACTGTGACCTATTCCGTAGAGGACGCTTCCGGCAGAATTACGCAATGTAGTTTTGTAGTAACTGTCAATGATGACGAAGAACCGCCATTGACTTGCCCTGCGGACATTACTATTTCTACTGCGCCGGGTACTTGCGAGGCGATTGTCTCATGGACTGCACCGCAGCCTGTAACGGGAGATTGTCTTGGTCTGGGTATTACCGTGACCAGTTCGCACAATCCGGGTGATGTATTCCCACTCGGAACGACAACAGTGATTTACAGCGCAGTTGATGGCGCGGGTAATACGGCATTGTGCAGCTTCAATGTTATTGTAGAAGATAATGAATTGCCTGTCGTGACTTGTCCGTCGGATATTTTAATTAATACCGAGCCGGGTATGTGTAGTGCGGTTGCCGAATGGACTCCGCCTGTACCTGACCCGACTGATAACTGCCCCAATGTAGTGGTCGTCAACGGTACACACAATTCAGGCGATAGATTCGCATTGGGATGTACAACGGTTTCTTATACCATAAGAGATGGTTCAAATAATGAAGTCACTTGTTCATTCGAGGTATGTGTAGAAGATAATGAGACACCTACGGTGGCTTGTCCTACCAATATTACTGTGAATAATGATAATGGAGAATGTGGCGCAGTAGTGACTTGGAACGCACCTATTCCGGCTGATAACTGTCCGGGAGCTACGGTGATTACGAGTTCGCATAATCCGGGTGATTTCTTCCCCGTCGGAATGACAAAAGTGGTTTATACCGTAGAAGATGCTACGGGCGATGTTGCTCAATGCAGCTTTATGGTAGAGGTCATTGACAATAATCCTGTCCTCTTGGTATGTCCTGCCGATGTAACGGCAAATACCGATGGTGGACAATGTACAGCTACGGTATTTTGGGATGCACCGGTTTATATTGATAATTGTGATGAATCAAATTTATCGAGCAGCCATGAGCCGGGCGATGTATTTCCATTGGGATGCACTACGGTTGAATATTTTGTTACACAAACGATAAATGGTCAGCTTCAAATCATTGAAACATGCGAATTTGAAGTATGTGTAGAAGATAATGAAGCTCCTACCTTTGATTGTCCTGCAAATATTCAGATAGTCACCGATCCGGGTGAATGTACGGCATTCGTAGATTGGATTATACCAACTCCTTCCGACAACTGTCCGGGTGCGGTGATTTCAGGATTTACACATTCGCCGGGACAAGAGTTTTCATTAGGTACTACGGTGGTGGTTTATACCATTGATGATGCGAATGGCAATTCTGACCTTTGCATATTTAGCGTGACGGTAGAGGATGGGTCGATATTAGGTATTGAATGTCCTGCCGATATTAATACTGCTACCACCAATTGCGAAATCCCTGTTAGCTGGGCAGTTCCTGCTCCTACGGGCAATTGCGCGGGGGCATTAACCACAACCAGTACACACAATCCGGGTGATATATTCCCGATTGGATGTACAACCGTGACTTATACCGTGACGGATGTTGGCAACAATACAGTTAGTTGTGATTTTAATGTTTGTATAGAAGATACTTCCGGTCCGACTTTAGTTTGTCCGGTAGATATTACGACCAGTGCCAATACGGCGGTTTGTGGTAGAAATATCACGATTCCTGTACCTGAATTTGGTACGGATTACGATGACTGTACAGGTGCGACCATTATCAATAGCATGAATGCCACTAATGATGCTTCGGGCTTCTACCCCGTAGGTCTTACAACGGTTGTATGGACTGTGACGGATGATGATGGCAATGTCGTAACTTGCGAACAAACCATTGAAGTGATTGATAATACTATTTTAATAGTAGAATGTCCTGACGATATTACAGTCAGCACTTCACCGGGTAATTGTTCGGCTATTGTAGCTTGGAATGAGCCTGACGCTTCTGATAATTGTACAGAAATTGTCAATATCAACAGCACACACAATTCAGGCGATGCCTTCCCTGTTGGATGTACTACGGTGACTTATACGGTCATTGGTTCGGGCAATGCGGCGGTTTGCAGTTTTGATGTTTGTGTAGAAGAATGTGCTGCCGGATTTAATGACATTACACAAAGTATTGCACCGCTCATTTCAGACCAAGATGTGTTTGTAGGTGGTACGGATATGCAAAGTTTTGCCAGTAATGGCGTTTATACATTTACCGATCCTTCTACACCTGCGAGTGCTACATTGTCGAATATTTTATTAGAATTATTCTTCCGTGTAGAAAATGCGTCTTGTGAAAGTGATATTGAAATTCAATTGACTGACCCAAGCGGAGCGATTGTTTATACAGGCGCACCATTTACCACTTGTAATGGTTCGGGAACGCACCCTGCGGGAGATTTGTACAACATTACGATTCCTATTCCGAGTGCTTCTGCCATTGGCAGTCCTGCCAATTGGATATTAGGATTCAGAGATACCAACGACCAAAACACAGGCGCGGTGGAATACTCTGTACGATTCGGAAGATTGAATTATGATTATACGATTTCAGTACCCGTCCCCGGCGGATGTGCCGATCCGGTTATTGTAAATTGTCCGGCAGATATCAATACCTCCGCGGGTACATCTTGCGGTGCTAATCTGACTATTCCTGCCTTATTATTTGGTGTGGATTATACAGATTGTACAAATGCAACGATGACGAATGATTACACCGGAACATCAAGTGGTACAGGTTTTTATCCGATTGGAACTACGGTAGTGACTTGGACGGTGACAGATGCAGGTGGCAACACCGTTTCTTGCCAACAAACCATTACAGTAACGGACGACGTTGCACCTTCGATTACTTGTCCTGCCGATATTACAGTAACGACTTCATCAGGAAATTGTGATGGCATAGTCACTTGGAATACACCGAATACATCGGATAATTGTGGCGTAGCAAGCGTGACAAGCACACATACATCAGGCACTACCTTCCCTGCGGGCACGACTACCGTAACTTATACCGTAACGGATAATAACGGTAATGTGACAACCTGTAGTTTTGATGTGACAGTCGAAGAGTTGAGTCAATTATCTATTATTTGTCCTTCGGACATTTCGGTCGTCACGCAGCCCGGTCAATGTACCGTTCCCGTTTCGTGGAGCAATCCGACCATTGCAGCTTCTTGTGTAAATGCTTCATTGACAAGCAATTCGCATAATTCAGGCGACCCATTTCCGATTGGATGTACAACAGTGACATACATAGCAACCGACGACGCAGGTAATACCGTTGACTGTAGTTTTGAAGTATGTGTAGATGAATGTTCAAACGGCGGAGGCGGAACAACCTCTACTACCGAGACCGTTACATTGATAGATGATAGTGATATAAATGTTGGTTTTAATGACGCACAGAGCTTCGCAACCAATACCACTTACACCTTCAATGACCCGGCTACTCCCGCGAATGCAGTTATTAGTAATGCGACCCTTCAATTATTCTTCCGTGTAGAATATGCTTCTTGCGAAAGCGAAATTGAAGTTAGATTGACTGACCCTGCGGGCAATGTCGTTTATACAGGCGCACCATTTACCACCTGTAATGGTTCGGGTGCAAATCCGTATCCGGGACAACTGTATAATGTGACCATTCCAATACCGGGCGGTACAGCGATGACCACAGGCACACTTGCCAATTGGGTCGTAGAATTTAGAGATACCAACGACCAAAATGCAGGTGTGAATGAATACACCGTCAGATTTGGACGCTTGATATATGATGCTACGATTACCACTCAAACGGGTGGTGCAGGATGTGGTATTCCATTGATTGTTAATTGTCCGGCTGATATTACGCAATCTGCATCAGGCAGTTGCGGTGCTAATCTGACTATTCCTGCGCCTGTATTTGGTGTGGACTTTTTGGATTGTGGCAATGCTACTATGACGAACAGCTTTACCGGAACGTCCGATGCTTCGGGTACATATCCGGCAGGTACAACGGTAGTAGTTTGGACCGTAACCGATAATGATGGCAATACGGCAACTTGCGAACAGACGATTACGATTACCGATGATGTTGCGCCTTCAGTGAACTGTCCGGCAGACATTACAGTGAGTACCTTACCCGGTCAATGTGATGCCACAGTGACTTGGGCAGAGCCGACCATTACAGATAATTGTAGTGTAGTCACGACAAGTAGAAGCCATAATTCGGGCGATACTTTCCCAATAGGATGTACAACAGTCTCCTACACAGCTACGGACGATGCAGGCAATACTGCCGCTTGCGACTTCTTAGTTTGTGTTGACGAATGTAACGGCGGTTCTTCATCCACAACAGAAACCATCACGCTTATTTCTGATGACGATTTATTCGTCGGTGCAGCTGATGCACAAAGTTTTGCCAGTAATGGCACTTATACTTTCACTGATCCGGCTACTTCGGCGGGCGCGGTTATTTCCAACGGTACCCTTCAATTATTCTTCCGTGTAGAAAATGCTTCTTGCGAAAGTGATATTGAAATCCAATTGACTGACCCTGCGGGTAATGTTGTTTATACAGGTAATTTATTTAATACTTGTAATGGTTCGGGTGCAAATCCGTATCCCGGTCAATTATACAATGTAACCATACCTATTTCGGGCGGTGCTACCACTGGTAATGTCGCGGATTGGGTGCTGGAATTTAGAGATACCAACGACCAAAACGCTGGCGCGGTAGAATATTCCGTCAGATTTGGACGCTTGATTTATGATGCTACTACGACTACGCAAGGCGGTGTCGGTTGTGGATTACCTGCATTGGTGAATTGCCCTGCCGATATTACTGTACAAGCTACTAATGCTGATTGCAACGTCAATGTATCTGTACCTATTCCTGTATTTGGTATCGACTTCCTCGATTGTTCGGGCGCGGTCATGACCAATGATTACACAGGCACGTCGAATGCTTCGGCGGTTTATCCTTCTGGTACTACGGTACTCACTTGGACAGTTACTGACAGCGACGGCAATACAGCAATTTGTGAACAAATAATCACAGTTACCGAAAACGGCTGCGGCGGAACGCCTGAATTTACGTCATGTCCGAATGACTTGACCTTAACCACGACTCCGGGCAACTGTGGCGCAGTAGCGACATGGACACCACCGATTGCTTCGACAGGAACAGTCACAAGTACACACAATCCGGGCGAGGAATTTCCCGTAGGATGCACAACAGTGACTTATACGATTGTAGGAACAAGCGCGACATGCAGCTTTGATGTTTGTGTAGAAGAATGTACAGGCAGTGGCGGAGAAACCACGACCGAAACCGTTACATTGATTGATGATGGTGATTTGTTTGTCGGCTTCAATGATATGGAAAGTTTTGCGAGTAACACATTCTACACATTCAACGATCCGGGTACACCCGCCAATGCGGTTCTTTCAAATATTACACTTCAATTATTCTTCCGTGTAGAATACGCTTCTTGCGAAAGTGATATTGAAATCAGAGTGAACGACCCTGCGGGTAATGTCGTTTATACAGGTACTTTATTTACCACTTGCAATGGTTCTGGAGCCAATCCATATCCGGGACAATTGTACAATGTAACGATACCGATACCGAACGGTACGACTACGGGCAATATTGATGATTGGACGGTAGAATTTAGAGATACGAATGACCAAAATGCGGGTGTCAATGAATACTCCGTCAGATTCGGACGTTTGATTTACGATGCTACGGTCACTACGCCCGGCCAAAGCGGTTGTGGTAATCCAGAGATTGTCACCTGTCCGGCGGATATTACAGTCTCAAGCACCGACGGAACATGTGAAGCGGCAGTCAGCGTTCCTGTTCCGGTCTTTGGTACGGACTTCACTGACTGTACATCAGCGACCATGACGAATGATTACACAGGTACAGCCGATGCTTCTGCGACCTATCCGGCAGGTACGACAATCGTAACGTGGACGGTAACAGACGCACAAGGCAATACAGCAACTTGTCAGCAAAGCATCACGGTGAACGCAGTGTCCGGTCAAACGACCAGCACCGTTACTTTGATTGATGACAGTGATTTATTAGTTGGTGCTGCGGATGCTCAGAGTTTTGCGAGCAATGCGACCTATACCTTCACTGACCCATCAACACCTGCCAATGCGATATTGTCGAATATTACGCTTCAATTATTCTTCCGCGTAGAAAATGCTTCTTGCGAAAGCGATATTGAAATTAGATTGACAGACCCGACGGGTGCGGTGGTCTATGTCGGTGCGCCGTTTGCGACTTGTAACGGTTCGGGTGCTAATCCGTATCCGGGACAATTGTACAATATCACCATACCGATACCGAGCGGTTCTACTACGGGTAGTGCTGCCAATTGGATAGTCGAATTTAGAGATACGAATGACCAGAATACCGGAGCGGTGGAATACACTGCCCGATTCGGACGCTTGATTTATGATGCTACCGTCGGCACGGATTGTACCGTAGCGGCTATTGTCAACGATGATAATACTGTCGATACTTCCGAAGAAGGCGGACGTTTGAATCCAAGCACGCAAGCATTGGACATCAAGCTCTACCCTGTACCAACAATGGGCAGATTGACGCTTGAATACATGGCTACGCAAGATGAGCAGATTCAAATTCAGGTCATCAGCACGCAAGGACAGACGCTCCACACACGCGAAGCAACTGTCACCGAAGGTGTGAATACGATTGACATGAAAGTGTATGACCTACCCGGCGGCATGTACTTCGTCAGAACGATTGACGAGCAAGGTATGACGAAGGTTAAGCCATTTACGAAACTTGCACCGTAGATGAATATTGAGCGATTTTATCGCTAATTATACGATAGTGAAAACCGGAAGTCCTTGTGGCTTCCGGTTTTTTTTTGTTGATGTGTGTGGGAGATTTTAAGTAGATTATTGCATGATTGATAAGAATATGTGTAATTTTAAGTTCTCGACAATTCCAAAAAGAAAAACAAAATCGTATCTTTCGAGAAAATTACACAACCATTAAAAATAAAATTTGAAACAAAAAAGAGATAGATATGAAATGCATAAATATTGGGGAAAAAAGCCATCCAATAACCTTAAATCTTTAATTGAAAAGTATTCAGAAGAAGGTGACACTGTACTTGACCCTTTTTCAGGTTATGGTGTATTTTGTTGTGAAGCATTTATTCTTAATCGGAACATTATTTCGAATGATCTTAATCCAATTGCACACTTTTTAAATAAGCAACTTTTGGAAAAAAAAGTCAATTTATCTTTACTTGAAAAGCAATGGAAGAAGATGAAATCAGAATTTGAACCTTTTAATAAAGAATGGTTTGAATGGAAAGTTGATACTAACTCCGTACAATTAATTGCAATTTTGAGAGATAAGAACAATATACCAATTAAAGCTAAGTTCAAAAGAAAGGGAGAAAAACGAGCTAAGGAAATTGAGTTATCTTCGGAAAAGGTTCAAAGCTATTTAGAATTTGAAAAGAATTATGAAATTAAAGATTGGTTTCCTAAAGAAAAACTAATACAAAATTCGAGAATTTCGGCAAAAAAAGGTATGACAGTTGCAGACCTTTTTACCAAAAGAACCCTTGCTTGTCATGCTCGTCTATTAGCATTAATTGAAAAATACTCTACAGGAAAAGAGCAAAAATTGTTTAAAGTAGCTTTCACAGCGAATTTAGCAAATTGCTCAAGGCTTGTTCCTCCTATAAAAAGTAGAGGAGACATGGCTCCTGGTGCATGGATGACAGGCTTTTATACTGGAGAAACATATTTAGAAAATAACGTATTAAGGTATTTTGAAAATAGACTTTCAAAGGTTATAAAAGGAAAGAAGGACTACTTACAACAATTCGGGGGGAGCGGTGAATTGAATTTTAGCCCAATCGAATACAAAAATAATTTTCAAATAACTCAAAATGATGCAAAGCAACTTAACATTAAATCTGAAACGGTAGATTATGTTTTTACTGACCCTCCTTACGGGGATGCAGTTCCATATTTCGAGCAAAGTGTGATATGGAATTCATGGCTAAAGTTATCACCTGATTATAAGAATGAAATAGTAATCTCAGATAGCAAAGAAAGAAAGAAAAATACCACTTCTTTTGAAAATGAAATAAATTCAGCATTTTCAGAAATTAGGCGGGTACTAAAACCAAATAAACATTTTTCTCTAACGTATCACTCTCTTTCGGGATTAGAATGGAAGGCTATTACAAATGCATGTATAAAAAATGGATTTGAATTAGTTGATTATGAATGGTTAGTTCAGAAATCTTTCACCCCAAGGCAAATTAACAGACTTAAAAGTATTAAAGGAGATGTATTAGTTACATTTCAAAAATCAGATTTACCCAATGAATTGGCAGTTAATTCAGATATAGAAGTTTCAAGAATATTTATTCGGAGTATAAAAAAGTGGCTCTCTAATGAATCTTTAGATACCAACGAAATCTTTCTTCGAATCATGAAAATGGTTTTTACTGATAAAATTTTAATTGGCGAAGTTGATTTGCTAAAGTTATTAACCGAGAATTTTGGATTTTCTGAGATACAAAGATGGACATTGTATGACGAACTTACAGTTTAGTGAACTTGATAATGCATTTAGAAATAATGACTTTCCAACTATTGAAAATGATAGTAGAGGAATTCGATTTTTAAAGTTAAGAAGTATGTCTCGCAAGGTGACAATGGAAGAATTTTGCGTACAACATAATATCAGTCTTGAAGAGATTAACTCAAGAAGATATTTTTCTTATGTCTTTGAAATTAATACCATAACAGATGCCATGATTAATACTTTCATTAATCAAAAGTATGTAGGAGAAAGAGAAGGTCGGTTAACAAATCAAGATTACTTGGTTGACCAATTAAACAGACTTCAAAATTTTGATTGGGGTGGTTCTTTTGGGAATAGTTTAGAGAAAAATATTGTCAATAATTATGTAAAGAAAATTCAATCTTACGAACGAATAAATGAAGAAATCGAAGGAAGTCTTTTGAATAGTTTGAGAGGATATACGCTAAATTCATGGTATAATCACTGGACTTCAATTATTATTGAAGATTTATTTAAAGACCATGAAATTGTATTACCAACCGTTGGGTTAGTCAAGAAAATTGATTTCTTCATCAATGATATACCTTTTGATTTGAAGGTTACATATTTTCCCGAACAGCTCTTAAAAGACAAATTAAGAGAGAGTGGTTATGGAAACGAATTAACCAAATTAAAACGAATTTGTCGCCAATTAGAAATCTATATTCCGACAGATTTGAAAGCTAAAGCTCTGAAATTACATCTACATAATATTGTCTCTGAAGACCGAAGATCAGAAGCAAGGGAGTTTGTTAATGAATTAAAGGAACAAAAGAGAACAATAATAGCAGAAGCAGAAGACAATCCTGCCGAATTAAAAAAATGGTTTTATGAAAATCAAGGAGAGGCAAGATTTGATGCTTCTAATAGATTCTTTTTGGTCTTGACAGACGAAACTGATATGTCTAACAGTTGGAAATTAAAACGTAATATTGTATTTCTTCGAGATAACATAAACGAACATCTGACCAATCTTTCAAAACATAAGTCGAGCCTCGAAACTGAATTTTATTGGCATAAAAGCCAACAAACCTATCATTGTAAATCTGATATTCTATTCTTAAAATATAGCGACTAATAAAAAGCAGCAGAGAACAAAATACCTCTTTCACACACTATAACGCACAGCACACAAGCCCATAAAAATCCAAACATCATCATGACAAATAAATTTATAACAACACTCTTCGACACCCACCAAGACAGTCCCAAGTGTCCGACCATTGAGCGGGTAGAGGCTTTTGTCAATCAATTGTTGGGCATTCTTTGAGTTGTTGTGCGAGTTTTGACATGGTATTTTTTTTGTAATTATATAATTGTGTCTATCCGACTTTTAGCACCATTTTACCCCGAAGCTACTGTCTGACATCGTGCCAAAGACCAACAGATTCTAAATCAATTGATTTCCACTGGAGTTGGCTTCCAATAAAATAGATTCTCCTGAACAAATAGAGTCTGGCTCTATGGCATTAGGTTGTGTCGGATATTGGAAGTATTTCGATAGTATTGGAAAGACCAGAGGGAGTAGGAGTATCAGGAATAGCACATTCACAAGACCCTGTGGTAACGCTTTCAAAGGTGTAATAAACCGTATATATACCGCTTTCAAGTGAGGTCAGTTCAAATTCATTGGTGTTAGAGGTCATCTCTACACCGCTTGGTGTTTGCAATGTATAAGGCATCCCACTATCCGTAGCGATTTGACAGCCAGAAGATAGATTGGGCGTAAGAGCAAACACCACATTGGTTGCTCCCTCACAAAGCGTTGTACCCGATACTGTGAGAACGGGTTGTAATCCATCGCATTGCGCTTGTATTTGTGCGTATGCAAATAGGAAATGATAAAAAGAGTAATTTTTCTCATGTGTATTTATTTTGTAATTAGCATAGTACACTGTTTTATAAATTTATTTACATTTTTTGACATTTATTTTGAAATGAATCGAATCAAAAATGACGCGAATACTCACTGTATTTAAGGATTTTTTGGTGAAGAGTCATTTTAAAAGAAATACTCAAAAAAGTAAATAAATTTGTGAAACAGTGTAATAGTTTTCGTATCAATTAATTGTTGGTCAATTTTGAGACTGTACGCATAGATGCCCGCAGGAAAATCAACATATATTTCAATGTTGTTCTGTCCTTCGAATATTTCATATTCAGCTACTTGTCATCATCTATTGAGATAGACCCTCCTGTAACTATTCCTTCACCAATAAGAACTTGGATATCTTTGGTATCTTTGAGAATGTCATTAATACTTCCATTAGGATAAGTGGTCGTTTCTCGTGTAGAGCCTAAACCTCCTAAAGCAAATAAGCGAACATTCCAATCAGTGTCATAACCAACCATTACGCACCCTTTAGTTCCTGCTATAAAACCAATTTAATCCATACAAGTACCGATTGTTTTTTCATCCCTTATTTTCTGTATCATCAATTATATTTACCGGATTCCCTCCCGTATACGTATAAAGATTCTCTGCCCAAATCGGGTCTTCCTGCAAAAAGACAAAATTGTCATGGTCAAGGTATCGGGCGCGTACATAGGAGAGATCATCGGTTTCGTGCATTACGCCGTAGGCATCCATAAAGCGGAAGGGATTATAGTCGGCTTTGAGGGTATTGGGTGTAGTGTCGTAAGTGCTGTATCGGTACTTATACGTGATATCTTGGTCGTCGTCTGTGAGGGCTGCGATACTGCCTCGATAGTCGCTGTGGTACGCATACGCCCACGATGAGCGCGAGCAATGCAAGCCAATTTCCAAGATACAAAAGCCAAATCCCAATAGGCACGACCAAGACCAAATACTCCATCAAAAACATCAAAAAAGGACGCTGCAAGAT
>Ga0209187_1001896_pt1 | contig 21933 bp, 10 predicted proteins | sample BantaG_FD_187430 | JGI IMG/M metagenome (GOLD analysis project Ga0209187, IMG submission 187430) | Marine algal microbial communities from Bantry Bay, Ireland - BantryBay_4 metaG (SPAdes) (version 2) | ecosystem: Host-associated > Algae > Red algae > Unclassified | place: Bantry Bay, Ireland...
ATTCTTGAGGATAACTGCATCGCAGAGATGAGCTTTAATAGCTTAACTGTGGACGCTGACGGTATATACTACAACTCAGAAATGGATCAAGTATATCAGCTGAATCGTTCTAATAATTCTATTGCACAATTCTCCGATGTGATGGCAGCTCTTAGCTCAGGATCTAGCCCAAGACTGAGCGGTCAGTCATCAGCTAACTTCAGTAACGGTAGAGAGATCGCATGGTCTAATGGTAGAATCGTAGTCGCACAAGATGGCAGCGATGTGAACGGACAGACTAATGCATTCGCTACATACACAGTATCAGGTAATAGCATCAGACCATCCGCTAAGATGACCACAGATATCAACCTATGGGGTATCCATGCAGATGGCGAGAAACTATATGCAGTGGTAGATAATTCTAATATGGTCGCAGAATTTGATGATTTCTTCAGCCAGACTGGCAGAAGTATATCACCAGATCGTACAGTGATGATCGAAGGATTAGTGAGAACTCACGGTATCACTTATGTAGCTGGACAAGACATGATGCTATTGACAGATGTCGGTGCAGCTTCAAGTGCAGATGACGGTGCCTTTATCGTAGTTATGAATTATGCAAGTGCATCTGCTGACGGTGTCGTGTCATCTTCAGAGCAAGTGAGAGTATCAGGACCTGAGACTTTCTTAGGTAATCCTGTGGATATCGCTTGGGACGGAAATGGTGGAATGATCTACATCGCAGAGCGTGCTAATGATGGAGGTAGAATCTTAGGCTTCATGATGCCAAGTGCATCAGGTAGTTTAGCGCCTTCGTACAACAATCTATTCCCAGGTGCTTCTGCTGTATATTTCTCAGAAGATGCAGGAATGGAAATGGCTTTCGCAAGAGAGACAGTGAGCAGAATGGTCGTCGATATGGAAGTGACTGAACTAGCGAATAACGCGACTGTCATCATCGATAACATCAGTGAAGCAGATGTGAAAGAGATACAATATAGCGTATCACCTAACCCTGCAGATGACATCATCTCAATCCGTACTATAGGAGGCCATGCCTCTAAAAGCACGAATATTGATGTATTCAGCAATAATGGTCAGCTATTAATGAGTGACAAGAAAGTCAATCAGAATCATAGCATTAACATAAATGAATTATCATCAGGACTGTATTATATCAGAGCTACACAAGGCTCAGATGTCCAAATGATTAAATTTATAAAGCAGTAATAATTTGTGTTTGAGCGTCATCCAGCCTTGGATGGCGCTCTTTTTTTTTACGTTTTTTCATTTTATAAAAAACCGTCATTATGAATTTTAAATTTACACTGGTAATCTTCGGATTACTATTCTTATTTACAACAACTTACAGCCAATCATATACCGTATCTGGGACAGCTAATGGATCAAATGAAGTGCCGCCTGTATCAACAAATGCTAGCGCCACTTTCTCTGGTACTTACGACTCAGTCACCGATATGATTAATATCACAGTCACATACTCAGGTCTATCTTCGGGTCTAGTTGCCGCACATCTACACGCTGGAGCTGCAGGGACTAATGGCCCAGTGATTGTCAATTTTAGTCCTTCTACTGGAGCTACAAGCGGGACCATCTCTGGCACCTATACCATACCTTCAGCTAATGAAGCAGCACTAATCTCAGGAAATGTATATGTTAACTTACATACCACAAATAATACAGGTGGTGAAATCAGAGGTCAAGCTATTCTGACTTCTATATCAATCGAACGACAAATCATCATAAATGAAATAGACATTACTAATGGATGGGTAGAACTTCATAATGTAAGTGATGTGACTTTAGATGTATCGCAGCTGCGATTATGTAGAAGACCAAAATATCCTACAATTAACACCCTACCTGTCTTGAATGGATCTACTACTATTGCACCTGGTGGATATGTCGTCATAAGCTGGCCTGCAGAGATCACGAGTGCAAATGCTGAATTAGGGCTTTACAAAGCTTCAGGAGCTTTCGGAAGTTCAGCAAACATTATAGACTATGTGAAGTATAGGTCCGCCTCTCCCGTAGGAAGGGCGAATGTAGCCGTAGCTGCAGGTGTTTGGGATGATGCTTCAAAATTTGTTCCACTTCCAACAACGACAGCTCGAACCTTGCAAAATTTTAACCTTATGGCTATGGGTGGCAATGATACTAACTCTAATCACTGGTGGGATGCACCTGCTACGCAAGGTCTCATCAATGCCTGCATCAGCAGTTACACCATGATGAATGCAAATAGAATTAATGGGACTGAATCAGGCAATGCAGACTATGAGACAAATGGAGCATTAGAATCCATACAGCTTATTACTTCAAGTGCAATCGTAGATTATGATTCAGCACTCTTCATAGAATTATTAGAAGATTTTGAAGTGGAGCTGGGTGCCGAATTCTTAGCATTCATAGATGGGTGTAATCAAGGAATGGGCGGACTGCACAATTAATATAATAAGCTGTTGATACAGCTAAAAAGAAAATTCTAGTTACAGTTACGAAAAGCTGCCTTCAAAGGAAGGCGGCTTTTTGTGGTTATATAGCTTTTCACAAGCTCATATTTTGATCCATAGTTTGAAAATATAGACCGAGGGTAAATTCTACCCTAATCAGGCGTCGGTGCAGCTACCGGTGCATCCTTAATCCACTGAGTCAGATTCTGACAGGAACTCAAGTCAGTATCTATTTCTATAAAAGTCTGTCCCATCTTGTCAACCATCCAGTTGTTGTAGTATTCATTCTTCTTACTTTCCTTTGCAAATCGCTGAATCCGAGAATAATCCTGCTCTAAGCTGGCTCTATGAGGCTTCGTGCGAGACTCTAATCTGACAATTCGGTATTGCAACTCATTTCGAGCATCATATGACTCTAATGGCTCTGTGATATCACCTATCTCTATATCTTCTATCTCAAAGTAGATGTCTGGTGGGAGATCAGCAGTTTCAAAATAGATATCACCTGTCTTAGGGTTCTGCATCCTTCCTCCATTATTATAGCTTGGTGAATCCTTATCTGAGAAGAGTTTTACTGCATATTCAAATTTTAGAGAATCTTCTAAAATCATGTTTCTGACCGAATCTAATTTCTCTTTCGCTAACTTATTATCATCTGAGGTGATAGTCGGTCTAATGAGGATGTGCTGCACATTGATTGAATTACCTCTTCTCTCCTTCAGCTTGATGATGTGAAACCCGAATTCTGTTTCAACGACATCTGATATTTCTCCTTTGTCTAAGGTATAAGCCACTGCTTCGAATGCTGGCACATAGCTCCCACGCTTAGCCCAGCCTAGGTCTCCACCTGTCTCTCTAGATCCATCAGCAGAGTATTTCGATGCCATTTCTTCAAAAGTATTTTCTTCATCCATTATTCTCTGGCGGATATCTATCAGCTTGGCTTTTGCCTTAGCACTTTCTTCATCATTTACTTTTGGCTTGTAGATGATCTCACTAATCTCCACTTCTGAACTTAAGAATGGGATACTGTCAGCAGGTATTTGCTCATAAAACTTAACAACTTCCTTAGGTGTGATGGTGACTTCATTGATCAGTCTGCCTTGGATTCTCTGAGCTAAGATATTCTGTTTCATATCCAGCCTCATATCATCTTTCACCTCTCCGACGGACTTACCATAATAGTCATTGAATCTTTTTTCATCTCCACCCATCGCTCTTAAGATATTCTCTATCCGATAGTCTAATTGGCTCTCGACTTCATCAGGACTGACTTCTATACTATCCAGTTTGGCTTGGTCAATGAGTATTTTTTGTGATATCAGCTGTTCCATGATCGCACACTGAGCGCTTTCTTCGAGCTCTGGCATCCGTTCTTTCTGGTATCGGTAGCCATTGATCAGATCAGAATAGAGCAAATATTCGCCACCGACTTTAGCAATGACTTTATCAATGACTTGTGATGAGCCTTGTGGTGATAGTTCTAAAGATTTTTGTGGGGTTTTCTTTGGGGATCTCTGCACTGAATCTTGCTTTGACTCCTGTGCATGGATCAGTATAGATACTGTCATCAGTAAGCACGCGATAATTATTCTATTCATCAAGATGGATTTGTAAATACCTGTATTTGATTATTTTTAAGCTTCGCCTCATACATTTGCTCGGTCAAATCTGCGATAATTTTTTGTTTTCTCCTATGTAAGATAAGCCTCTTTAACTCCCCCTTAATATATTCTAACGGTGGGAAGTCATTTTTGTCTCTGAAGTCTATGTATTTAAGGAAATAGTAATACCCATCTTTCTTCTTTCTAAAGCTAACTTTCCGAATCATATCTGCTTTTTTGATCAGAGACTGAGGGACCATTTTTTCTAATTCTTTGCGTGCGATCCATATGGTATCATTCAGGTGAGAGATCCCATCATAGAGCTGACTGTACTGCTCTACACTTGTAGCATCAGACCCCTTAAAGTCCTTATAGAACTGTGATAAGCCTTCGGTAGTTGTAGGAAGCCTGACCATCCAGCACCTTAGCAGCTGATCATCTAAAGTAAACTGTGTCTTATACATCTCATAAGTATCCAGATACTCCTGATCGCTGATCATTGAGTCCAGTTTTTCTTCTATGATCTTGTTTTCATATTGAAGTTTTATGAGGCTGGACCTATAAGCATCTACGAGAGATTCTATATCCTCATCCGTACCCATCTTTTGTTCAGCTTCTTCTATCCAGATTTTTTCGCGCAGCCAGCTCTCGATATATGCATTGGCCATAGCCGTGCTATCGGGTGGTGACACATCTTCAGAGATGACCTCCTTGAGTTCAGACATTTTTAATTCGTAATGATAGACTGTGGCTATGATAGGATTATCATCCTTCACGTCGGGGGCTTGCTTACATGAGCCAAATAAAAGTAGAACGGCACATATAGTGATAAGAATGTGAGTCATTATTGCACCATTGACTCAAGTACATTCTCTTTAATTTCTATAGGATACTGGCTTCGAAGGGACTCTATCCAAGTCGCTTCAAGTTCATCCTGATAGTCAGCGATGATATAACCCTTTGCTTCTTTCAGCGATTTATGACCTGCCTCTAATATATCTCTTACAACAATGACTTTACTCTCCTTATTGACCTGATCCATTCTGACTTCTTTATGTCCTTTCTTCCATTTGATGCCTCTCAGCTGATCCATTCCCTTCTCATATGTATGTCTTTCGACAAATACCATTTGTCCATGATCCTTAGACATTTTAGCTTTTAGTTCATCCGCAGTCAACTTCTCCGCATACTTATTAAGCTGTCTCAAAATGTCTTTATCGTTGGTCTCGATAATATACTCATCCAAAACAAGTCTTTCTTTCCACATATAATCATCCAAATGACGACTGTAAAAGTCTTTGAGCCCGACGGTATCGCGTGATGCCTTATCCCATACATTATCTTTTGTCACCTCAAATAACAGTATCCCTTCAGAATATTCTCGCATCAAGGCTTTAAAGTCAGGGTACTTCTTTTCCAAATTAGCTTCTTCATATCCTAGTGTTATCTCCTCCACAAAAGAATCAAACATCTCCCCTACTGACTTATTGAGTGGCGTAGACTTATCATATCTTAACCTTTGTCGGCTATTTTTTTGACAGTATTCAGCAAAGTCTTTCACAGTATAAGATGCATAGCCAGGAAATGTAGCAATTGCTTTGTCTGCGACCACAGGCGACTCCCATTTGAAAGAATAATAAGTCTCATTGAGCTGAGCGACGAAATCCTTTAATGCCGATTCATCAATCGTAAATCCAGCTTCTTCTTGGATTTGCTCTATTTTCTTAGCTTTTGCGACATCAAACCTATCATCTTGAGAAATGGCATTCTTTAGCTTTGACTTCATCTTTTGCTCATTGCTCTCATCTTTCCTACTATCTCTCCTGATGATGTGCCATCCTATAGAAGACTTAACAGGTGCAGAGATATCTCCATCATGCTCTAAAGCAAATGCTGCATTCTCAAATTTTGGATCATACATCCCTATGCCGAAGAAGCCCAGGCTTCCGTTTTTATTCGCTGTATTTTTATCATCACTATGTAGTTTTACCATCTCTTCAAATGACTGTCCGCCTAAGATCTGTTGGTGGATGCTATCAGCTTTTGATTCAGCATCTCTCACCGGTCTGCCATTTTTCTTTGTTCTGATGAGTAGATGAGATACTTCAATTTCTCCTCTAGCTGGTCTTTTTTCTAATACTTCGATGATATGATATCCGATCTTAGTCCGCACTGGCTGAGAAGCTTCATTGAGCTTAGATTCGTAGATTGCGTTTTCTAATGAATAAAACCCATTGGGCAATGTCGCCGTCAGCCAGCCTAAATTTCCATTATTCTGTCCTGATCGCTTATCATCTGAGAGTGTCTTGGCCATCATGGCGAAGTCTGCTCCATTGTTCAGTTTCTCTTTAATGTTATAGATCTTCTCCTCGGCTGCCGCAGTTTTTTCTATGGATGCTTTTTCTGGAAGAGAGACAAGTATGTGTCTGACTTTGACATCTTCTTTCTTTCTTTCGAATGCTTCATCGATGAGTTCATTCGTCACTTCTTTATCTACCAGATAAGCACTGGCCAGCTGCTTTCTGTAACCTGCGAGCTCAGTTTGAAGTGCTTTGAGTGTATCTAGCTTTAGTTCTTTAGCTTTTTCGACTTTAAGCTTAAACTTGATGTATAAATCTAAATACTCTTCGAGGCTTTGCTTAGAGTAATCTGCCTTATCTCTATTATTCTTCTTGTATATGTAGTCAAATTCAGAAAAATAGACTGGTCGTTCATTCACTGTGAAAAGTACAGGATCTTCATTTTGTGCCATGACTTCTCCGCAGAGGAATAATAGACTGAAAATCAATGCGTGTTTTATCATCGTTCGCTTGTTAAAGGCTTAACTATCACAACGTCAAAAGTAGTGCCGTTTATTATGAGTAGTGGGTTAAAATGTAGTTTTTGATAGTTTAAGATCATATTGATCCTGTGAAAAAAATATATAAGATTCGATTGATAGTTTTCTAAAAATCTGACGCTTTTTCTACTCAAATAATTTCAGTAGATGAGAATGAATATCAATCATTAAACTACCGACTAATCAATCCCTTAATCCTCCACATACACCTTACTGAGTCGCTTAGAAAGCTTAGAAAGTATCTCTAAAGGAATCGTATCTGCAGCGGCTGCTAGCTCTCTGATGTCTACATGATCCCCGAATATTTCTACCCTATTTCCGACATTTACTTTCCCAATATGACTGATATCTATCATACACATATCCATACATATATTCCCGATCGTAGGAACCAGCTGTTCATTTATCTTGAATTTGATCTTACCATTACCAATATTCCTCGGAAGTCCATCAGCGTATCCTATGCCTATAATCGCTATTCTTTTGTCCTCTTTTAACATGATGTGACAGCCATAGCCTATGGTCGATCCTGCTTTCACTTCTTTTACCTGTGAAACTCTAGCGTACAATCGATGGACTTTAGTCAACTGATCATCCATCTCATAAGTCATATCTATGCCATACATTCCTTTGCCTATCCTGACCATATCATATTGGTAATCTCTGAATCTGGTGACACCTGAGGTATTGAGAATCTGCCGCATTGGTGATGAGGCAATACCGGATATAATTCGCTCCGATAGTGTATCAAAAAGTTCTAATTGACCAGTCGTAAAAACATCCTTAGATGAATCATCACTGGCAGCCAGATGAGACATGATAGATTTGACTTCGAGATGATAAGTGGAGATCAGTCTCAGCACCTCTTCTATGTCATCTTCTGAAAATCCCAATCGATTCATTCCAGTATCTATCTTGATATGAAGACCCATCTCAGACAAGGGTATAGCTGTATCACACAGTGCTCTCAGCTGATGAAGACTGTATATCTCTGGCTCTAACTGAAATGCATGAATTTCATCGAATTGGTCTACTTCTGGATTAAGCACCAGGATCGGTAAGGTGACTCCACTTTGCCTGAGTTCTATACCTTCATCAGTATAAGCGACTGCCAGATAATCAACAGCGATACTTTCTAAAAAATGGCCTATTGTGGTGCTTCCTGTACCATAAGCATTGGCCTTAATGACACAGAGTAATTTGGTTTCTGAATCTAAGTGTCGAGTCATGACATTCAGATTATGCCTGATGGCAGTCAGATTTACCTCAAGTTCCGTCTGATGCAGCTTTCTGGAAAGCTTAGAAGCCAGTCGATCAAATTGAAATTTTCTTGCTCCCTTGATTAGTATAGCTGCATTCTTGATGGGTGATGTAGACAAATACGCCTTGCATACATCCACACTTTCAAAACTCTGAAAACCAACTTCAGATTTTAACATCGGTCTTAGTAAATCAGCATCTTGTCCTATATGAATCACGCTTTGAATACCATGTGAAGTCATCAGCTCGGCTAATAGTCCGTATGCCTCAGCTTTAGCATTATATTGTAATATATCGCTGATAATCAATACTTTACTTTTACCAGAAGAGTGATTCTGGAGAAATGCTAATGCTGATTCAAGTGATATAATATCAAAGCTGTAGCTATCGTCTATGAGAATATTCCCATGGGCCCCTTCTTTCAGTTCTAGTCTAAGTGATAATTTTTTAAGCTTATTTATGCCCCTCTGTATTTGGTCAGGTGACATACCATATTGAGTGGTGAATGTAATGCAGTGCATTAGATTCTCAGTAGACATTTTTTCAGTGATCGATGTATGATATACTGTGCGTGTATTATGATCCTGAATGGTTATTTGTGAGCCCATCTTGGTGCCGTCGATATTGATTTGATAGTCAGCTTCAATAGCCTTCTGACTCCAGCTGATGGTGCTTATATTATGTGATTTGATTTCTTTCTTAATTTCTGAATGATCTTCACAATACAGGACCGACTTAGAATCAGAAAACAAGCTAAGCTTCTCCTTAATCTTATGTGCTATACTATGAAAACCTACCTGATGCGCATCACCTATATTAGTAAAAATTCCGTATTGACATTTTATCATCTGCTCCAGACCATCCATGTCTCCGGCTTTCTCTATCGCAGCCTCAATGATCGCCATATCATGATTTGAATCTATCTGTAAGACCGATAGTGCCACACCTATCTGAGAATTATAGCTCATGGGACTTCTCATGACAGTATATGCTTCTGACAGTATAGTGTACAGCCATTCTTTGACGATAGTCTTACCATTACTACCCGTTATTCCTATTATAGGTAAATTCAGCTGTGATCTATGGTATCTGGCAAGTGCCTGCAGTGCATTGATAGAGGAATCTACTTTCAGGTAGCTGACTTTATCATCTTCTATCGATCTTTCCACGATAAAGTGCTTAATGCCTTTCTCAATGGCCTGCTCTATATAGTCATGACCATCACGCTTATGACCGACAAAGCAAATAAAAAGTCCGTTTCTCGGTATCGCTATTTTTCTGGTATCAAAGTAGATTTGACTGATCGAGTGGTCCAGATCAGGTCCTGATAACTGACCGCCTGTGATGACTTGTATTTGAGCTAAGCTATACCTCATGCAAGGTCAAAACCTATATCTGTCCTGAAATATTTGCCTTCGAATTGGATTTTTTCTGCGTTAGCCATTGATCTCTGTAATGCTTCCTCCTTAGATCTGCCATAAGAAGTGATCGCCATCACTCTGCCACCATTAGTCAGTATCTCCTGATCATTCATTGACGCACCCGCATGAAATACAATAGAATCTTTTATATCATGAACACCAGTGATCGATTTTCCTTTCTCATATGATCCTGGATATCCACCTGAGACCAGCATGACCGTCGTCGCATATCGATCATCTACTTCTATCTGTATATCCTGCAAGTATCCATCACGCACTGCAAGGCATATCTCTAATAGATCAGTCTTCAATCGAGGAAGCACCACCTCGGTCTCAGGATCGCCCATCCGACAGTTATACTCTATCACATATGGCTCTCCATCCACAGCTATCAAGCCTATAAAGACAAAGCCAGTATAATTCAATCCTCTTTTCCGTATTCCTTCTATTGTAGGTACTATAACTTTCTTCTCCACTTTATCAAAAAGCGCTTCATCGACGAATGACACAGGAGATACAGCCCCCATACCTCCTGTATTCAGGCCTGTATCTCCTTCTCCTATCCTCTTGTAGTCTTTGGCCGTAGGCAATAACTTGTATGATATCCCATCTGTGACTGCAAACATAGAGAACTCGATGCCTGATAAAAATTCTTCTATGACCACTGTCGTACTGGCATCACCAAACTTACCAGCCAGCATGTCAGTTAATTCAGATTTAGCTTCTTCTATCGTGTCCAGAATCAGAACACCCTTTCCTGCTGCAAGTCCATCTGCCTTCAGGACTATCGGCGTATCAGCCTCATCTAAATATTTCAATCCGTCTTCCAGCGTATCCTTAGTGAAAGATCGATATGCTGCCGTGGGAATATTGAATTCTTGCATAAATTTCTTTGCATATTCCTTACTCCCCTCTAGCATGGCGGACTGTTGATCAGGTCCGAGCACGAATACTTCCATCTCTTCAAAATAATTGACAATACCCTGGACTAAGGGCACTTCTGGTCCGACAATGATCATATCAATGGAATGATCGATCACAAATGTCTTGATCCCTGGAAAATCATCAACTTTTAAATCTACATTTTGGCCGTGCAGCTGAGTCCCAGAATTCCCAGGTGCTATGTAGAGCTTATATGCTATCTGGCTTTGCTCTAATTTCCAAGCAAATGCATGCTCTCTCCCACCGCTTCCTAATAGTAAAATATTCATTAATTATCTGTATTTCAATATTTTAAATAGTATAATTTTATTATATATATTATTATTTTACCTTCGCTGACAACACAATCATTCTCATGATCGCATACATCAATGGAGAGGTCAGTCTGATCACACCTACACATGTCTACATAGACATAAATGGTCTTGGGTATCACGTCAATATCAGCCTCCAAACTTTTTCAAAAATAGAAACTGCTACAAAGGTAAAATTATGGACGTATCTCCATGTAAAAGAAGATTCACAAACACTTTTCGGCTTTTTTGATCAAGATGAAAGAGCCGTATTTCAGCACTTACTTTCTGTATCTGGCATCGGACCAAATACTGCAAGGGTTATCTTATCTGGTATGAGCTCTTCTGAAGTAAGACAATCTATTGCTAATGAGACTGTTATGGCATTTAACAAGGTAAAAGGCGTAGGTCCCAAGACAGCTAAAAGAATCATCTTAGATTTGAAAGATAAGATCATAAAAGAAGGTTTATCCGCTGAGGTAAGTCCTCTCGATGTAGCTAATCCAGTGCCTGAAGAAGCGACTACTGCTCTTATCGCCTTAGGATTTCAAAGAAACCAGATTAAAAAAAGCATCGACAAATTTTACTCGGCTGGCATGACTGTTGAAGAATTAATAAAAGCTGTGCTCCAACAAGTTTCGAGATAATCTCTCGTTACTATACTCATTGTAATGGTTCTGCGTTAGATACCTCGTTATCCCGAAGAATTATAATTTCGTAACAAAAGGAAGCCTTAACATCTCAAAATGAGGAGTTTTATATATCTAATACTACTATGCGCATGTGCCTTATCCTCATATGAGAGCCTCGCTTACGGAACTAAACTCCCTGATCCATACCAACAATTAATCGAAGCAGAAGTTCTAGATACTTTTCCCATACAAGATAGAAAAGGAGATTTTATTAATGATGAAGTCTATAATCCATTTGACATTCAGCCAAGTGTCATCAAGCAAGAAGTAGAGTACGATCCAGAAACTGGATACTATATCGTCTCAGAAAGAATCGGAGATGAGTATTTCAGGGCACCGACTTACATGACATTCGCGGAGTATGTAGAATATCGAAATAAGAAGCAGCAAAGAGAGCAATTTGGCCGTATGTCCGGGGTAGATACCCCACGAGCCCGATTTGGCGAGGTATTAAATCCCATAGAACGAATAGATTTAGGAAGTTCATTGGTAGATCGACTATTCGGTGGTACTGATGTGACGATAGAGCCAAAGGGTAATATTGACTTGACCTTTGGCGTAGATTATCAGCGGATTCAGAATCCATTCATACCACCAAGACTACAGAGTCAAGGTGGATTTGATTTCGATATGGACATTCAGATGAATGTAGAAGGTAATATCGGAGAGAAGATGAATTTAGACTTCAACTATGATACGAATGCTTCGTTTGACTTCGATAACAAGATCAAGATCGATTATGACAGTGAGCAGTTTTCAGAAGATGACATCATTAAGAAAATAGAAGCTGGAGATGTCAGCCTGCCGCTTAGAAGTAATCTGATTCAAGGCCCGCAGAAGCTTTTTGGTGTTAAGACTGTGGCACAGTTTGGGAGGTTAACCCTAACAGGTGTCGCCTCTCAGCAGAGATCAGAGCGAAAAGACATACAGATAGAAAACGGAGCCTTAGTCCAAGAATTCGAGATCAGGCCCGATGAATATGATGAAAACAGGCATTTCTTCGTCGCCCATTACTTCAGAGACATCTATGAAGATGCCCTCTCTAATATGCCTCAGATCAAGTCATTAGTACAGATACAAGATATTGAAGTCTGGGTGACTAATGAGCAAAACTCTAATTTACGGAGCTCTTCTACAGTAGCAGCCATCTCATACTTAGGAGAATCAGATCTATCAGAGTTCTCTGATCCAGATCCTCTTTATGCGCCTAATAATATGTTTACAGGTGATGCCAGAGATGTAGAACAGCGAGTCCTTCCTGAAAATAGCAATTCAAGGCTATTTTCAGAATTGGTCCAGGATGACGATACCAGAACCATTGTAAATACAGCATCTAATCTGCAGTCACAGTATAGAATGAGTCAGGTGAGAGACTTTGAAGTCCAGAGTATGAGAAGACTGAATGCGAATGAATTCACTTTCCATCCACAGTTAGGTTACATATCGCTGAATACCAGACTTAGGCCTAATCAGGTATTGGGTGTCGCATTCGAGTATACCTATTCGCTTAATGGAAATACAATATATAAAGTCGGAGAAATAACAAATGAAACTGCATCTGGAGGGACCAGAATTAATCCTAACAGTATGGAGGAAGAAGCCAGTCCTGATGACGTCATATATGTGAAGATGCTGAAAAGCTCTAATCAGAGAATCGATCTTCCATCATGGGATCTGATGATGAAGAATGTGTATGCCTTAGGTACTTCGCAGCTGACTCAGGAAGATTTCCAGTTGGATATATTCTTCGAGGATAATGAAGATGTCAGTCTGAAGAGATTCCTCCCTGAAGATGGATATAGAGAGATTCCTTTGTTGGATTTCTTTCAGCTCGATAGATTAAACTCTTATGGTGATCCACAGCAAGATGGCATTTTTGATTTTCAGCCCGGTCTTACTGTCAATACTCGTACAGGAAGTATATTTTTTCCTGTCCTAGAGCCATTTGGTAATTCTCTATTAGAACTGCTAGATGGTAACCAAGCCCTCTATGAGAAGTATGGATTCCCGACTCTTTATAATAATTCTGTCACCTTAGCCAGAGAGGATTTAGATAGAAATTTATTCGTCATTAGGGGGACGCTAAAGTCTACGGTGTCATCTGAGATCAACTTAGGATCATTTAATATTCCACAAGGATCAGTCACAGTAAGGGCAGGTAGCCAGATACTTAGAGAAGGTATAGATTACGATATCGATTATGGGATCGGTAGAATAAAAATACTGAATGATGCTTATCTTCAGCAAGGTGTGCCGATCAGGGTATCATTTGAAGATCAGTCACTATTCAGCTTGCAGCAGAAGACTATGTTTGGCCTAAGAGCTGACTTCGCCGTTAATAAAAAGCTGAACATCGGAGGTACTTATATGCGTCTATTCGAGCGACCTTTTACTCAGAAAGTAAACATAGGTAGTGACCCGATTAATAACAGAGTCTTTGGACTAGATGTTAATTATAGTTCTGAAGCACCGTTTGTGACAAGACTAGTAGATAAGCTACCTTTCTTTAATACGAAGGAGCCATCGCTGATTAATTTCTCTGCAGAAGTCGCAGCACTGAAGCCAGGGCACTCTGGAGCTATCAATGTGAAAGGAGAAGATCAAGGCGTGGTGAGTCTGGATGATTTTGAAGGAGCCAGTAGTAGTATACCCTTAGGATCAAGACCTAATCTGTGGTTTTTAGCCAGTACACCTTTCAGATTTGAAGAATCTACTAGGGCAAATGATCTGTCGTACGGGTATAATCGAGCACTAATGAACTGGTATATCATAGATGACAGAACCATCAGAAGTCCAGAAGATCAAGTCGACCCCTTCACTCGGATCGTACAGCAGAGAGAATTATTTAATCGTGATGTCCCTCAAAGTCAGATCTCCGATCTATTGACATTTGACTTAGCCTATTATCCTTCAGAAAGAGGGCAGTATAACTTCGATCCACCAGAGGGATCTTCTACTTCAGCTGGATTAGATTTTGATAATGAGCAGCAAAAAGTGATATTAAAAGATCCAGAATCTAGATGGGGAGGCATTATGCGATTTTTACCAAACAACGACTTTGAAGCGTCTAACTTTGAGTATATAGAGTTCTGGATGCTGAATCCATTCATAGATGATAGAGATGGCAACAGTCAGCCTGTCGGAGAGGACGGTTCTCTATATTTCAATCTGGGTAATGTCTCAGAAGATATCTTGAAAGATAACTTACAATTCTATGAAAACTCTGTAAAGACGCCAGATGAAAGCACGCCCGAACAACTGACCGCGTGGGGCCTCATACCACTTACGATTCCTCAGGTCAATGCATTCGATCTACAGTTCAGAAGGGAGCAGGATCTTGGACTAGATGGTCTAAACGATGATGATGAAAGATCTGTATTCACTGATTATGTCAGCAGGGTGTCTTCGGTATTTCCAGGTGATATCTCTGTAGAGAGTGACCCCTCTAATGACAACTTTATATCCTACAGAGACGAAAGATTCAATGGAGAGCCTAATCTTAAGGACAGATACCTTAGATATAATCATCCTCAGGGAAATGCGCCTGAAGAGACCTCCAGAGTCGGTACAGGTAATCCAATACCTGACGCAGAAGATTTAAATGATAACAGATCATTAGAGCAGAGTGAATCATACTATGAGTATGAAGTAAAACTCAGAAATGAAAATGGAGAAATAGATATTGACAATGCGGAATTTGTCACAGACGTCAGAGATGTGCTTAATCGATCAGGAGATATAGAGAAATGGTATAGATTCCAGATACCGATTCAGGATACGTCTAAGTCTGTTAATGGTATACAAGGATTCAGATCTATCCAGTTTATGAGGATGTATATGACTGGCTTTGAGACACCTAAGTTATTAAGACTTGCAGAATTCGAGCTGATTAGAAATCAATGGAGACGACTACCGAGAGAGTGTTTAGATCCTACTAATCAAGATTTTAGAGATGAATCATCATTCGTCGTGAATGAGATTGGTATCGAAGAAAACAGTAGTAAACTCCCATTTAATTATGTATCTCCAAAAGGGATCGTGCAAGAAAGGGTCTTTAATACCTTCGCTAATGTGCTTCAAGATGAGAATGCACTCAATATGAATATCTGTGCCCTTCCAGATAGCTGTGATGTACGTATGTATAAGCTCACACAGCTGGATATGCGATACTATAAGCGTATACAGATGTTTGCCCATGCAGAGATAGATCCTGTAAGTGACGAATTTGAAAATGGAGAGTTATCCGCCTTCATCAGACTGGGTAAAGATTTTAATAATAACTACTACGAATACGAGATTCCACTATTCTTCTCAGATACCACGCTGGTAGACACAAATAACCCAAACAGTGGTATACCTCCAGAAGAGTTATCTGAAATCGTCTGGCGAGAAGAAAATAATTTTGACTTAAACTTAGATCTGCTTAGAGAGCTTAAGAAACTAAGAAACTTAGAACAGCAAGGTAATTTCACAGACGAATTTAGTATTGGCGTCAGAGACATCGCCCCACCTGAAGATACGACATCAGTCAATGGCATCATCAGAATCAAAGGAAATCCTAGTCTAGGCTACGTGAAAGGAATTACCATAGGTGTAAGGCACAAAAAGAGAGGTTCAACATTCTGCGGAGAAGTATGGGTGAATGAACTTCGGATCAATGGACTAGATGAAAATGGAGGTGTAGCAGGTGAAGCCAGACTAGAAATACAACTAGCTGATCTGGGTGACCTGACTGCTTCTGCCGCTTATAGTAGTGTGGGCTGGGGAAAGCTAGAAGAAAGGACATTTGAGAGAAGTCTTGAAAGCATCACAGAGTATGATGTGGCGACCAATCTAAATTTAGGTAAATTCTTACCTAATAAATGGGGTGTTCAGATACCTTTCTACGCACAGTATGCCAAGTCAAAAATCCAAGACCAGTTCGATCCATTTGAGCTGGATCTAAAAGTAGATGAATTACTAGAAAGTACGACCGATCCAGAACTTATCGCGGATATCAAAGATAGAAGTGCCCAGACGACCACGATCAAAACTGTGAATTTCACTAATGTCAGAAAGGAAAGAGCCACTGGATCGAAGAAGAAGCCAATGCCGTGGGATATCTCTAATTTAAGTGTCAGCTATGGTCATACCAGGACAGAATATAAGGATGACATCATCAAGCAGGACATCGCTGATGACCAGAGAGGCAGCCTGACTTATAACTATACACGATCAGGAAAGCCCATCCAACCATTCAAAAAAATAAAGAGCAAGAATCTTAAAATCCTAAAAGAATTTAATTTTAATCCATTCCCAAATAGTTTCTCCTTCACAACAGAACTGAGAAGATTCAAGAGTGTAAAGGAATATAGGATACCTAAAGATATAGACTATGTCTTCAATGATCAACGGTTTGACTGGGATAGGCGCTATACCTTAGACTGGGACTTCACCAAGGCCCTGAAGATGAATTTCAGTGCATCTAATTTTTCTGTCGTAGATGAGATCAGGCCTGGAAGCATCAGGATCAATCGAGATGCGAGGCCATTCTTTAACAAATTTGGAAGAGAGGTGGACGAAGTGAATGTACTCGCAGATATAGCTGCAAAACAGCAAGCCGCAAGAGATACCCTCAGTCAAAATTTAAGGAATTTTGGTAGAAATAAAGACTATAATCATCAGGTAAATCTTTCATATACGCTTCCCATCAGGTACCTACCCTATATGGACTGGGTCACGGTGAAGGCAGGATATGATGCTGATTATGCTTGGAATGTCGGCTCACTTTCTGTTAATAACGGTGTGCCATTAGGCGGTGAGTTAGATGGGGTCGATGGGATAAAGCTTGGTAACATCATCAGCAATAATCAGAACCGGTCATTGACTGCGACTTTTGCCTTTGATAAGCTTTACGATAAGTCAAAATATATTAAAGGATTAGACAGATCTAATTCATCAAGAAGATCCAGCAGAAGCAGAAACAAAGAAAAAGAACCAGCCGAAGAAGCCGAAGGCGAAGAAACTAAAAAGTCTAAACGTGATGGACCTTCATCAGTAGAAAAATTATTATTAAGGCCTCTATTTTCACTGAGAAACTTTAAATTTTCTTATAAGGAGAGGCTTTCTACAGTCATTCCTGGATTCTTACCTGAATCCAGTCTGCTGGGGCTATCCTCAGGATTTGATGCACCTGGATGGGGTTTTGTCTTAGGCATCCAGCCAGACTTAGCATCAGGTCAATATCTAGATGAAGCTGCAAGAAAAGGCTGGATCACGCCAGATAGATTTCAAAATCAGCAAGTCCTGCAGAACAGTCAGCAGACGTATCAGGCAGATATCGAGATAGAACCTTGGAAAGATTTCAAAATAGACGTTAACTTTAAAAAGAGCTTCACAAAGAATCACTCGGAGTACTTCATTAACTCTAATCCTGATACAGCCTACGCCACACCACCCATTTTTCAGCATACCACATTGAGAGACGTAGGATCATTCGATGTGACGTACTTCTCTATGCAGACACTATTCAATAGTGACGTGAATGGCCTATTTCAGATCTTTCAGAATAATAGATCTGTAGTATCTAATAGATTAGCAGAGAGAGACAGAAACGGTCAGCAGAATCCTAATATTGGTGATATACACGATGAAGATGGTCCGGCATATGCTAAGGGATTGGGACGTCAGCAGAACGATGTGCTCATACACTCTTTCTTAGCAGCATACACGGGTAAAGACTTAACCATCCCTAGTGCGCTAGCTGAAGAAAATATATCACTTAACATCACAGAAGAAATCCAAAGCAGAAGCTATATCCCTGCACCTAACTGGACACTGAGATGGGATGGGATCGCAAAAATGGAAGCATTCAGAGATATATTCTCCAGCTTCAGAGTGACACATGGCTATAAGTCCACACTTAGAGTCAGCAGATATGAGACAGACCTGCAGTACCAGGGAGCTCTTGAGGATCCTAACCAAGGAGCATTCTTTATTAATCCAGAATTATCTGCGAGTAATTATTACGCCATATTTGAGATACCTGCAGTCATCATCGCAGAGGCATTCGATCCGATTATCGGCATAGACTTCAAGACGACTAATGACATGAATGTCAATTTCGAATATAAGAAAACTAGAAACTTAAGTCTGCTGACTGGTAATATCAGCCAACTGACAGAAGCCAGAAATACAGAATTCACATTTGGATTAGGATGGTCACTTCAAGATGTCAACCTATTCGGAGGTAAGCAACGACGACCTCGTGATGCAGATGCACCAGCAGATAATCAAAGCCAACAAGGCAGAGGCAATCAACGAGTGACGAATACCAGAGGCCGAGAGATGACGATCAATTTTGACTTCTCGCTGCGGGATGATGTCACGTGGATACATGAGATAGATAAAGGAGCCAGTGCAGAGCCTATCAGAGGGCTGAAGACGCTCAGGATAAATCCATCTGTAGAATATGATCTAAACGAAAATTTATCTCTGAGAGCATTCGTCGATTATAGTCGGACACAGCCTTACTTATCTACCTCCTACCCGATCACAAGTATTCAGGGAGGTGTGACTGCCAGATTTAATCTGAATTAATGTAAAGAAAAGAAGCGACTTAATACCTATCAATTCTAAGTCAATACCTATGTACATTTCTTGGTTAAATGATCGTTAAAGCAAAGCACTTTAAAGGACATGTCTCATTAAAATTGTCTATCATGCATAAGACTAATAGTCTATATGAGTAAACAGTCCATCATCATTATCATCGCCCTGATGAGCTTAGCGCTTCTCGGCACATCCATCATACAGTTCATGTGGATCAAAAGAGCTGTAGACCTTCAGGCTGAGAGCTTTGATAATAAAGTGATGGATGGACTGAATAGTATCCATAAGCTGCTTATAGATAACCACCGGCAGACTGCGGCCATCATGAAAGCTAAGGATAACAGCAAAAAATTCAGCCTTAGTCGCCGTGATTTTGAGACAAAAGACCTAGCCTACGCATTTAATCCGAATCGATACATAGAAGATATCAAACCAGGGACTTTAGAGAAGTTTGTCAAAAACGAATTTGATAACAGGGGAATTAAAATAAAATATGAATATGGCCTGTACTCTAATAAGACAAGAAGCTTCTCTATCATCAATGGACAATATGCCGTCCAATATGAAGATAAACCCATGTCAAGTGAGGTAGAACTTCCTGATGCTGATGAAAATCAAAGCTTATATCGCTCTAAATATTCGATTAATTTATTTCCTAATGAATCCGAAAAACCTGGTCAGCTAAAAATCTATTTCCCTAATAAGACAAGGTATCTGTGGTCATCCAGCTGGATATCCATCATTAGCTCACTGATCTTTACGGGACTCATCCTTTTTTGCTTCATCTACACGATAAATGTCATTCTTTTTCAGAAAAAAGTCTCAGAGATGAAGACCGACTTTATCAATAATATGACTCATGAGTTCAAGACGCCCATCGCTACGATCTCACTAGCAGCCGACTCCATAAAAAGCCCTAAAGTGAATGGCAGTGTGGATAAGATTGTGCGCTTTGCTAATATCATAAAGCAGGAGAATAAGCGAATGCTCGGTCAAGTAGAAAAGGTACTTCAGATGGCTCAGATAGATAAGAGTGAATTCCAGCTTAAGATATCTGAAATAGACATACACACTTTAATAGATGATGCGGCTGAGCATTCTAGACTTAAGGTCAATAAAAGAGATGGTGTAATAGAAGTAGAGCTATCAGCTAAAAGATCAATGATACATGCCGACCAAAATCATATATCTAATGTCATACATAATCTCTTAGATAATGCTGAAAAGTACTCTAAAGAAACGCCTAAAATCAAAATCAAGACAGAAAACGTCAAAGGAGGTATCAATATCATCATATCAGATAATGGAATGGGTATGACAAAGGAAGCATTGAAGAATATATTTGAGAAGTTTTATCGTGTGCACACAGGAAACCTACATGATGTGAAGGGTTTTGGGCTAGGATTAAGCTACGTGAAAGCTAGTGTAAATGCGCATAAAGGGAAAATAAAAGTAGAGAGTGAACTCGGCATCGGTAGTACTTTTACAATATTTTTGCCTTTTTCTGCGTCAGAAAGTGACTAAAGCCTCTTTTTACCATCTATATATATAAGCAATCGCGACTTCATGAGTAACAAAATCCTATTAGTAGAAGATGATCAAAATTTCGGTGACGTCTTACGGTCTTACTTAGAAATGCACGATTATGATGTAACCCTCGAATCTGATGGAGAAGCAGGGTACAATACATATAATAAAGGTAGTTTTAACCTTTGCATATTTGATGTCATGATGCCTAAAAAAGATGGCTTTACATTAGCAAAAGAGGTAAGAGAAAAAGACACAGAAATTCCTATCATTTTCTTAACTGCCAAAGCATTAAAAGAAGATGTCTTAGAAGGCTTTAAGCTCGGTGCTGATGATTATATCACTAAGCCATTTAACTCTGAAGAGCTGCTATATCGAGTTCAAGCTGTCATGCGTAGATCAGAAAAGAAAGCTGATCCAAGAGAAGAAATAAAGGAATTCACCATAGGCAATTATCACTTCAACTATCCGCTGAGAATACTAAACTTTAAGAATGGTGAAGACTCAAGCAAGGATAAACTATCACCTAAAGAAGCTCACCTACTGCGGATGTTCTGCATGCATAAGAATGAGGTCTTAACCAGATCAGAAGCTCTGACTAAAATATGGGGAGAAGATAATTATTTCACTGCCAGAAGTATGGATGTATTCGTCACTAAGCTAAGAAAGTACATCAGCAAAGATCCTAAATTAGAAATAGTCAATATTCATGGCAATGGCTTCAGACTGATAGATCACAATGATGTGAGTGACTAATTGTTCCTCTCCTTTGGTTTTATTTTGCAACGCCTCGATTATCGAAAAATAAAAATTTAGATGCACCTCGCATTTTAATTAATTATCTATCTAGGTATGTTCAGTAGTAGTAAATAAATTCAGAATTAAGAGAACTGTTGGTCAAGCTGCTATGACTTTAGCTCTTTTAGGTCAAAATCTGTACAAATTCTTGGGTATAGTTTAATTCTGTCAAATACCTTTTAGGTTGCTTTTTATCTGGATTAGATTCGTTACCCCATTATTGCCAAAACCCTTAAAAGCGAGGTAATAATTCAGGGTAAACGTGTTCAAATCAAATTCAAGACTGTCAATTAATAGCCTAAACTTTTCATATGAATAAGGTCTTAATTGTAAAAATCTCTTTAGAACCGTAAAGGGATTTTTAGAAGTGGCGGCTGCCTGCCAGGTACCCGGAGGGGATTAGCTGGCATAGCATTTTTGCTTACTTTTTTTGCAATTGAAAAAAGTAAGGCCCGCACGGCGAGTGTAAGTAAGCTTTGCATCTATAGAAAATGTGTTTATGCTTTACTTC
>Ga0209187_1001897_pt1 | contig 21929 bp, 17 predicted proteins | sample BantaG_FD_187430 | JGI IMG/M metagenome (GOLD analysis project Ga0209187, IMG submission 187430) | Marine algal microbial communities from Bantry Bay, Ireland - BantryBay_4 metaG (SPAdes) (version 2) | ecosystem: Host-associated > Algae > Red algae > Unclassified | place: Bantry Bay, Ireland...
ATATAGATTGTCAATATTCTTACTTGCAAACCTTATTCCAAATAGTGTAACACATTTAGTAGTGTTAAAATAACGTATACGTAATTTATTGTTTTTTAGATAATTACAGAATTAAATTTTTAAAATAAATTTAAGTATCCGGGTTATTATTTTACTTTCTTTAGTCCCAATAATTGTGGAACGCCATTACTATTCATGTTAAATAATAAAGAATCTGCGGAGAGATATTCGACTTTTACGGACTTGGGCATTGCTTCCTGAAGGGTATCTTTAGATACCAAAAATTTTCCATCCAGATAATACGTTCCTTGTTCTTTATAATTGATATTACTGCGATATTCGTACTGTCCCGATGGTTGGAAAATAAATTGAGTTTCTGACAAATCAGTGGTTCCAGGCTGGCCGTTTTCTTGTAATGAAACGGCTTGCCAGGTACCGTGTAATAAGGTTTTATCCAGGCTGGAACCGCAAGCCAAAATTCCAAGAATGAGGAGGCATCCGACATAATATTTTATTAGCGTAGCGTAGGGCATATTTAGTTTTTATGAAAATTTATTAAGTGAATTTCAAGCGAAGGTCTATTTATTGATAACGCAGAAGGATAGAAAAGAAACAATAAACAACGGCCAAACGAAGAATGAGTACGAAGATTTAGATTCGTACTCATTCTTATCAGTTAACTATTTATCTACTCTGTTTTCGATTGAGTGAAGCCTAGGCCGTATAAGGAGTTAGGTATTTAGTTCCCGACGCACTAGCCAATAGCTTCTCTACTTGTCCGCGTCCAGTGCGCCGGAGTTTATCGCATCCAGATAAATTTTAAGTTCTTTTTTAACCACGGGCGCCAGGATAAATAACCCAATCATGTTCGGAAATACCATCGCGAAAACCATCGCATCCGAAAAGTCGGTAACAGCGCCTAAACTGGCGGCAGCTCCAATGACTACAAAAATACAAAACAGTACTTTATAAGTAACTTCTGCCCCTTTGCCTTTTCCAAATAAATACATCCACGCTTGTAGACCATAGTAAGACCAGGACAACATGGTGGAGAATGCAAATAAAATGACCGCAACGGTTAATACATAAGAAAAACCAGGAAGGACACTATCAAAAGCCGCACTGGTAAGGTTGACCCCACCGACTCTTTGCCCTTCAATCAATACTTCATTGTTAACTACATCTCCATAAGCGAAGGCACCTCCGGTAGAATCATTAAAAATAATAATTACTAAAGCCGTCATGGTACAAACCAGTACGGTATCAATGAATGGTTCCAGCAAAGCGACAACTCCTTCACTGGCTGGGTATTTAGTCTTCACCGCAGAGTGAGCGACGGAAGCACTACCCACCCCGGCTTCGTTTGAAAAAGCAGCTCTTTTAAATCCCTGGATCAAAACGCCAATGACACCTCCCGTAATCCCTGCTCCGGTAAAAGCACCATTAATAATTTGACCAAAGGCCATTGGTATCAAGTTGATATTGTAAATCAGAATAACGAGTGCCGCAGCTACGTAAATACCGACCATGGCCGGAACAATCTTCTCGGCAACTTTACCGATTCGCTTAATTCCACCAATAATAACAATTGCTACTAACACGGCCAGCACGACTCCAAAGAGGGTTCCAATCATCCCAGAGTCCGAACCAATAAGTGATTTAAATTGAGCGGCTGCCTGATTGGATTGAAACATATTTCCACCTCCAAAAGAACCCCCAATTAGCATGATCGCATAAAATCCTGCGAAAAATTTACCCAGCGCACCCATTCCTCTTTCTCCAAGCCCTTTGCTGAGATAATACATCGGACCACCGTAAACCGTTCCGTCGGGACCAATTTCTCGGTATTTTACCCCTAAGGTACATTCGGTAAACTTACTGGCCATTCCTAAAAATCCAGCCATAATCATCCAGAAAGTAGCACCGGGTCCACCAATCGCAATCGCAATCGCTACTCCCGCAATATTTCCTAAACCGACCGTAGCGGAGAGTGCCGAAGTCAGTGCTTGAAAAGGAGTAACCTCTCCGATCTGACCTTCTACTCGAATGGTATCCGGAATATCTCCATCCCTGGTAATCATATCAGGATCAATCTCTTCTTTGGTACTATCATATTTACCACGCACCACATTTATGGCTAGTCCAAATCTGGTAAAATTGGGAAAACCAAAATAGATCGTAAAGTAAGAAGCTGCTACTAATAGAAGAATAAGTACCACGGGAATAGCCAAACCGTTGCCAACGGGGATAGCCACAAAGACGATATCCGAGATGAAGGTGGTAGCTGGTTGAATGAAATTATTTACGCGTTCGTCCAAGCCTAAATTTTCATCCTGGGCAAAGCTTAATAATGGAAGAAATTGCGCTGTTAAAAGTGTAAGGAGTTTTTTCATAAATAGCAGCTTAGGAGTTTAATGATTAAGCTGGTAAGATATTGAGATAATTCTATTTACCCAAAGAATTGACCATTAATTTAGGATAAGGTACCGTTAACTGACTTTTTGGCACGAAATTAACATGGTAGTTTCCTGAAAATAATTATTAACAACGAAGGTTAAATAAGAAGCCTTCTCACCAAAAACTGTATTATGAAGATTACTAGAAGAAAAAAGTCCATGGCGGACTCTTTAAAAAACGCTATTGTCCCAACTGATCAATTATTAAAAATTAAAGGAGGATCTAATGATTATATTATCATTATCGAAGATCCTATACCATAATTTTGGTTATTGTCTGATTAGCTCAATGGTTGTTTCCTTTATTTTTTCCATACTTCTCCCAGTAATTTCTCTACTTTTTCTTCCACTTTTTTATTCTTAATCAATACCGGTGCATGGTGCGGTTTTATTCTGGCATCAATGACGAATGGTCCTCGACAACCCCAGTGTTTATTTTGGGTAAAATCATCTACGCCGTAGGTGTCGTGCGATGGATTGGCCCGGGTAAAAACGGTCCATAAAAAATTGTTTTCAGTCGCTGCAGAAAAATCTGCGTCGTCTACCACCGCGATTAAAGGGATTTCTTCAAGTGGACTTTTTTCCAAATAAGTCGTTAATTCATTCATCTCCGCTACCGCCTTTTTATAATCTGTAAAGGCGGGTCCATTGAGCAATAAGACGCCCGCTTGCCAGAATCTGGGGGTTGTAAATCCTTTCGGTAAATCAAAACGATCCGGTAATTTATCTGATAAAATTCGTAATGGATCACCACAGCAAGCTACCACTAATTTTGAGCCAGCATTCCAGCCGCTACCAGAATAATCCAGCGTATCCATGGTCGTTTTAGTTTGAAAATGTAAATCCCTACGCCAGTCTACTCTTTCCAGTACATGTTTAAAGTAAGCCGGAATTTTATGCGCATCAACTTCGATTCCTTCTTCTTCAGCGGCAATGAAAAGAAACTTGGCCAGACTGGTCTGTCCACTACCAATAATCCGGTTGGCCTGGGTAAGAATTTCCTCCGGTTTTTTATCTCTAAAAGGCATATATCGTTCACTGCCTACGGCCAACAACAGTGGATGTACACCCGCAGCATCTACGGCATTGATTTGTCGGACTCCCGGAAATTCGCCTGGCAGCAAGGCTCCCACCAATTTATGAATCAAATATCCAAAACTGGAATCTTCCGCTGGCGGTCGCCCCACTGCAGTAAATTGCCAAATGGCGTCTTTTCGATGATAGACCTTATCTACTTTCATCACCGGAAATTCGTGTTCCAGACTATAATAACCCAAATGATCTCCAAACGGACCTTCCGGTTTTTTATGATTTTTTAAAATAGTACCCGTGATACAAAAATCCGCATCACCAGATACAATCGCCCGTTGGTCTAAACCATATCTAAATCGCCTCCCTGCCAGCATTCCCGCAAAGGTCATCTCACTCAAACCCTCCGGCAAAGGCATGATGGCCGCAAAGGCGTGGGAGGGTGGTCCACCCACAAAAATGCTCGCACGAAATGGTTTATCAGATTGATTATATGCAGTATGGTGTACTCCGATACCTCGGTGAATTTGATAATGCATGCCTACTTCCTGATTAATATCATACTGATTGCCCGATAGCTGAATTCGGTACATTCCGATATTGGATTGCATAATATTATCGTTGTCTGGAGGAAGGGTACAAACCTGCGGAAGGGTGATAAAAGCCCCACCGTCATCTGGCCAGGAAACGACCTGTGGCAATTGGTCAATCGTGGTTTCTCCATATTTAACGTTTAGCCCAAAAGGAGATTTGAAGGGGAGTGCACTGAGGGCCGTAAACGGGGCGGTTCGGTAACGCCACGGATTTTTTAAAAACAGGGTAGGGTCGGCTTTGAGTTCAATTACTTTTTTAACTTTTTCGAGGGTTTTCCGAAAAATAAATTCTGTGCGCTCGAAGGTTCCGTAGATATTGGAAACGGCCGGAAAGGGACTACCTATTACCTTTTCAAAATAAACGGCTGGTCCTCCGGCGTCGAATACCTGGCGATGAATCTCCGCCATTTCCAAATTGGGATCAACGGGTTGGGCGATTCTTAATAACTGGTTGTTTTTTTCCAGGTCATTTAGACAGGCTTTTAGATTTGCGTACATAGGCGGGCGTTGGCCGAATTTTTAATGAAGGAGAAAGAGTAGACATCTGTTCTTTCTGGTTTAAATTTATTATTAAGGAATGAGTTAATAATAAATTTACGTTTTTGGCTTGATCTTTTTGCCGCTAGTTTCGTTAAAAAGCCTCGTGATAGCGCGGCTATGGCAGCCCGACCGTTCCGGTTCCTTCACATGGCTCAGTCATGTTTTTTGCCTTACTAGCAACAAAAATCTCTAACCCAAAATTCTTAATTTATTAATACCTCATTCCTAACTCATTCCTAAGGTGTTCCCTTTTATTTTAAAATTAGCAAAAAAAGTCTACTCTCATTTAATTCTTTTTCTAATTGAACACAGTAAAATATATAAGCATTTTAACAATCTAACAACCCACAACAACCTTGGTTTACCAAAACCAGCTGCAATCCTAAATTTCTCAATTGATCCCCAATAATTGACCCTCTACTGACCGGAATCCCAATCCTAAATACTTACCTTTGTAATTATGACCTTATTGACGGAAGTACAAACCCTGATCCGCAAGGAAATCCTCGTAGAATGGCGACAAAAGTACGCGATTGGCGGGATATTGTTGTATGTAGTTTCCACCGTTTTTATTGTCTATTTTTCCTTTAGTGGAATTGATGCGAAAGCCTGGAATACGCTCTTTTGGATCATCATGTTATTTGCTTCCGTAAATGCGGTGACCAAAAGTTTTGCGCAGGAAAATAGCCAGCGGGAGTTGTACTATTATTCGTTGGCTAGACCAGTGGCAATCCTCCTGGCTAAAATGACTTATAATACTGCATTGTTACTGTTAATCAGTGGTTTATCATATATTTCTTTTAGTATTCTGGCAATTGATCCGGTCAAAAATTCCGGTCAGTTTTTCCTGGCTTTGTTGCTGGGAAGTATTGGATTTTCCATTGCTTTTACCTTTATTTCAGCCATTGCGGGCAAGGCTGCGAATAGCTCTACTTTAATGGCTATTTTAAGTTTTCCGGCGATCATTCCGATTTTGATGACCTTGCTAAAAATATCGGCCAACGCATTAGGTTTGATGACGGATACGGGAATTTGGAAAGACATTGGCATTTTACTGGCGATTGACTTGATAATGTTAACTTTGACGTTTATTCTCTTTCCTTTTTTGTGGAGAGACTAGGAAATTTGCGGGTTGCGGTGGTTTTTAACTAGTTGGGTTATCTTTCTTAAAGAGCTGATTAAAAAATGAATCCATATTAGACTTTTAAAAAAAATAGATAGATGAAAAACTGGTGGAAAATTCTGGGAGTTATATTACTGATCTATAGTTTTACGGTAGGGATGTTGGTGCCGTTAAAGCCGGGTGTTTATAATGTTTCTCCCTTTAAATTAGAAGCTGGAAAAACAGGTAAAGTTAATATTTACGGATACAATACTAATTATACCCAAGCCGAAACGCCCATTCGAGTTTGGCTAAATATTGACTCTAGTTATGCGCTGGCAGCCGAGTCTGTAAAAGTAATTTCGGACAATCAAGTCATGGCAGAGTTTGATATGCCTGCCTATTATCCTGGAAATGATCAGGCAGTCTCCTTGTCTCTGTGGATAAACAGTTCCACTGACGGAACGGCTACTTTACCGGATGCGATCAGTGTTACAGATAATCACCGGGATAAAGAAATAGTAGATAATATCTGGACTAGTAATCCAATTGGTAACCTTAGCAGTAACGAGAATATAACCTTCCCTTATCGTTCTATGTTGGGGGAAACCATCCGCAATACTTATTACCATGTACCTTACTGGTTTGCGATGATGCTGATCCTTTTATCTTCTATGGTGTTTAGCTGGAAATATTTGCAGACGCTGGATATCAGATACGATCATACGGCCGTTGCCCTGACGCAAGTAGGGACACTTTATATAATTTTGGGGTTAATTACCGGATCAATCTGGGCGCGTTTTACCTGGGGAGACTGGTGGAACTTTGATATTAAGCAAAATATGTCTGCGATTGCGCTGTTGATCTATTTGGCTTTTTTCGTTTTACGTAGTTCCTTTGATGATGAAGAGAAAAAAGCACGAATCAGTAATGTCTATAATGTATTTGCATTCGCAACTTTGATCCCTTTATTGTTTGTAATACCGCGACTCTACGACAGCTTACATCCCGGTAATGGCGGCAATCCCGGATTTGGTGGCGATGACCTGGATCACACGATGCGCATGGTTTTGTATCCGGCAGTCTTCGGTTGGCTATTTTTGGGGTTATGGATGGCGCAGCTATTAAAGCGAATGTCGGCCTTGCGGGATAAATTGTACTTTGAATAGCTAACTGGTCAACTGGCCCAAAAGAAATCCTTCCGAAGTTTTGTAATCCTAAAAAAAAAACCGAAGTTTGACCCACCTTAATCATTTATATGAAACATCGTATAAGCTGGCTTCTTTGCTTACTTCTTTTCTCTATCACAACTCTGGTTGCTCAGGAGAGTCCTGCTATGGACTTCATGCGGAATACTGGTAAAATTTACGTGGTGGTAGCGGTTATTGTCGTAGGTTTTATTGGACTCGTTTGTTTTATGTTTTATATGGACAAAAAATTAACAAAATTAGAGGACCAAATTTCAAATCATGGCAAAAGCTAAAAAAGTTAAACAACCCGTTGCAACGGTAAGCTTTCTCGAAAGTGTCAGTAGCAACTTTGACCGGGCAGCCGTCCACACTGGGTTACCCAAAGGATTATTGGCGCAGATTAAAGCCTGTAACTCCGTTTATCAGATGCGATTTCCGGTGAAAATCGGAAAAGATTATCAGGTCATTGAAGCCTACCGGGTACAACACAGTCACCACCGCCTTCCCACCAAAGGAGGAATTCGGTATTCCCAAAAAGTACATCAGGAGGAAGTGATGGCGCTGGCTTCTCTGATGACCTATAAATGTGCGATTGTGGATGTTCCTTTTGGAGGAGCGAAAGGAGGGGTGAAAATTTCTCCCCGGGATTATTCAGAAGGGGAGTTACAGCTTATCACCCGTCGTTATACGGCAGAATTAATTCGTAAAAACTTTATCGGTCCCGGTATTGATGTACCGGCTCCTGATTATGGAACGGGATCTCGCGAAATGGCCTGGATTCTGGATACTTATATTTCCTTCAAGGGAGGAGAGATTGATGCCGCTGGATGTGTCACCGGAAAGCCTGTTAACCAAAATGGTATTCGGGGAAGAACGGAAGCGACCGGACGAGGGGTATTCTACGGCGTACGCGAAGCGGTGAGTCATAAGGATGATATGGAAAAGCTTGGGTTGACTACCGGACTGGCGGGCAAACGAGTAGCTATTCAGGGTTTTGGTAATGTAGGTAGTCATTGTGCCAAGATTTTTCAGGAGGAAGGAGATGCATTGATTACCTGTATTGCGGAGCACGATGGTGCCATTTACAATAAGAAAGGAATAAACGTTGCCAAATTGGTCAAGCACCATAGCAAGACTGGATCTATTATGGGATTTGCGGGGGCAGAGGAAATGTCGCAACGTAAAAAGGTACTGGAAATTGATTGTGATATCCTGATCCCTGCGGCGCTGGAAAACCAAATCCGGGTGGATAATGCTCCTCGTATTAAGGCTAGAATTATAGCAGAAGCAGCCAACGGTCCTGTAACTTCCGAAGCTGATGCCATTTTGCGTAAAAAAGGCGTGATGGTGATTCCGGATATGTATATCAATGCTGGTGGGGTAACCGTTTCTTATTTTGAATGGTTAAAGAATTTATCCCACATGCGTTTTGGTCGGATGGAAAAACGTTTTGATAATCAAACTTATTCAAATATTGTCGCCCTGGTCGAAAGGTTGACGGGCAAAACCATTGGAATGAAGGAAAGAGATTTTCTGACCCGTGGAGCCGAAGAAGTGGACCTGGTACGTTCCGGACTGGAAGAAACCATGATTTCTGCTTATAACCAAATTCGTTTGGTTAAAAAACGAAAAAGAAAAGTAGAAGATCTGCGAACGGCTGCCTTTATCAGTGCCCTGGAAAAGATAAGTAGTGATTATATCGCTTTGGGGATTTTTCCTTAGAAATATAAAATTGAAACTATTTTTAAAAGAAAATAATCACTTAAGTACGTCGGAAATTCATTTTTTCGGCGTTTTTTAGTATTAAAAAATCACTTTTTTCTTTGTTTAATTCAGAATAAAATTTTAAAATATTCCTAAAAAGGTGATTGTTAACAAATAATTAGTGGGTTTTTTAAAGGATTGCTTGTATTTTATTTTTTTTGTAAATAAATTGCACTGCATTATTATTAACAAACAAGAAATTAGATAAACATGGATAATAATACGGTCACTGACAACAAACTGGATAAGATTGATTTACAGATTTTAAAAATTTTACAGGAACATAGCAAGATTACCAATCTGGACTTATCCAAGCAAATTGGATTGTCACCTGCCCCTACTTTGGAAAGAGTGAAAAAACTGGAACAATCAGGCATCATTGAATCTTACCATGCGGTAGTCAACCAACAAAGCATTGGATTAAATGTAAAAACGTTTGTATTGGTCTCCTTGGCTTGGCAAAAAGAAGGAGCGCTAAATCACTTTCTCGATAAGATTAAGGCAATTGACGAAATTACCGAATGTTATATTATCACTGGAGAAGCAGATTTTTTAATTAAAATAGTTTGTAAGGATATTCCTACTTACGAAAAACTGCTATTCAAAACGCTTTCTCAAATTGAAGAAATTGAGCGCTTGAAAACACTAATGACTTTATCTACGGTGAAAGATTCCCGTATTCTGCCTTTTAATTATCAGCCAGAATAAAGAAGCAAAGATCGAATTATAAGAGAATATACTTTTCACGTGTCGTAATTTTCGGCACGTGATTTTTTTTAACTTTACTAAGTGATGGATAAACTTAATACAATGCGTACTTAATACGTGCCACAAGGCCACAAAACAGGAGGCCACAGGCCACAAAGAAAATACGTTAAAGAACTTAGGAACAACGATCTAATAGATTCAGAATTATGACTAATATTTTTTGTGCCTAACTTCGTTTAAAATACGCGCCATAGCTACGGCTATGTCTGTGTTTTTCAACTCGTTATACACAAAAACTACCTACTCAAAATTTCTTAATCTATTTAATCCTCGTTCCTTAATGTCTTAGTGGCAAAAAAAATGATGATATTACTTTCATTCTGTACCTTTTTTGTAAAAAAATATGGCCAAATCTAAAAAAAAACCACCCCAGTTGCTTTGGCAAATTGATAAGCCTGGGTTGCCGGGCACTTCTTATCTTTTTGGTACCATGCACGTGAGGGATATCCGCGCTTTTGATTATCAGGAGCTTGTCTGTGAAAAAATTCTTTCTTGCGATGCGTTTGCTACCGAAATAAATTTGAATCAGGCCGAGTTTCTACTAAGTGAAAAATCTATGGATTTGCCAGAAGGACAGCGTTTGGCTGATTTTTATTCTCCCAAAAAATATGCAAAAATTGCCCGGTTTTTCCAAAAATATACTGGAATGGGAATTCAGCATTTTGAAAATGCCAAACCAATGATGCTGACTAATCTGGTCACGAGTAGTTTGTTGAATAATGACCAACCAGTTTCGCTGGATCAGTTTTTATGGGAATTTGCCGAAAAGAATGATCGGATTTTACTAGGAATTGAAGCGGTAGAAGAGCAGATCGCATTAATGGATAAAATTCCGCTGGATTATCAGGCGGCAGCCCTTTGGTCAATGGTAAAAAATGTGTCCCGATTTAGAAAAAGTCTCTTAAAATTATCCAGCCTTTACCAGGAAGGAAATCTGGCTAAAATTTTAAAATCTGCCAAAAAAAGTACCGGTAAGTTGCGCAAGATGATGATTTATGATCGCAACGAGATCATGGCCGAACGGATCGCCTTGTTGGTGGCGGAACAAACCTTGTTTTCTGCGGTGGGTGCGGGTCACCTTGGAGGCAAAAAAGGAATTCTGAAAAAATTAAAAACGTCTGGTTTTCGCCTAAAATGCGTCCCAAATCTCACTCAATTAAAGATAAAAACTACGGAGTGAAATAATTCTAAATTATTGTGACATTTATGGGACTATTCCGTCTTAAGGAGGTATATTTACGCCAATTAGGGATTTTCATCCCAAGGAAAAGTATACTTTTCCTGTTTTTGTACTGAAATATCTGACTTCTACTTCCTTCTGAGAAAACCTTCATAACCAACTTACACAATGAGCAATTCCCCTTTTAATTTTAAAAATAAAAAAGATCGTAACGACTTTTTTATCGCCCTTCTAGTTATTTTATTTTTCGGCTGGCTATTTTATTATTTTGGTTATCGGATAAATGATGACGTGGATTTGATGGATGATGAGGTTGCCATAGCAAGTGTTTCAACCGATATTGGAGATACGGACAACGACGGTATTCCAAATACCAGTGATGCTTGTCCGCTGGAACCTGGACTAGTCGGCGCAAATGGTTGTCCGAGAGATACTGATGGAGATGGCGTGGATGATTTTTACGACCGCTGTCCAGGTACTGCCGGGGAAAAAAGACACGAAGGTTGTCCTGATTTAAAAGAAGTAGATATTGACGAGGACGGTTTTGTTGGAGATGATGATCTTTGCCCGGATATCCCTGGAAAAGATAATGGTTGTCCTCCAGATTTTGATAAGGACGGGGTACCGAATGATGTCGATGAATGCCCTCAACAAAGGGGCCCTGCGGCCAATAATGGCTGTCCACCTGATTTTGACAAGGATGGCGTACCCGACGGGATTGACAAATGTCCGGAGCTACCTGGTATAGCAGAAAACAAGGGTTGTCCCGCCGATACCGATCAAGATGGTGTTTATGATAGCGAAGATAAATGTCCCAAGTTGGCCGGAATTACCGCCAACGCGGGTTGTCCAGCTGATACGGATAAAGATGGAGTTTACGACAGCGAAGATAAATGTCCTAAAGAAAAAGGGCCAGCCAATAACGGTGGTTGTCCTGTAAAGATCGCGGATAAAGATGGAGATGGAGTACCGGATAGTGAAGATAAATGTCCAAATCGTGCCGGTCCGGTAGCGACCAAAGGTTGCCCGGAAGTAGAAATGACCGTAGCAGAAAAGAAAGTAATTTCAGATGCGATCAGTAGTGTAGTTTTCCTTCCAGCCAGTGCCAACCTGACCGAATATTCGAAAGGACTCGTCACGAAAATTGCTGCGCTGATGAAAAAATATCCTGATGCAAAACTCAAAATTAGTGGTCATACGGATTCCATGGGACAAGATGCTTCTAACTTAACTTTATCCCGTAGTCGAGCTGCTGCTTGTCTGAATTTGCTAGCGAGTAAAGGAGTAGATAAAAATCGAATGTCTTCGCAAGGTTTTGGAGAAGCAAAGCCAATTGCAGACAATAATACGCCAGTGGGCCGTCAGAAAAATCGGCGGGTAGAGTTTGAATTGTATTATTAGAATGTTGAGGTGTTGAAATGTTGAGTTGATCGGTAATACGATAACTCAACATTTTAGCATTTTGGCTTCTAATTCAGTGTTATTAGAATCTGAGGTTTTTCAAATTTTTTTATCTTTTTGAAATGAATATCTTTTTTGTTATAAATTGAACGCCTCAACAAGCGCAGCGCTTCAACCTACCCCGGTACCGCCACACAAGTCATAAAGCCCAGCGACCTTTGTTTTTCCAGCATCGTAACGGGCAGATAAGTCATCTTTCCTCGCACGTAGCCCCAGAATTCGGGTTCCATACTTTTTGACCAGTCAATCTCTCTTTTTTCCATTTCGCTCATCCACTTTAACGTGTAAGGATCAAGCGTTCCATAGGTATAGGAGTTGACTACTTTCCAGCCGTTATTTTCCATTAGGGTTTGCATGGTTTGGGGTGTCCACAACGCCGTATGTCGGGGCGTATGGTATCCCGCCCAGTGAGGGCCGTAATCCTTTCGAGTTTTGGAATCGAAGTTGGGGACTTCTACCACCAGTTGAGTTTTGGCATGACTTCTATTTTTAAGCGCTTGGAGCGTTGCCGCCGGATTATAATCGTGTTCCAGATAATGCCACATGGTGATCAAATCGGGAGGTGGAAATTTTTGGATCGATTCAATTTCTCCGACGTAAAGTTCAATGTCTTTATAAAGCGACTTACTCATGACCCAGCCACTGTCTGAAAAGTCAATACCGATGGCCCGACAAGGATATTTTTCCGTTAGTAATTTTAGAAAATCAGGTTTGCCACAACCAATATCCAGCACCACAGAATCGGGATTTGGAGTTACGTATCTAGTAACCGTATTGACTCTTTTTTGATCTACTTTTTTTTGGTCTGTTGCGACCAACATTCCGTATTTTCCCCAGGCTGCATCTCCACGATAGGGTAGATACCAGGCACTATAATATTCCTCCAGTTTTTCCACTGGAACTCGCGGATTTAGAAAAACCAGGCCACAGTTTTGACATTGATCAAAATTAAAGGTCTCGCCAGAAGGATGCATCATGGCTTTGGTCTTTTCTACTGAAGAAAATTTAGTATGCTGACAAGCGAGACATTCATTGATTTGTTTCCTCATAGTTTGGTATTAGTGTGAATCAGGATTTAAAGGTTTAAAAAGCTGACAATTGGCTTTCTCTTCTGACGTGTTTGGCGAACAATAGATATTCAGTGGGCTTTCGATAGTCTAACAATATACGCTCATCTATCGTGTTTAGCTTATTATTTGTCTGTAAAACATTGCGATCTGATCAAATTTTTTACGTCGAAGAGAAAATTCCCATTCCCATTCCTAAAAATTCCGTTCGTATATTTTTAGCCTTACCTGTTTTCCTTTCGGAGTGGGTGTTTCATCTGTGAAGACAAGTTGGACGCCATCCAGGTTTTCCAGTTGTGGTCGCTTGTGTGGCGTGATGACCACGAGTTGTGGTGTAGATTGAAAAATTTGGGTGACGAGTGGATAGAGTTGTTCCCGAGGGCAGAGATGCAGCGCAAAACTGGCAATGACGGCTGTGTAGGAATCGGGTAATCCTTTTCTGATCACTTCTTCAAAGGAAAGAGATAGCGCCTTTTTTCCGATTCTTTTTTGGAAGGCTTGTCGAGTGTAAGGATCGCTACCCGTGGTATTTTCAAATCCCATGCTGGCGAGGGCAGCCGTTACCTCTCCGCTTCCACAACAAAAATCCAGTACATTTTGGTAATTTATCTGTGATTTATTTTTCTTCAGGAGCGTAACAATCTGTGGTTCGTGGGGATTGGTGTAGTGCCAACCGGATTTTTTATAAAATCCATCCACGCCCAAATCCTCGTATTCTTTGCGGATTGGTTTCAAAATTAAATTTTTAATTATTGTTTTCTTGTGCGGCTGCTTCGGCTTCTGCCTCGGCATCCTTCTCGTCGTGTTTGAGTACTTTACGACGACTTTTCAAAGGCATGTAGCGGTAGGGTTTTTCCTGAAAATCAGTCAATACTTTGCTAAGTGTTTCGCTAGTTTGGTTGAGGTTTTTATAGAGTTGATCGTCGTTTAACATCAAGCCAATAGTGCCCTCTCCATTTTTCATTTTGTTTACCATCTCGTTTAAGTTGGTAACCATTTTATCGGAAGTGGCCAAAGTGGTCTGCAGTTGCCGAACGGCCTCATTGGCAGATTCGAGGGTCGTATCCGCTTTGGACATGGTATTGCTCAAATTTAATTGACTAAGGTCTTTGGTAAAGTTATCTGTACTGGCCAGAATACCCGTTATTTTATCATTATTATTGGCCAGGGTATTGGTGAGTTTGGCCATATTGGACATGGTAGTATTGAGGTTCTGCGCGTTGTTGCGCATGATGGATTCCAGCTGTTGGGTAGAGACCTTAAGATTCTCTAGCGTAATTGCCAGATCACGAATTGACTGTCCAATTTTGTTATTGGGATCCGGATCATTTATTTTTGTATTAATCGTATCCATCATTCCCCCAAGATTCTGTCTAAGAGCGGCCGTATATTCATTAACGTCGTCTTTAGGTAACATAGAACCCAGGATACCCAGTGTTGTCCCCTTAAGAGAGCCTTCGTCCTGCACACAATCGGCCCCCGTACAATTTTTATTATGGCCAATGGTGACGTAACTACCTCCCATGATAGAGGATCCAATTTCTGCAAGGGCATCCTTATGGATTCTCACCTCATTTTTAATATGTAAGGTAACCAGGACCGAGTTCATATCCTCAGGATTGAGCCTAACATCTGCCACGCCCCCGATTGGAAATCCATTCATGAAGACGGGGGAGGAGGAAGAAAGCTGATCAATCTGGCTATATTTCACATAAATCGTGGTATCATTTGAAAAAATATTCTGTCCTTTCATAAACTTGACACCTACAATTCCTATAATGATGGCTACAACGGCTAATATTCCAATTTTAATTTCGTTTGACATATTTTAGATTTTCCAAAACAAGGGGTAATTTCTATGCTTGTCTAACTGGTAATTGCCCAAATTGTTCCGGGATGTAGTCTTTGCATAGGTATTTGATTGTGCAAATTTATAAAAAATAAAGACTTGTGCTTCCATTGAGTACCAGATCATTGGGTATATTTACGTTTAAGAAAGGTTTATACTCTTAATGAAAGTGTTAAAGTCCGTATAACTGGCCACAGAACTTAAATTCTCCCGTTCTTACAAAGGATCAATAAAAGAATAGCTCATTCCTTATATCGATCCAAAGGAAGTTTGATGATATATTTTCAATCTATTTTATCGCTATTTCCAGGCATTTTTTTGGGGTTTATGTAAAAATATTTATTCTTTGATTTTTCTTCGGAATATACTGTTGATCATTTTGTTGTTGGGGGATGTTACTTCCGGGGATGCTCAGGTGTTTTCAATTCGGGACTCCGTAGCGCAAAAAGACAAGCAGATAGTTTTAGATAGCCTTCCTGAAATAGTCGATTCCCTGAAAATCGTTCCCGCCGATTTTGGCAATAAACTGGATTCTATGGGTAATTCTTCCAATTCGGGTAGTTTTGGTACTTCGAGTGGCGTAGATCCCCGCGTAAAGGTAGCCGACAGTGGACTGGATGAGATGATCGATTATTCGGCCGTAGACAGCCAGCGGATGGATGTCAAAAATCAGATTGTCTATTTGTACGGTGAGGCAAAAGTATTTTATGGCGGTCGTATCCTCTCGGCAGATTATATTATTTTTGATATGAAAAATAATATTGCCTCGGCCGAAGGAATCCTCGATCCGGTCAGTGGAAAAATCTCGGGCCGTCCTTATTTTGAAGACGGCGAGCAAAAATTTGAATCGGAGCGTTTAAAGTATAATTTTAAAAAAGGAAAAGGGATCATCTACGGTGCTCGAACCCAGCAGTCGGATATGTATATTATTGGAGACCGTACCAAATACATCAGTCAGGAGACCAAAGATACCTTGATGGATGATGTTATTTATTCTTCCAATGCCCTCGTTACCACCTGTAATCATCCTGAGCCCCACTTTGGATTCCGGGCAAAAAAAATTAAAGTAGTACCGGATAAAGTAGCGGTGGTAGGACCTGCCAATCTGGAGATTGCCGGAATAGCGACGCCGATTGTTCTTCCGTTTGGATTTTTCCCCTTAAGTGAGAACAAGCAGACAGGAATGGTGCGTGGACAATTTGAGCGATCCGGTAGTCTGGGATTGGGTTTTAGAGGATTTGGATGGTACTTTCCGATTAGTGATTACATGGATCTTACCCTCCGGGGAGATATCTACACGCGGGGAACTTTCCGGGTTTATGGCGATATGAACTATTACCGACGGTATAAACATCGGGGATCGCTGAATCTGACGATCACCAGTAATAAAACCGAAGTAGGACTTGACTTTTTTCGCAGTAATTCTATTGGTTTGAACTGGCGACACAATCAAGATGCCAAGGCCAATCCGGCGCAAACCTTTGGTGGTTCGCTGAATTTACAAACCAATAATAATCAGGCAGCGACCTACAACGATGCGGACAGTAGACTGGAAAATACCATTCGTTCCAATATTAATTATACCAACAGTTTTCCCGACAAAAAATTTAGATTTTCTGCCGGATTAAGTCATTCTCAAAATACCCGATCCCGTCAGGTATCGATTGATTTTCCAAACGCAGACTTTCAGGTGCAACAATTTTTTCCTTTTAAAAGAAAAGTGCCCAAAGCAAAACCTTCCTGGTACGAGAAAATTTCGGTGCGGTACGACGCCAATTTAAAGGGACGGGTTTCGGCTACGGATACGACTTTATTTACCCAACAAACCCTGGATGATTTACAGGTCGGGATGCGGCAGCGGGTTTCTGCCAACGCGAGTTTTAATCTATTAAAATACATTCAGGTTGGACCAAATGTCAACTATACGGAAGTTTGGAATATTAAGTCTTTAGAGAAAAGGTTAAACCCGGAACTGACCATTGAGGTGGATTCGGTCCAGCTCAATCCGGGAGAAGAAAAAGTGGCCGTCTTTGATACGACCGCTTATGGGACGGTAGAAGAGGAGCTGGTTTATGGATTTAGTCCTTACCGATTATTTAGTACTGGCGTATCCGCGTCGACCAAGTTATTTGGTACCCTCAAATTCAAGAAAGGCTTTTTACGAGGTATTCGACACCAGATGTCGCCCAGTGTCAGTTTTAATTATGCACCAGATTATACCTCGGGACTGTTAGATTATTTTCGGGAAGTAGATACCGATACTCGGGCCGAGTTTAATGATCCAGAAGAGTACAATATTTTTGGTGAATCTATCTACCAGCGTCCCTCTGCCAGTGGGGAACAAAGGAATCTATCCTTTAGACTAGGCAATTTGGTAGAAGCTAAATATTATTCTAAAAAAGATAGTACCGACAAGAAATTTAAATTGATCAATTCGCTCAACGTATCGGGTACTTACAATATGGCGGCAGATTCGCAACAGTGGAGTGTGATCCGATTTTCGGGTAATACCTATCTTTTTGATCGACTAACCACATTGACTTTTGGCTGGCAGCTAGACCCTTACACGCTGGATGAGGATGGCCGTCGCTCCAATAACTTTAATCTTGGAGAGAACGGAAAATTATTACGATTTATTGATGCAAACGTCGGTTTAACCACGCGGATGCCATTGAAAAAATTACGGGAATTGATCACGGGTAAAAAGAAGGAACCCCAGTCAGGCAACCAAAACAGGGCTAGTAGAAGTGATCCTCCACAAGTAGGGGGAGGCGGATTTGGGGATGGTCCTCCCGGCGACCGAACTCGGGAGAACCCATCCGTTCAACGGCCCGCCAGTCTTTGGGAATGGTTTGAGAATTTTACCCTTTCACATGAGTTTCGGGCACGTTTACAACGGGTAGACGGGCGTGATACATTGGTGGTACAAACCCACGGTATCCGTACGAATGGAACTATTCAATTAACGGAGAAATGGCGATTGAACTTTGGGAATATCGCTTATGATTTTAAAAATAAAGCATTTTCTTATCCAAGTCTTGGCTTTACGAGAGACCTCCACTGTTGGGAACTCAATATGCAGTGGTATCCCGAATCTAGTATTTATACGTTTTCCTTAAAGGTGAAACCAGGATCTTTGGGCTTTATTAGTGTGCCGTGGGGACGGAATCGATTTGATGGGGCCAGGGCGTTTAGGTGACGGGGGTGTTGGGGTGTTGAATCGCTGCGCTTGTTGAGTCGCAATTATATAATTGTTAATTTTATATGAAATTGGTACTTATATAAAAAAGTTTAAAATTTTAATGGAATTATTCTCCAATAAATAAACCCTCAACAACCTACCCATTCTCCTCCTTCCTTTTTATATTAAAATAAGTTTCAAGCTGCGCCCTTACCGGGATAGCCTGGTTGTTGACTACGTAGTGATTATGTTGTTTTCCGTCGATGATTCTGGCTTTGACATTATCTTGTAGTTGAAGTTTCACAAAATCCAGAATCTCTTTTCGAAGGTCGGGATTATAAATCGGGAAAGTAGTTTCTATCCGGTGGCTTAGATTACGAACCATCCAGTCAGCACTGGACAAGTAAATATCTTCCTTTCCATTGTTATGAAAAATAAAAATACGGGAATGTTCCAGATAACGATCAACGATACTGACGGCTTCAATATTTTCACTAACCCCTTTGACGCCAGGAATTAAAGAGCAGATACCGCGAATGATCAATTTTATTTTTACGCCGGCCTGACTGGCTTCGTACAATTTGATAATCATGTTTTTATCCTGCAGGCTATTCAGTTTTAGAATAATTTCCGCTGGTTTACCTTTTTTAGCGTGTTGAATTTCACGATCAATTTTTTCAACTAATTTAATTCTTAAATTAAATTGACCTACGAGTAGGTGTTGGAATTTTTGTTTAGGAACTTTTACCGTTTCCAGGAAAGAAAAGACTCTGCCGACCTCTTTGGTCAATCGAGTATCGGCGGTAAACAATCCAAAGTCGCTGTACACTTTGGCGGTCCCTTCGTGAAAATTTCCAGTACTCAAATAGCTGTACAATTGTATTTGATCATTTTCTCTACGGGCAATCAGGGCAATCTTGGAGTGTACTTTTAGGCCGGGAAAACTATAGCGGACACTCACCCCGGCTTTTTCCAGTTTTTCACCCCATCGTAAGTTTGCTTCCTCATCAAATCTTGCTTTTACTTCCACAAAAACGCTCACCTGTTTGCCGGCTTTTACGGCATCCATGAGGGCATTCATTATCTGGGACTTTCTGGCTACCCGGTATTGTACCACCTTGATATGCGTGACATCCGGATCAGTAGCTGCGGTCTGAAATAATTTTACCACCGAATCGTAAGAATGATAGGGAACGTGGATCAGGTGATCGCGCTTTTTGATAGATTTAAAAATATTATTTGAATTCTCCAGTGCTTTGTAAGCAATGGGATGCAACGGATTATTTTTCAGGTGATCATAGCCAAAATCTGGAAAGGAGAAAAAGTCAAAATTATTATGGTACCTGCCTTCTGGCAATAAATCCAGTTCTTCCAGATCGAAAGTTTCACATAAAATAGAAAGTAACTCGGCGGGCATCGACCTATCATATACCAAACGGGATGGCGGCCCTACATTTCTTTTGATCAGGCTTTTTTTGATTTTTTGAACCAGGTCACCGGAAAATTCGTCTTCGATGTATAGTTCGGCATCACGGGTTAGTTTGATAGAAAAAGCATCAATAATTTCGTATCCTGGAAAAACAAAACCCGCCGCGAAGCGAATAATATCATCAATCATAATCAAATCGTGTTTTCCCTCGGAAGAAGGAAGGTCGACAAATCGGGGTAGATGATCGGAAGGGATTTTTAGAACGGCAAATCTATCTTTTGAATTATTGTCTTTCAGCGCCTCTTTCATTTGCAGGGTGAGGTAGAGGGCCGCATTATTGAGGAAGGGTTTAATCTTTTTAGGAACCAATAAAACAGGTTGCACGAACGGCAAGAGGTTTTCCTCAAAATAATCCAGTAGAAATTCAGATTGCTCATTGGATAAATCCATTCTACGAAGCAAGTTGATATTATACTCGCCCAATTCGGGAACTATCTGATTTTCAAAAATTTCCCCAAATTCAGCTTGTTGTTTATTCACTAGTTTGAGTAAACGCGTCAAAACATTGCTAGGGTCAAACTCGAGTTGGGCTTTGGTCTTTTTACCGACTCTTACCAGATTTCTGATACCGGCGATTCGTACTCGGAAAAATTCGTCGAGATTAGAAGAGTAGATAGCTAAAAATTTCAGTCGCTCCAAAAGTGGAACGGTCGGATCTTTAGCTTCTTGCAATACTCGATAGTTGAAGGATAACCAACTGATGTCACGGTGAATATAGGGGACAGATTTTTCTTTCATGTTTTTAAATAGCTTCAAGGTTTTACAAAGATGACTTGCCACGAAAACGCAAAGGCACAAAGAGTTTTCTTAAATGAAAATCTGATTTCTTTTTGATCGTAGGCACTAGACATATTTTGTGGCTGAAAATTTAATTTTTAGGACTTTTGTCCATTAGACTTTACTCCTTTGAAGAATACGTCTTAAAACAAGCCAAGTTGCCCTCCATCCTCAAAGATAGGGAGGGTTGGACCACGGAGACTAGCCGTTGGTATCCTTTCTTTAATTTTCTGGGTCAAATATAATGTAATTTCCGGGGCTAATAAATTATCTGGTTCGTGTGGGAAAAAATAAATTTCGTGAATCCCTTGGTCTATCCATTCCTGTAGTCGTCCGATCCATTCGTCCAGGCGGGAATAATCGCTAGGAATCAGGCCATTTCCAACCCAGCGGATCATCGCAAAATGCGCGGTAATCCCCTGATGCAGGACATCCCGGCGGCCTGCCACATCAGTGATGACCGCGCCCACGTGGTAAGCACGTAGTAAGGAAAGCAGTTTTTCGTTTTCTTTGGACGTTTCGAACCAACTGGGATGACGGACTTCTACGGCGAGCCGGATGGATTTAGGCCAGTTCTTTAAAAAAGTGTCGAGTTGGGCGTACCGATCGGCGCCCCAATAGGGTGGTAATTGCATAAAACAGGGACCCAATTGCTCGCCGAGTTCCTGAATATTCTCGCAAAATTTAGTCAGTAGGCCACTGCCGATTCCCAGGTCCCGTGCGTGGCTAACCTGTTTGACCACTTTGGGGCAAAATCGAAAATCTCTGGGGGTGGCTTTTTTCCAGTTCTGGATCGTTTCCGGGGTCGGAATTCGATAATGGGTGGTGTTTAATTCAATGGTATTAAATTGCTGTGCGTAGAATTTGAGGTAATCTTTGGTTTTGGCTTTTTGTGGATAAACATTACCGACCCATTCCTTCATAGACCAACCGGTACAACCCAGGTAGATTTGGACCGGGCCGTTGCGGGGGGGCAGATTGGTCAGGGTAGACCGAGTGATTTCGGGATCTGGTGGGAGGTTAAATTCTATTTTTTCGGGATGTTCTGTTTTTCCAAATTTCATAGTCGAGGTTTAAATAATTAACAAGGATAGAAGGGGAATGTTTGGTTTTACAAACAAGTTCGGCTTATTCCTTATATTTGGGCTAAAAATAAGAATACGATTTATGATTTGATAATTGGGTTGTAAATGATGTTCAATTAATCCTCATTCCTTATAAACAATTTCCAGTAAAAATGAGATTATTCAAAAAAAGATACCTGTTATTTATTCCGCTATTACTGGTGCTAGTTGGATTTTTGGGACCGCGCGTTTCTTTTGGTCCGATAACGTTAAGTGAAGAAAATTTTACGCTGCCCATTGATCGACTGGATGTATTTTTAGCGGCGCGAGCATCCAAAGTTGAGCACCTAAAACCAGAAAACGAGTCCCGGATTATCTGGGCCGATTCGGTGCGAAAGACACCTTACAGTATCGTTTAC
>Ga0209187_1001898_pt1 | contig 21902 bp, 15 predicted proteins | sample BantaG_FD_187430 | JGI IMG/M metagenome (GOLD analysis project Ga0209187, IMG submission 187430) | Marine algal microbial communities from Bantry Bay, Ireland - BantryBay_4 metaG (SPAdes) (version 2) | ecosystem: Host-associated > Algae > Red algae > Unclassified | place: Bantry Bay, Ireland...
GATGGAACATCATACCTGACGCTTTTCGCTTCTTTTCCGCTAATTTGCCAAAATCTGTGCAGATTATCGGTGCTTTGGAAACTTGAAACAACCCTGCTAGAACTGCTAGCACCACTGGTTAATAGACGCACTACCCACCACAATTCTTTCACCCAATCTTCCAAGCAAGTCCCCTCTTATCCACAAATAAGTTCCTTCGTCGATATCACGAACACTCCATCTGTCAATCCCCCCAATTTCTTTCTATATTGTTCCGACCGCTGTTCGCTGCGCTGCGGTCGGGTTGACCAAATTGGGGGATGACAGACTCCGCTTATCGTGACGCGTTGCCCTTTGTTGTACTGAATTTTATTAACCATAGTTAGTCAAGCAAAGGATAAAAACATGTTTCAAAATATCACATTAATCGGCCGAGCCGGACAAACTGCTGAGCTCCGTTACACAAACACAGGCATCCCTGTATGCAATCTATCACTGGCAGTCAACGAAGGCTGGACCGCCGACGATGGCCAACGACATGAACGAACAACGTGGGTGCGCGTAACCTGCTGGCGCAAGCTGGCCGAGACCGTGGCCGAGTACGTTCAAGCTGGTCGACAAGTGATGGTCAGCGGCAAGCTCACAGAGCCACAGCCATGGATCGACAAAGAGGGTAACCCACGTGCAAGCATCGAAGTCACCGCCAATATCGTTCAATTCCTCGGCAGCGCAAACGACGGATCCAGCAATGCGGTAATGGATGAAGAGGTGATGAAAGACGCATACACGGCGGGCTATCAAGCCGCACTGCAAGAAGTTGCCAGCAAGGCCAAACCAGCGACCGAGAAGGATGATGTCTATCGGGCTAGCCGCATTCAGCCCAAGCCAGAATCATCCCCAGTCAACGAAACACCAGTTGAGGAAACAGTAGTTGCAGAACCACCGGTAGAGCAGTCAGCGCCAGTTGAAGAAGTTCCAACTGAGGATGAGCCAGCCGAGGAAGAGAATGTAATGCTCCTCGATGCCTCGTCTATGCTCAATGGATCCGCACCAAAGCCCGACCATGAAGAGCCCCACAAAGAAGAAGCAGTTGAAGCAACCGTAGACGAAAATACACCCTTTTAGTTGCACTGTTTTTCAACAGAATATAAGCCAAAAGAGGCCATCGCGATTGATGTATGAATCGTGGTGGCCTCTTTGTTTTCCCCCTCGCACATTCATACAAAATCCCATGGAGGTAACCTTGAGCCAACTTTATACCCCAACCGAAGAAGAGATTGAACGCGCCATCGTACTGCTCAAATTCAACGAGCTGATGACCTACAAAGTGCGCCACATCCTGACCCAACAGCTACTCGAATACAGCAGTGAAAGCGAGAGTTGGGTGGCCGTCAGTAGTCGGGATGAGACCAAACTTTACTCATTGGCCAATGGCGAATGCACCTGTCCGGCACGCGCCAAATCGCCGACCATTCGCTGCAAACATCTGGAGTCCTTTCGCGCCTATCACTCGATCATGCTGCGTCAACTCAACGACCGCATCATCAGCGTCTTTCGTGGCTCCAACTCGACACACGATGCCAGGGCATATTGGAACGCCGCCTTGCTGGTCGACAAACAGAAAGTTGTCGCATATCCAGAGCAGGCAGACCGGATCCCCACAACGATCTGCCAAACGCGCTTGGCCAATCGCAACTGTTACAAATTCAAAACCAACTTGGCCATGTTTCACTTTGCGTATTGGCTTGCCCAGGCGCGCGACCTAACGCAAGCCATGCAGAGCGTGACCAAATCCGACACACTCTACAGCTACTACATCAAAGGCCCACTTTCGGATACCCCCGAACCACCCGAGCTGCAACCACTCTTCGAAGCCGACGAATATCACGAAGAACAAGAATTTGAAATCGAAAACTGGTAACTCACCTTTCAACTTTTAACAAGGAACCATATGAGTCCAACAATCAAAGATCTCTATCCCGACAAATGGATCCGTGCATCGGATCTCCCGCGTGAGGGCCAAATCTTGACCATCACACGCGCAACAATCGAAACCGTCTACAACACTATCGACCGCGAACAGCAACCGCGCCTGATACTCGACTTTCACGAAGTCGACACGCGCGCAATCTTAAACAAAACGCAGGCCTTCGACATCGCTGACATCACCAAAGAAGAAGATTATTCCAAATGGGTTGGCTATCAGATTCAGCTCACGCCTGGCCAAGCCCGCAACAAGAAACCAACCATCATCTTCAAACCTGCGCCGACTGCACCAAAACAAACACAGCAGCCAAACGACCCGCAATTAGACGCGCAACTACGCGCCCAAGCAAAAGACGCCGTCGCGCAACTCAAAAACAAACGCCAAGGAGCAACCAATGTCTCAGCACCTTAATGTCGATTCCGATGAACCCAACAAGATGATCCCCCATCCAACCTACAAAAACACCCTCATCGTCTACTGCAATCGCTTCAAGCTCGCCGAAAAAGACGAAATCTATCGCAAGCGCGAGCAGTATATTCAAGTCGTTGGCCTCTATGACAAAGACTCTGACACTGCCTTCATCGAGGTCGTCTGCTTCGAGCACACGTTATTCGTCGAGCCGCTGGAGCAAGACACCGTCCAAGGTCTCAGCAACACAATTCTGCCCACCGAATCGATAGCCGAATTCATGACCCTGATTCAACTCGCCTACGCGCGTGCCGAACAGGTCAAACTAACTCTCCAACATGACAAAGGAACCAACTAACCATGCCACTTGACATCTTATCCAGCCGCGACAGACAAACGCCCCTGCGCCTCCTCGGTCTGATGCCAGATTGGGGAGATGAATCCCTCTTTCAACAAATTTGGGGCGAACAATTAGGATCCCATTTTTGGCGCAAATTCACCGTCGAACGCCAGCGCAACGTCAACAACTTTGTCCTAGAACTCGACAGTCAACCAGAAAAACGGCTCTGGCAATTTCTTGTCAGCCAAAGCCACGCCAGCATAACGGTCCGCGATGAACAACGCCCCAGCGAGTTCATGATCTTCTATCGTCGCAACCAAGTTGGCGAAAAATTCAACTTTATCTCGCTGCCAATGCTTGCGATTACCCATGAATTTATTGGCAACATCGAAGCCGATACGCCAGAACAAGCGATGTTCGAAATGCACCCCGACACATGGGATACAGATCACGATATGCGCGTCCAAAACAACCGCATCATCTGGCGCAAAACAATCGATCAAGGAGACATCATCCTGCAATACGACGCCCACCAAATCATCATCGGCTGGATGGTCAAATGTAGCGAGGAGGAGGATCTATATCTTGAAGAGTTACCCCCGTGGTGAGACGGAGGGATTGGGGAAAAGGGACTGGGGATCGGGAACAAATGTGGCTCGTCCCGTATTCCCTAATCCCTTTTCCCTAGTCCCCAATCCCCTGAATACAAAACATCAACCATACACGTTGCAACTTTTTAACCCTGCAACTCTTAACCAAAGGAACCAACCATGTACCACAAAGTCACCGGCGACATCATTCAACTCGCCAAATCCGGCAGCTACGACGTTCTCATCCACGGCTGTAATTGTCAACACACAATGGGCGCGGGCGTCGCAAAACGGGTCGCCCAAGCCTTCCCCGAAGCGTTCGAAGCAGATATGCAAACGCCCAAAAGCACCGCAAAACTTGGCACAGTCAGCTACGGATTCTCACCGCTGCCAAATGGCGAGGTGCTCATCATCGCCAATGCCTACACCCAAGCCTACTACGGCAAGCATCACCACGCCTTCAACTATAACGCGCTACGCTCCTGCTTCGAGCAGATCAAACACGATCTCGAAGGTATGCACTTTCTCTACCCCGCCATCGGCGCAGGCCATGGTCTTGGGAACTGGTATCTCATCCATCCAATCATCAAGGAAATCTTCAACGGCGAAAATCACACCTTCGTCAAACTAGCAAAGGAGTAGCTTATGTCACTCACTTCATCCATTTTCGACCTGGACGCATACCCATGCTTCAACAACATGCACACGCGCGTGCAAGGTCTCGGCCTCGCCTTCCACCCCGAAGAGCGAGAGATTTACTACATCTCCGCCGCCGGACCACAGATGGCCGTTCGCTCGATTTTCTCGACCCTCTGCCGCAAGACACCGAGGCGAGATCGCAAAGATAGCACAACAAACAACAGCCAGATCTTCGTCTCACACTGGACCCACTACACGCTTTTTGGCACAGAAGCGGGCCAGTTCAAATCGCTCTACACAGACATTCCAAACGCCAATTACAAGCAACTGTTGGCACTCTCGACCGTGCCCAATCTCATCCTCTGCACGGACCCCGCCGCGCTGCTCATCGATGCCGAATCAGACGACAGCCAAGCCAAAATCAATGCACTGCTGACTCCACACAAGCAGCGTATCATCGACCAATTTGTCGGCTACCTCAACGCCGAAACCGAGGTCCCTGTCCTACCAAAATGGGGGCCGACGCTCTGGAAACACGCCATGGATCTGGGCCACATCACCAAGCTCCAGACCCATGGCGATTGCGTCGGTGCCTGGCGTATCAACAAACCCGCCGAAACAGACTGGACCGAATTTGTGCAGCAGTTATTACAAGAAAAAGTCATTTCAATCCTAGATATTCAAGAAGGAAAACCAATCCATGAGACTCGAATCATCAATCAAAATGGGCTATTACCCGACGCCCACACAAACGCTCAACCTCTTATGCTCCCTGCTCCGGCTGCCGACTGACACCAAGAATTTACCCGTACGCTTGCTCGATCCCTGCGCGGGTGACGGCCTTGCTTTGAAGACCATTGGCGGCGCACTCCACTCGCGCGCACGGACTTCCAACCCGACCATGAGCCTCAACGTCGAAACCATTGGCATCGAGCTATCTGAAGCGCGCGCCACTGATGGCTCCACGCGCGGGACGCTCAGCACAATGGTCCACGCCGATGCATTTGACGTCGGCGTGACCAAACGTTCCTGCTCGCTGCTCTTTCTCAACCCGCCCTACGACCACGAAGTGACCACCGATAGCAATGAGTTTCAGAAAAAGAAGCGCCTCGAAGAGACCTTTTTACGCACCTATCTGTCGGTGCTTCAGCCTGATGGTCTCCTTATATATATAGTGCCGCGCCACATCATCGCCAAAGAGACCGTTGCGCGTTATATTAGCAACAATATCAACCTCCTCAGCTGCACCAAAATCGCCGAAGCAGAATATGAGCAGTTCCAACAAGTGATTCTGATTGGCACCAAGCGGGCGAAGATGCGCAAGAATGACAAGCTATATGGTGAGCTGATTTTACGTGGTCTCGGTACCAAACCCATGCTCACGCTCGATGCCTTGGCCCTACATTTTGAAGACCCAGAAATTGAGTTCGGTGCGGTTGTTCCCCGCCGCGCGGTGGCCGCCGAAAACTTCAAGATCAAGCAGCACCACATTCCGCCCGCCGCCGTCATCAAATTTGTCACAGAGTCCAGCGCCGCCTACAGTTCGCATCGTTGGCTGGATCTACTGCCCGATTTCTCAACAGCCAAATTTCAGCCCGTCGTCCCGCTCCGTACGGGCCACATTGGATCGTTGATTTCTTCCGGCCAAATGGGGACCGTGCAACTCGATAACCTCATCGCCAAAGGCAGCGCGGTCAAACGGCTCAACACCTACAATGACGACAACAAACGCTGTCACCGCGACGCCCCACAGGCCAAGTACGAGCGCGAACATTTCGAGACCACCGTCACCACGCTCGACAACGACGGCACCATCACCGAGATCGCAACCGTCCACGAAATGGAGCACTTTTTGCGTCAGCACGCGCCGACCATCGCCACGATCATCGACGACCGCTACGCCCCACTCTACACCAAACCCGAGCAAAAAATGTGGCACAAACTCGACGGTCTGATGCACGCCAAGAAGCTGCCCGGTCGCGCCGAAACGGGCATGTTGTCGACTCAAAAGCATATCGCTCTTGCTGCGGCCAAATGTCTTAAACGACTTGGCTGGGTTGACGCAATTTGCGAAATGGGGTTTGGCAAATCCGTAGTAAGTCTGGCCACTGTCCACCTGCTGGATCTCTTCCCCGCCATCGTCCATTGCCCTGGTCACATCACCGAAAAGTGGGCGCAAGAGGTGCGTGATACCTTCGGCGAAGCTGTTGAACCCTACATCATCAATTCGATTTCTGACCTACAAAAAATGCAGTCCGACATCGAAGCCGATCCCGGCCTCAAGGCCGTCGCCATCCTCTCAAAAGAGAAAGCCAAACTCGGATCCGGCTGGACCAACGAACCGCTCTACCGCTGGGCCAAGATCGTCGATGAAGTGACACTCGACGAAATTGATCCATCTACGAAAGAGCGTAAAATCGAGAAGCAGGTGCGCTATGTCAAGGCCGTTGCCTGCCCCAAATGTGGGGTCATCCACCGCAACAAAAAGACGGGCACACCCGTGCTAGTTCCACCAACTAAACGCACCTTCTGCAAAGCTAAAGTGCGCAAATTCAAAGGCCAAGCCGAGAACGCAGCGCAAGGTGAAACCAAGAGAGTTGAGTGTGGCGAGCCACTTTATCAATTTGGAGCCAAGTATCATCGCTGGCCCATCGCACACTACATCCGCAAGAAGATGGATGGCTTTTTCAAGTGTCACGTTGCTGACGAAGTGCACGTTTTCAAAGGGAAATCCACCGACCAAGCCATGGCCTATCACAGCCTGATCATGGCCTGCCAATTCACCATCAACTTGACTGGCACTCTCTTTGGCGGAAAGGCTTCGGATCTCTTTTGGATGCGCTATCGTATCGACCCCGAAGTGCGCAAAGAGTACGACTTCAATAGCGAAATGCGGTGGGCGCGCAAGCACGGCCGACTCGAATATACTATCATCCGCGAGTCGGCTGAAGAGCAGGGTGCATGGAACGGCAAGACGCGTACGCTCAGCCAAGCCAAAGAGATCCCTGGCATCTCGCCGCTGGTCTACGCCCGCCTGCTCAAATCGACCATCTTCGCCAAAGTCGAAGATCTCGGCATCCAACTGCCCGACTATCAAGAAGAGATCATCCCGATCCCTATGGCGACCAACTAAGCCGAGCAATATCAATTCCTGCATGACACGCTGCTCGACATCATCAAGCAGAACAAACGCCAGTTCGATTCGGGCGCGCAAAAACAGGCCTCGGCCCTCCTCTCCGTCTGGCTGCAGAACAGCCTCGCTCGCCCCAACTCCTGTTTCCGCAGCGAGTTTGTGATGTGGAAAAACCAGCGCCAAACCGATGAAGAGGTCGCGACTGGTTCGGGCAAGAAGAAGGTTATCAACGTGGACCATGAGCGCATCCCTTATCTGGTCAATACCGTCCCCCAAGTCAGCATTGGCGAAGAATATACCATGCTCGGTTCCGACATCGAACTGCGCCCCATCCCCACCGAAGACGACCTGCTCTTCGACCAAAAAGCGCTTGACCTCAAGTTTGTTGAAGAGCTAAAAATGTGGTTCGACTACTTCCGCTCGCAGCAGTCGCAGCAGGTGCCAATGGCGCTCCTGCGCGTCATCGATGACGACCAACTTCTGCCAAAAGAACGCTGGCTTGTCCAGACGCTACTTGCAGAAAAAGAGCAGCGCCGCAAGGCCATCATCTACGTCCGTCAGACCGGCACGCGCGACATCCAACCTCGCATCCAACGCATCCTCGCCCGCCACGGTTTACGCACTCGCATCCTGCCCAAGAGCCTCGAACCGGCCAAGCGCGACGGCTGGATAAAGAAGCAAGCGCGTGACATCGATGTGTTGATCACCAATCCGAAAAAGGTGGCGACAGGATTGGATCTCATCCAATTCAGCACCATCGTCAATTACGAGATCGACTATAGTCTCTTCGTGATGTGGCAATCGATCCGCAGAGTCTGGCGGCTGGGTCAAACCAAACCAGTGCGCATCTTATTTCCCGTATACGAGGGAACAATGGAAGAGCAAGCCCTCACCCTCATGGGCCAAAAAATGAAGGCCGCACTCCTCCTCTATGGCGACAACGCAGCCTCGGCCATCGCCGACGAAGCCAGCGACGCCGCCGGAGACATCCTCTCCGAACTTGCCAGCAGCATCCTCGACGAAGAGCGATCTTCTGGCTTTGCGGCCAGTGGCATCACCAGCGTCACCGGTCTCTCGGGAGACGACTCCGGCGCTGGTTCGCTGTGGGACGAGCTGAACGACATTGTCGAAGGGCAATTCACGGCGTCCGAAAATGAACAGTCAAATGATGAACCCGAAAAATCTCAAGATGAAACTATCTATATTGATAGCAATGGCAGCGGCCCGCCAGATGATCCGCTGAATCAGCTGCACAGCGGCGGACTCTACAAAAGCCAGCCATTGCTCAAACAGATCGAGCGGATCCTCAAAGCACACGACCTCCTCATCCCGTTCCGCAAGGCCCTACACCACAACCAAGATGGATCCCACTTCTTCGCCAAAGTCACGAACAAAAATGACACCTACATACCACTCATCATCGAAGCCCGCACCGACTACTTCCGAGTCGCGCATGTCGGCACACAGAATGGCGACATCATGTACGACCCCTGCATCGAGTTCCGCAGGCTAGCCGGAGAAAAAGGCTACTACGCCTTCTCATTCGAGAACCACTACGTGCCAGGCAAAGAGGGTGGGCACATGTATCAAGTCGCTCAACCAAATACATTTCTCCCCAAGGCCGACAAATTCGCCAACGACACGTGGGCCAACAACATCAAGTATCAGAACTGGCGCATGGCCGATCTCACCACCATCGAGGATCTCGACTATGAATAATCCAAAGAACCAATACAAAGTCACCTTCGCCATCTTGGTCCGCGACAAAACCAACCAAGAAAATGTGCGCATCATCCGAATGCCCCTCGACATCGAAACCAACGACAGCATCGACGAAGTCATCACCCAACTCGCCGCCTCCATGCACATCGGCTGGCATAACGGAGAGAACGACAACAAACCGCTGTAGCACGCAATAAATATATTCAATTCCAAAAAAGGCCCGAACTAGTCCACCTAGTTCGGGCCTTTTGCTTTTTAACTTTTCAACCTTGCTACCCTGCAACTTTTCTCAAGGAACTTTCTATGCCACTCACCATCCGAGACCTACCCACCGACCTGCGCCCAACCGAACGACTCACCTACGCCGGATCCGGCGCGCTCAACAACGCCGAACTACTCGCCATCATTCTGGGCAGCGGCGGACCCGGCGAAAACGCCATCCGTCTCGCCGAGCGACTGCTCAGCACCTTTGGCACCCTCACCAAAATCCGCCAAGCCAGCCCCGAAGAGCTCTGTCAGCTCCACAACATCGGACCCACCAAAGCCGCGCAGATCCACGCCGCCCTCGAACTTGGTCTGCGCCTCATCGCCGCACTGCATCAAACTCGGCGCATCCTCCAAGCCGAAGACGCGGCCGCACATCTCATGCCCGAAATGAGCCTGCTCGAACAAGAGGAGCTGCGCGTTATCTCGCTCGATACCCGCAACCACATCATCAACACAACCTCGCTCTATAAAGGCAGCGTCCACACCGCCGTCATCCGTGTTGGCGAAATCTTCCGCGACCCGATCCGCCTCAACGCCTCATCCATCATCCTCGCCCACAACCATCCCTCCGGCGACCCCAAACCCAGCCACGAAGACACCCACACCACCCGCATGATCCACGACGCGGGCAACCTGCTCGACATCCAGCTGCTCGACCATATTATTATCGGCCATCACAACTTCGCCTCGATGAAACAACTCGGCCTCGGCATTGGATAAAAGGAAACAATCATGCACCAACTCACATTTTCCGAACTCGATCCAAATGCTCATACAGGCACATATCCATCCTCAACCCCACTCATTGGCACGCCCGAATATGATCAGCAGCAATGGCAGATCCACTTCGAAGAGCAAAACGAACTTGGTCAATATTTGTCTGGGCCGGTTCTTAAGCGGGCTGGCTGGGATATTAGTTTTGATGGGCTTGGGCAGAAGGATCCGAACCATGCGCCTTGGCATCTGCATCATGAGATTTTCACCACCGCGCCGCAGCAACATGCGGAGATAGCTGTCGAGCTTGCTGCGTATATCACCATCAAATTCTGGTTGACCGCCTCGCTCGAAGATGAGCGTGATATCCAAAAGTCCTATCCACACCTGCTTTCTGGCAGGCTGGATAGGACTCGGAAGTTTTTCTATTCATGTGGTGGGGTGTTTATGCCGACGGTTGAGGAGTACTCAGAAAACCTAAAGAGGCCAAACACGTAGGCCTGACCTCTTTAGGATGACCAGTATAACTTGAATAACTGAGGCATTATTCAATCAGTGGCATATAGATCTGGTAACCACTGGGTTCTTCGGGAATGGGTATAGCAATAATAGGACCTGCTCCCTCTGATAATTGAATCGCCTCGTTAGCCGCAATTTCGATGAGTACTGGCACAGCCACACCATCTATTGTAACGGTGTAGAGACCATCAGGCAGACCATCGGTGGTCAGAACAAAGCTGATGTTGCCATCTGCATCGGTTTGAACTGCGCCCACAGTCGCACCATCGACGTAGATCGTAAGATCTTGACTTGACGGAAGATTAGATCCTGTAATATCAAACTGACTTCCTGCTGCGCCGCTTGTAATACCGTCAATAGTAGCGAACGCTGGTTCGACGCTTGCAGCATAGGCTGGCACAGGTTCGCTTCTATTTCCGTTACTATCTTCTACCTGAATCCAAATAACTCGCCTCTCATCGAATGTCCATGTGATCGTATCTGTAAAGGCTTGTGTAACAACATCGTCTAGCATCTGTGAATCGTTGCTGATATAGAGCGTATCCAAGTACGAGAGTTCATCATAAGCGAGGATATCGACTTCTCGCGTTAACGATTCACCATCTTCAACTTCAAGATAGACAATCGGCTCGTTACGATCTACCAAGTAGAAATGCTCATATACCTCAGACTCATTATTTTGTGCATCACGATACTGAGCATAAATTCTTCCCTCTTGGATGGTATCAGTAATATAAATCGGCCACGTAATCTCTGGCACATATGGCTGCCATATAGCATCGGTCAATGTTGAGGTCAACCCTATACGTACATCGGCAACCCCACTAAGTGCATCCTCTGCATCAAGCATCAGTGTAACTGTCGGTGTGTCCGCACCAACGATTGCGGGAAGCTCAAGCAAGCCGATAGTTTCTAGGTCAGCTAAAGAATCATCGGACTGAATTAACAGTCCGCCTGTCGGTGCCTCAGTATCTACCACAAATGCTCCGTTCACAACCTCTGATACGTTGCCTGCCGCGTCTTGGAAGCGAGCATAGACATTCTGCGTGCCGTCTCCTTCAGTTGGTTCCCACATAATGGTTGATGAGAACGGAATCCATGCCGTTGTCGTGAGATTCGCGGTATCGCTCATGACCTGCATATGCGTGATACCGCTGTTGTCATCTTGCGCATAGAGAAAGAGTTCAACCATACCATCTGAATTGAGGCTTTTGACTGGAAGAAGCTGCTGTTTAGACGGAGCAGACTGTCGCATATACGTACGCCCTGCGACTTCCACCATCTGAGATACACCATTTGTACCGGCAGCTTGCACCATTTGTGCAACTGCCTGTTGGGCCTCTGCTAAATCAGCAGGATCTTCGGTTGACAGTGTACCCACTGGAACGTTCGGATCAAAAATGATGTCATCCAAATAGACATCATAGATAATCCCGTCTGCATCTCTGAATGCTACGTAAACCCAGCGCGGGATCACGGTATCGCCGAATGTAGTGATGGTCCACGGCTTAGTTCGCTCATACTGCTCCCAACCGATGTTGGCAAATCCGCCATCGTTACTGATTTTCATCTCTGTTGCGTACGGCGCGCAGAGGCTCAATGTAACATCAGTCAAATTTGTAAAGAGATCGCTGTCGTTGATACTAACGGTTGGAAACTCGCAGTCTGGTGTCGGCGTAGGCTCAGGTGTTGGCCCCGGCTGTTGCACCGGTGGCGTAGGCGTAGCCTGTCCAGAATTAGTTCCAGGAATCGCAATCGGAATAGCCTGACTACCTGCCTGATAACCACCAATTAATCGATAATTTGCGCTAGTAGAGATATTCGAATCCATTACTTGCCCAACCGTGCCTTGACCCTTATAGCTGCTGGATTGATGAGCATTGCCGCCCGCACTCATTGCATAATCAAAAAGCCGATAATTAGCTGACTTTGGTTGCGCTCGATTAGCATCAAAGTAAATATTGGCTTGTGCTACTACCGATTCGTTGCCAACTACATCTCTCACCTGCGCATAAATAGTTGAGGACTGGCCACTGATAGTAGGGATAGCCCAATTTCGCTCTTCTGCAAAGGCCTCCCAGTTCGACCAATCGCTACCGTTGTTTGAGAAACGCATAGCTTGGAGCCCGCTGCCCTGTACACCATTGATGAGGTCTGTTGCATCTAGTTTGATCTGGACCAAACTTTGCGCCGTCTGCGTGATGTTGCCTGGAAAGCTTATGCTCATCGCCGGTGACACGCCATCATAGCGTATGGTAAATGCAGTCGACCATCCTTGAGCAAAATTGCCGACTTTATCTTTGGCCTTGATACGCAGATAACCAGTACAAGCTTCATTTGCATTGCAGATCTGCGTTGTTGACTGAAATGAGTTAGTGGAGGTGGTCTGTGTAGATTCTCCGCTGCGGTCTGTTCCCCAGTAGACTTGATATTCTTCGATACCAGAACCAAGATCCGCTGAATCGAGCCACGAAAAATCAGCCTCTCTCGTCAATTTTTGCCAGCCCTCATTTGGTATACCATTGGAATGAGTTGCCTCGCGTGGGTTATTTGGCGCAGTTCCATCGTACTTCATTGTGTACATGGTTACCCAACCACTGTGATTGCCCACCTTGTCGCGAGTTCGACCCTGAAGTGTATAAGTCCCTGTGCGCAGAGGATTCGAGCTAAATTGGCGGTCAGTCGGCTGGCGGGTTACCTGTTGTAGAACGCGCCCTGCCTCGTCCTTCCATTGTAACTCATAGCGCGATACGCCCGAACCGGTGCCATCAGAGGCCGCAGGCCACGTGACTTTTAGCTCTTTACTGACCTTTTGCCACTGATTGTTGGGTACACCGTTGGTTGCGCTTGTACCACTTGGTGCTGCTGGAACGGTCTGATCAATTTTGACTGTCGTCGTTCGCTCTGCTTCTTGATTGCCGACCTTATCGACGGCATAGTAGCGAATAGTATGATTACCATCCCCTGAGATAGGAAATCCACCATTATAAACTTGCTCAGCACCATCATCAAGCCGATAGCGAATTTCTCTGATACCTGCTATTGCCTTTCCACTTGCCTGATCTGTAGCGCTGAGTTTGACATTCACATTGGTGCCATACCATCCGGCAGATGGAGTCTGATTATTTACATTCACTGTGGACACTGGATGGGCTCGGTCAATTAATAATACAACAGGACTACTGACTGTGTCGTTATCCTTGGAATCATAGGTTACAAAAGATACGGTCTGTTTTCCTATAAGGTTATCGACTGTATATGTCCAGGTGTTGCCACTTAGGGTGGCTATTTTATTGCTCGGCCCGCAGCCACCGGCACACTTGAATTCGACTCTGTCAAGATCACCATCTTCATCTGATGCGGTGCCGGTAAATGTCCAACTAGTCTGATTTGAGATGATTTCTTCTTGGGTGCTGCCATTAGCTTTTAGGAAGTCTATAATTGGTTTTTTTTTGTTTTCTTCGATTCTGAACTTTCTGGCCGAGGCCCATTCTGAATCATCGGATTCATCACCCTCTGCCTGTACTGACCAGTATAGATCTTTGCCGACCCAGCTAAGTGGGATATCAGATCCGATTTTCAATGTTTCTTTATCATCATCTAGCTCCTCGTCATATATCTTTACACCATGCTTTGACATGTTAGAAACGTCTTTTATCCGGAGCTCAAAGTTATCCAAATCGCAATCATCAGAATCAAACCCTTTCCAATCAAATTCAATCTCGCCATCACTTACCTTAAAGACATCTCCACTGTCCGGTTCGTCCAGATCTGGTGTTGGGCACCTCCTTGACTTTTCTTCATAGTCTTTCGGATCATTAGTTGAAGTAAGATAAGGGCTTCTTCGCCCATCCTTTTCCCATACATTAGTCCCAGTCGAATTTGGTAAGACATTCCATCCCTGTACTTCAAACGCGCTTTCCCGAGGAATTACCCAGTGTAAATGAGCATATGTCTGTTTCGCGTATCCACAGCCATCATGAGGGAAAGTACCAGATATCAATTCTCCGAGAACCGTTCCTTGCTCGACATCTGTATCCGATAAATCTTTAAATGAACTTAGCTTGTCCTTATCAAGATGGAAATATTCTAGTGTATCATTTGGATGCTTTATTTTTATGTTATAGGTTAATTTCCCTTCACATTCAAATATTACTTTCCCTTCTTCCGCCGCTAGCACCCTTTTATCTGATCTTGTGGTAGAAAAATCGAGAGCATTACCTTCATGCCATCCGTTATTAACAACGACCCAAGTTTCCCCAGAAGGCCATGGGAATTTATAGCTATTTGACTCTACGGTCGCAGATTTGACTTTGTCGCTCCGCAAAAATGATTTTGCCGAATCAGATATGAATTTGCTTGGCGTTTCCTGCAGAAGCAAATCGAATTCAAAAGTTCCACGTACCGCAGAACTCCACTGTTGCGGTGAAGTCATATGTGCCAGAATCATATCCCCGCAGTTTCTGCCTTCACCGATCCCATGTGGTATACAATGTGGGCCATTCAAAGATGCAACAGATAGTGTACTCCAATTCTCAAAATCATCACGAGAAGTGATCACAAACTCTGAGCCGTCAAGCAAACTTGATGGGTTCTCAGTTAAAGAGGTGATAACCGACTGCTGGAATGCCACTTCAAGAACATGATCCCGAAAGTCGACTTTTACACGAGGCAATACCTCCTGCCCCAAAACCCGCGAGGGCAACCCGAGCAACCCCACCACAACCAGCAGCCGACCCAGCACACTGACCCACGGTTTCATGCGCCTTAATTTTGTTTGTATGAAATATTTCATAGGCACACCTCTACTGTTGGCCAAGAACAATGTAGCTGACACATGTTCGCCAAACGTCAGCATCACCGCGGATAGTGAAATCTCTTGCGCTGCCACTTGTCGCATGAACTGTAATCTCGTGGTTACCAGCACCTAAAGCGAGTTGTTTCTGACCTTTAATATCAAACCATTGCCCCCCATTACCATAACTGAGTGACCCACGAATCGATTCTCCATCAACCTCAAAAAAGACAGATGATGCTCCACCCGCTGTACCAAGTGGTTGAGCATTGCCATCAATTGCAACTTGAACAAGGCTTGGTTTGTCAAGTTCGAAATTAAGTGTCAGCTCTGGAATGTCTGCTTGTACCCAATTTGCCTGAAGAGATTTGGATATATTTGTTGTTAGACATTTCTCTCCATGAGGTAGGCTTAGTTTGTTTGACGTGATACTCCCGTCGGGCACAGTTAATGCCTGCATGGCAAACGGTACACTCCCCAACTGAATCCGAGGGGACATCTCATTATCAGCCCCAATCGTTATACCCAAAAATAGATTCGTTTTGCCTACGATGGCAGCCTGAGGAATAGGGATAATACTTCCCAACATGACGTTAAAGAGACCATCGCTTACAGCTACTTGATTGTTTTGAATAGCACTCCAATCTTCTGTCCAAAGTGCGGTCCCGCCATTAGCAACATCATAGATCGTGAAAGTCATATCAAGATTCTGTGTGATCGGGCTCCCAGCAGTATCGGCCAGCCGCCCTTGATAAGCGATCGTGCCAGTTGAGGTATTGGACTGCATAGCAGGCGCGCCCAACGAAATCGCCCCCACGCTCTGCGCATACAAAACGCCCGTCACCACCAGCAGCGTAAAGATCACGTTGCCCGGCGTCGGCAAAAACCAAGTCCATAAACGACGATTGTGTGAATGGTTGTACATAGATGAAGTTCCTTATAATCGGTTGTTCTGTGCTCATCTATCGCGGATAATGTGATGCGACGAAGGAAATTAGCGATGATGTCAGCACATGCTTTATGTTGGATAAGCACTTATTTGATAGAGGATGGATAAAACAGAGAACAGATTCCATTGGGGGATGAAGTGGAATCCAACATCAGTATAGCGGTGCGTGCGGCACATGTGCCGCACCAATTAAATAATGCTTGCTTTTTGGTGGTCAGATAGATGCTAGATTCGGCACTCAACAGAGGTTATTGTCATTATTTTGTCACAGATATATGTGATAACATATTTTATTGTAAAGTATCTCATCTGCTTTCACCTCTCCAATCTAAATCATTCCAGCCGTTAATCAATACAAGACAACTTGTGACAATAAACCTACTCACATATGAATCCCCTTCACCACTTTGAGACAGTATACGTATGCCCCAAAAACGAATTCGAACCGTCCCCCAATATCAGGACAACTTGGTCGACTTCGCCTGTGATCTGCGCCACGCAATCTTCTCTAGTCAACAGGCGGCTGCGGATGCGCTAGGCTGCAACCGCACAACCATCTCTCGCTACGAAAAAGAGATCTACACACCGCCGCCCACTTACTTGGCAGGATTAGCCGTTCATTTTGCGCGTGAGGCCGAGAGCAATCCAGACGTGCAGCAGGCGCTCCTGCAAGAGCTCAACCTCGCGATCGAGCGCTGCTACGAACATGCACCGCTCTTGGCATCGTGGGCCGAACTTGAAGAATCCGCCAAGCAATATAACGCCACAGCCAAAACAGAGCAACCATCGCAAAGTTCGGCCGAGACAAGCGCGCCAGAACGCAGCCACGCACCGATCATCGCGTGGGGTGGTTCGCCCGACGTCGCCAACTTCTGCGGTCGGCAAGATGAGCGTCAGACGCTACAGCAGTGGATTGTTGGTGATCGATGCAAATCCATAACCATCACCGGTATGGGCGGCATCGGCAAGACCATGTTAGCCAAAAAGGTCTCCCATCAGATCCACGATCAATTTGATGCCGTGATCTGGCGTACGCTGCGCAACGAGCCACCCCCAATGCTCGTCATTTCCGAACTTATTCAGCGCCTAAACGGTGGCGATGTGGTTCCACTCTATGATGCAGTGGAAGATCAAGACTTTACGGCCTACTATGCCGAGTTAGGGCAGCTAATCTTTCGTCTGCTAGAGCTATTGCAGCAGCGGCGCTGTCTGCTTATATTAGATAATGTCGAATCGATTTTAGAACCGGGCAGCGTCAATGCGGACTATCGGCCCGCGATGGAAGGATATGGTCGACTCTTTCAACAACTGGCCGAATCGGGACACATCAGCTCTCTTCTCTTAACCAGTCGCGAGCAGCCGCGCGAACTCACTTACACCGCCGCGGCTGAATCACCCGTCCGCAATCTGGCGCTGGATGGCATGGCCGTCGCAGACGTGCGCGAAATGTTGATGGATCGACAATTAGCGGGCACGCAGACGCAGTGGCAGCATCTGATCCATGGGCTGTCGGGCAATCCTTTGGCGCTCAAAATGAGTACGGCAACGATCGGATCAATCTTCAATGGACAAATCGGTCACTTTTTAGAGACAAACGGTACGCCAACCGTCGCGTTAGTTGAAGAGCTATTGACCGAGCAGCTAAAACGCATTACGCCATTGCAGCGTCAGCTCCTCTTTTGGTTAGCAATCGAGCGCGAACCAGCGTTGATAGATCGATTAGCGGCGAACCTTGTATCACCCGTTCCGCAACAGCAACTTGTCAACGCCCTTCAATCTTTGTGCTGGCATTCCTTGGTGCAAGTTAGCGATGAGGGCTTTGTTTTGCAAGAGGTGATTCTTGCCTCTCTCACCGCCCGACTCGTTGACCAAGTCACCACCGAACTATGTACCCTTCCGCAGCCAAAGCAACTGCAAAACTATGCCGTTCACACCTATGCACTGCTCAAATCGCAGGCAAAAGATTACGTACGCCAAACGCAAAAACAGCTGATTGTTCTGCTCATAGTTGAACGTCTGCAAGCACGCTTTCTCAGCACCGATGCCGTGGCAGAACAGTTGCAACAATGGGTGCAGAAAATGCGTACAGCCGACACCTCTTGCGGATCATATGGTGCGGGCAATATTGCCAATCTGCTTATCCATTTGGGCGTGCCGCTGGCTGGCTATGATTTCTCGCACCTGCCCGTTTGGCAAGCCTATCTCGACAACGCCGATCTGCGTGGAGCAAACTTCTCTCGTGCAGACCTGCGCACATCTAGCTTTATCCAAGTCTTTGATCGCACACACGCTGTAGCCGTTTCGCCCAATGGTGATCTGCTGGCAGGCGGCACAACTTGTGGAGAAGTACAGCTTTGGCAAATCGATGGACAGCAGCAGCGCCTCACGCTAACGGGCCATACAGATTGGGTGCGCAGCATTGCCTTTCATCCGCACGAAAATAGACTCATCTCTGGCTGCGATGATGGCTCAATCCGCATTTGGGATCTAAAAACGGGCCAATCCTTGCACACGTTTCAATCTCACAGCGGTCGCGTGCTCGTCGTTGCCGCCAGCCCCGACGGAAACCTCATGGCATCCGGTGGCGACGACAAGCTGATCCGGCTGTGGGATCTGAAAACGGGGCGGTTGTTGCGCACCCAGACTGGTCATGAACGGTGGGTTTGGGGGCTTGTGTTTAGTCCCGATGGCGCGCAACTGGTCTCCAGCAGCGGCGATGCGACGATCCGCATTTGGGATGTGCAGACTGGCAACAGCTTACGTACATTACCGGGGCATACCAGTTGGGTGTGGGATATCGACTTTACGCCCAACGGACAGCACATTGTCTCGTGCAGCCACGATGCAAGTGTGCGCATTTGGGAGGCCGCAACGGGCAATTGTCGTCACCACCTGCCCTGCGAAACGGGCTGGATTCGGGATCTGGCTATCTCGCCAGATGGCGCGCTGGTTGCCTGTGGCACGCGTTATTCTGCTATCCAGCTTTGGTCAATCGAAACGGGCGAGTGGCGTGGAACGCTCTCGGGTCATCGTGGCGATGTGTGGGCCGTTGACTTTGCCGATAATCGGCGTCTTATCTCTGGCGGCGAAGATCATACCGTACGAATTTGGGATGTTGAAACGCTTCAGGCCATTTCGACGCTGGCTGGCTACAAGAATTCGGTCTATGGTATTCACGCATCGCCCGACGGCACGCGATTGGCAGCGGGTGGGGAAGATGGCATGGTGCATCTTTGGGATAGGGATCATGATGCCGAAGTACGCACGTTGGTGGGCCACACAAATCACATTCAGAAAGTGGCCTTTAGCGCAGATGGCAAGTTGATTGGCTCGTGCAGCGGTGATCGCACTGTGCGTATTTGGGATGCTGTCAGTGGCAACTGTTTGCACGTGCTAACTGGACACCAAGGGTGGGCCTTTGCCGTGGCCTTTAGCCCCGATTGCGAACTGATTGCTACAGGCAGTATTGATTCGACCGTTAGACTTTGGCAAACGAATAGCGGCGATCTGCTGGGCAGCTTTGAACCCGGATCGCACGTTGATTGCGTCTCTTTTAGCCCCAACGGGAAATGGTTGGCTGCAGGATGTGAGGATGGCTATCTGACCATCTGGGATGTCGAGGCTGGCTTGATCAAGCAGAGCATAAGTGAGGTGACTTCGACCATTTGGTCTGCACTTTTCTGCCACGACAATCAGACGATTTTAGCCGGTTATGGCGATGGGGATATCCGCATCCATTCTTTGGATGAGAATCAAGCAACCCAACTCTTGGGCAAGCACGAAGGTGGTGTCGAAGGCATCGCGCTTTCGCTAGATGGTACGCTACTCGCCAGCGCTGGTCATGATGCAGTTGTGCGGCTGTGGGATTTGGCAAGTCAGCAACAAGTGACAATATTCGAAGGACACAAAGGAACCGTCTTTTCTGTCGCGTTTCTGGATGAGCAGACGCTGGCCTCGGGCAGCGAAGATGGCACCGTCAAGATCTGGCGCATCGCGGATGGTTACTGCATTCAGACCTTTCAGGCAGAGCGCCCCTACGAAGGCATGGACATTACGGGCGTCACCGGAATCGGTGCCGCCCAAAAAGAGTCGCTGCTTGCCTTGGGTGCTGTGGAGAGTTAGTGCGTTGGATGAAAATGCTGGCCGGGATCCTCGCAGCCGCGTGCGGGCCGAATTCCCAAGCGGATGGCAAATGCAACGCGTAATCACAGGGGGTGGAGCCAACGCACGAGCACAAAAGCCCCCCGGCCCTATTTCCCTGACCAGCTAACGCCAGAAAGTTGAAATACCCCAAACAGATAACATCATGCTATCATGAAAAACATATAACAATTATCAGACTTCTCTGGAATCAGAACAAACCTATGGACCACGCAGCCCACAACAAACTTGTCTCCTTTATCTGGTCGATTGCCGACGACTGCTTGCGCGATGTGTATGTGCGCGGCAAGTACCGTGACGTTATCTTGCCCATGTTTGTCTTGCGGCGGCTGGATTGTCTGCTGGAGGAGAGCAAAGAGAAAGTGCTCGAAGAGGTGCGGTTTCAACGCGACGATGCGGAGCTGACCGAACTCGACCCGACCGGCTTGACCGAGGCGTCGGGCTATGTCTTTTACAACACCTCGCGGTGGACCCTAAAGCGGCTTGTCGATACGGCATCCAATAACCGCCAGATTCTGGAAGGCAACTTCAACAGCTATCTCAACGGCTTTAGCGACAACGTCAAGGAGATTATCGACAGCTTCGAATTGCGCAATCAGATCCGGCGCATGGTGCAGGCGGATGTGCTGCTGGACGTGCTGGAAAAGTTTAGCGACCCGCGCATCAATCTGAGCCCGCACCCGGTGCTGGACCCGGATGGGCGCACGCTGCCCGCGCTGACCAACCACGGTATGGGCTATGTTTTCGAAGAGTTGATCCGCCGCTTTAACGAAGAGAATAACGAGGAAGCGGGCGAGCATTTTACCCCGCGCGAGGTGATCCGCTTGATGATCCACCTGCTTTTTATGCCGCTCAAAGATGCGCTGCCGCCGGTGCTGACGATTTATGATGGTGCGTGCGGATCGGGCGGGATGCTGACCGAATCGCAGAACTTCATCACCGCTGCGGATGGCGCGGTGCGCTACGACGGGCAGATCCATCTCTATGGTAAAGAGGTCAACGCCGAGACCTACGCCATCTGCAAATCGGACATGATGATCAAGGGCAACGACCCCGAAAACATTCACTTTGGATCAACGCTGGCAACCGATGATTTTGGCCACATGAAGTTCGACATCATGCTCGAAAATCCACCCTACGGCAAGTCGTGGAAGACCGATCAGCGCGTGATTTTGGATGGCAAAGAGGTGATGGACCCACGCTTTGAGGTGCCGCTGACCAACTTTGACGGCACGCGCGAAATGAAGCCCGCGATCCCACGCTCGTCGGATGGGCAATTGCTCTTTTTGATGGACATGGTGCAAAAAATGAAGCCGGTTGCGGATAGCCCAAGCGGCGCGCGGGTGGCATCCGTCCACAATGGATCGTCGCTCTTTACGGGCGATGCGGGCAGCGGTGAGAGCAATATTCGGCGCTACATCATTGAAAACGATCTGCTCGAGACGATCATCCAACTGCCGCAGAATCTCTTTTACAACACCGGCATCTCGACTTACATCTGGCTGCTCTCGAACAACAAGCGGACCGACCGCCGCGGCAAAGTGCAGTTGATCGATGCATCGGAACTTTATCGCAAACTGCGCAAAAATTTGGGTGCGAAGAATTGCGAGTTTGCGCCCGAACATATCGCCGCCATTACGCAGACTTATCTTGATATGGGTGTAATTGCATCTGAAGAGACGGCGGTCCTCTCCTCTAG
>Ga0209187_1001903_pt1 | contig 21869 bp, 20 predicted proteins | sample BantaG_FD_187430 | JGI IMG/M metagenome (GOLD analysis project Ga0209187, IMG submission 187430) | Marine algal microbial communities from Bantry Bay, Ireland - BantryBay_4 metaG (SPAdes) (version 2) | ecosystem: Host-associated > Algae > Red algae > Unclassified | place: Bantry Bay, Ireland...
AAATATATGATTCAAATAAGGAATTAATCAGCGAATTTTCCAATCACGCCGAAGAAAAAGCCTATAAAATTGAGCCGGAACAAGGGTCAAATACATTTAATTGGAATATGAGTTACCCACCAGCCGAGAAATTTGACGGGATGATTTTATGGTGGGGCAGTCTGAATGGTCCGAAGGCATTACCGGGGAATTATACCACCACATTCACGCTGAATGGTGCAGCACAATCACAGCCTTTTGACATTAAAATAGATCCGCGTGCATCAGGCATGAAGGATTTGCAAGCGCAATTTAATTTTATCACAGAAATAAGAGATAAAATTTCGGAAGCGCATACCGCGATTAAAAATATTCGTTCCATAAAAGACCAACTCGCCCCATACAAAAAGCAATTCAAAGAAAAAGAGGATTTAACCAACGAAATAAAAGACGTAGAAGACCGCCTGACGAAGATAGAAGAAGCCCTTTATCAAACCAAAAATCAAAGCCGTCAAGACCCACTAAATTTCCCCATTCGCGTGACGAATAAACTCGCGCATTTGACTTCATTATATCAAAACAGTAACTTCGCACCACCAAAGCAAGCCTTTGATGTAAAAGCCGAACTGAGCGCGGAAGTGGATGATTTATTGAAACAGTATAAAACGATTTTGGATGCGGATATTCCGCGTTTGAATGGCTTGATTAAAGCGCAATCGCCTGAGCCGATTAATATTGATAACGAATAATATAAACCACGAAGGACACAAAGAACACGAAAACCTTGCAGACGTGTGAGGGAATGAAGATGAATGACTGTACTGACGACTTCAGCCTCAAGTTGTTTATTTTGCGACGGCTAAAGTCGTCGGTACGGAAAATAAAACCCTTAGTTACCTCCCACGTCCATTTAGTTTTCGTGTCCTTAGTAGTAAGTCAATCTAATTATGATATGTTGCTTTGAGTGAAATTTTTTCGAGTACGAGGCGGAGGTTATTCAGCATAGCCGTAGCTACGCTGGATGTTCTCCAACAAAGTAATCGGACAAATTTCGCCAAATGAACTTATCATAATTAGTTTGACTTACTACTTAGTGCGCTTAGTGGTTAATTTCAATTATGAGCAGAATTGACCAATTATTTACCAAAAAAAAACAAAACATACTCAATATCTACTTCACTGCCGGATATCCAAATTTGGAGGATACGGGAGAGATTATTTTGTCTTTAGAAAAGGCGGGTGTAGATTTGATTGAGATTGGAATGCCATATTCTGACCCGCTTGCGGATGGTCCGACCATTCAGGAAAGCGGGATGAAGGCAATTAAAAACGGGATGACTTTACCGATTTTATTTGACCAAATCCAAGCGGTACGCAGCAAGACGGATATTCCATTAATTATGATGGGATATTTCAATCAAATTATGCAATACGGCGAAACGGCGTTTCTGAAAAAATGCCGTGAAGTGGGGGTGGATGGTTTAATATTGCCCGATTTGCCTTTATTTGAATATGAAACGCATTATAAACATCTCTTCGAAAATCATCGGCTGAACATCAGTTTCCTCATCACACCACAGACGAGTGAAGAACGTATCCGCAAGATAGATGAATTGACGCGGGGCTTCATTTACATGGTGTCGAGTGCGTCAATTACGGGCGCGAAAAAGGGTATCAGTCCACAACAAATCGAATATTTTGAACGAATCAATGCGATGAATTTGAAAAGTCCGCGTATCATAGGTTTTGGTATTTCCGATAATGAAACCTTCACAACGGCTTGCAAATATGCCAATGGTGCAATCATCGGTAGTGCCTACATCCGCGCACTCGCAGCAGGCAATGGGGTAGGGGAAACGACATCGGAATTTGTAAAAATGGTGAAAACACCTTAAACACGATGTAGGGACAGGACATGTCCCGTCCCTACGTCGTGTTCAAGGTGCGTTATGTTTTTTTTCGTCTCAATTCCGCTCTTCGCATGGGCATTCCGTCTATGATAGCGAATAATTTATCGGTATGCAGTATCTCGTTTTGAGTTAGTTTTATTTGTCCGTCGAGTCCGATTAAAATAACTTCAAAAGGTGCATTCGTCTGCTTGTAATTCGTATATGATTTTGATGAATTATGCCATTCCTTATTGTCATTTTCGATACAATATTGTGTCGGTGTAATGTGATATACCAATAATTTACGCTCTTTCATGCCTTCCTTTTCTGTCTGAAACGCCTTTAACTGATTTTGGTAATTCGTATTTGTGGTGTCATTGGTGAGTACCAAAATAAGGCGATTTTTCCATTGGTGTTTGGATAGCTTTTGTGCGTTTATATTCGACATAGGTAAGAATAGGAGAATTATTGAAATAAATAATATTGTCTTCATTTACATGGAACAAAAATGAACTATAAAAGTTTTTTAATTATAAAAAACCTTGTCACAAATAATATAGGTGTATTTTTTATTCATGCAGCCTTATCATGTTAAAATTCATCTTGTTAGAATGGACTAATATTGTCGATGTTTTATATGTTATAAAATCTAAAAAATATTTAATGTTTTATATATGAGAATGACTTATTGCTATTTTTATCACTAACTAAAATGGATACACTATGAGACTTCAACACATCTACACCGCTTTCACCTCACTTTTATTGTTACTTTGTGCAGGGCTATTTACCGGATACCAAAACGGATCTGCCTCGACCGAAGGAGTGTTTACAGGCGCACCCGGAGAAATGGGAGCTACCTGTGGAACTTGTCATAGCAATCCGGGGGCTTATGGTTTTGTATCAATTGATATTGAGATGTTTACGCTCAATGGAACACCTACTATTTCGTATGTACAAGGCAATAGTTATGATATTGTTATCACGATTGGAGCGGAAGTGGGTACACCAAAGGCTTACGGATTTCAGGCAGTTGTTTTGGACGATTCTAACAATAATGCCGGATCACTAAGTGCCGAAAGCGGTATCATCAGCATAGAAACGGTCAACGGCAGATTATATGCAGAACAGAATACACCTTCTACTTCCAATGTATTCACTATGCGCTGGAAAGCATCAACTACTTCTTTGGATAGAGTGACTTTTTATGCTTCCGGCACTACGGTTAATCTTGATGGTTTGAGAACGGGGGATAGTGGAACGGGGACTACACCTGCCAAATTATCTGTCACAGAAGATGCTGTATTAGCTTCCGAATTACAATCTTTTAAAGCTACAAAATTACTGGGCGATGTCGTATTAAAGTGGACGACAGCAAACGAAACTAATAGCCATTCTTTTATTATAGAACATGCCGATGACGGTATCAATTTTGAGCGTATCGGACAGACATTCGCCGCAGGAAATTCTACTGAATTACGCGCTTATCATTTTCGACATACCCAAGCCAATAAAGAAGACAATTATTATCGACTCAAAGAAGTGGAAATCAATGGGAGTACACGTTATAGCGAAGTCATAACGGTGAGAATGGGAGGAATAAAGGGTGATATAGATGTATTTCCGAATCCTGTTTTGGACGTAGCGTCGGTGTATATTTATAATGATGTAGAAAAAACGTTGGAAGCGGAATTACTTATTTACAATACTTCAGGGCAGTTGGTGAGTACTCAAAAACGAGAATTGAATTCAGGAGCTAATGCTATACCGTTGAATATGAATGATTTAGAATCAGGCTATTATTTTATTGATATTCGTTTGGATGAGGACAGACATATCGGACAGCCGCTTCGTATATTGAAAATGTGATATTGAAATATTGCATTAATTTCAAACTCAATCACCTTAATTGTGTTATGTACTACGAAATATTAATTTGATATTGAATTTGAAAAAATATTTATGCGAATCACCTTGACTACTCGTGTCGATCAAGATTACCGGACGGTTTATGCTCGATTTGACCAAGATTTATTTGTGGCTTTAAAGCCTCCTTTATTGCCACTCGAACTAAAACGTTTTGATGGTAGCAAGACGGGAGATGAAGTGCATATTCGGCTGGGTAAGTGGCACTTAGCGCAAGATTGGAACGCCAAAATAGTAGAAGATAATATTGGTGAAGATGAAGCCTATTTTATTGACGAAGGGATTAAATTGCCTTTCTTTTTGAAAAGTTGGCGACATCATCACCGTATTGTACGTACCGATTCGGGGAGTTTGATTATTGATGACATTACTTATACAACACCAACTTGGTTGACGGATTATCTTTTATATCCGCTTATGTGGTTGCAGTTTGCAGCGCGAAAACCTGTTTATCGCAAATATTTTAAGAATCATTCTATGTAATAAATTAAAAAATTATTTTAATTTATTATAATATATAAATTCATGTTTAGGCAGCAATTGAGGATGGAATGCTTTGATTAAATCTTTCAAAATAAAATCGGGATGTACAACGGCAGATTCGTAGATGTCATAACCACCACCAGGAGAAATACGTTTGCTTCCATTGTACAATTCTCTATTTTTTAATGCTTTAAAATTGATGTAACGTTCATCTGCTGCAATGATGTCATCAGCACTTTTGACCATTCCAATATTAATCCACTTATCGACGGTATGTGCTTTTTCGTAAACAGCTTCAAAATCAAGTTGCAAACTTGCCGTGCCGGGCTTGTCTTTCCAGAGATAATTGCCTCCTGCATCAGCAATATGTTGTGCGACATAACTCTCGCCTCCCGGCACAAACCAATTGCCTGAAAGCCCCATACCGACCATGACGGAAGGAGAGGAGGTATTGCTGTTTTTAACAAGTTTTTTCAGCCTTTCATAATTGTCCGAAAGTGTGTCAAAAACTTCTTTTGCTTCATCTTCTTTATCAAATAAAACTGCGATAAACTTCATCCATTCGGCGCGTCCGAGCGGGGAGTGGTCTATATATTCGGCAAGTACGACAGGTGTGAGTCCGGCTTCGCGGAGTTTGTCAATATTATTGTCGGCACTCATTCCGTAGGTAAAAACAAGCTCAGGTTCGGCATCTGTGAGTACCTCGTAATTGAGTCCGGTTTCCATACCGATTTCACGAATATCACCCGTCGAAATACGCTTTCTTACTGCTTCATCGTACACATATTGCGTACCAGAAACGCCCACTAATTTGTCTGCTACATTCAGTGCATTGAGCAAGGCGATATGTGTCGTAGAAGTACAAGCTACACGCTCAATCGGACGTTGTATGTAAGTTGCTTTTTCGGAATATACGGGCTTGGTATCGCCCTTGTCATACACGATGTATGTAAAGGAAATATCCGCCGATTTCCACGGGTTTTTTACTTTTAAAAGGGTGTAATTCGGATAAGTTTCTATGCTAAAGTTTTGTGCATATTGAACCTGCGAATCGGGTGAGTGTGTAGTTACTTGTTTACTTGGTTTTATATCACTTTTGCAAGAGAAAAAAAAGCATATAAATATAATGTAAATTATATTTATAGAAAAAGGTCGGCTTATGTTTAATCTGTTTAATCGCTTCATTGAGCGAAAGTAAGTATATTTATAGGTTTTGTTTTCATTCCTCTTCCAATTCTATCAGTTTTTCGATATTAATTACCAATCCACCCATGATTTCAATATCCTTAGACCAGTCCAAGACTTGCCACGTTGAAGCTGCTTCGGCTATCATTACTTTTTGAGAATCTGTAAATATCCAGATGACTTTTTCTACGCCGTTATTCAATAACTCATCTGTCTTTTTATGGAAATAACCGAAAGCGTCTTTTACTTCTTCAATTTCTGCTTTTACATCAATTTCAATGACGATTTTAGGTGCAATTTTTAGGTATTTGTTCTTATCTTTTACCTGTCTTAATTTCGCTTTTTCAAATATCGCAATATCTGCCGCTCGTCTTCTTTTTTCCTTGAATTGTAGTCCGACTTCACTCGTCAATACTTGATATTTTTTGTTTAATTGTGCATCCAAGAGACATACCAAAGCCGTGGTGATTAACGATTGTATATAGCTACATCCCATGATTTCTTCTATTTGTTTTTCACCGTTCAAATAATCTTTATAACCCTTATAATATATAGGTTGACCATCCACAATCTCGTAGATGAGGGATTCCGGTACATGTTGAGCAATACTTTTCATTGGGTGGCAAATTTATTTATTCAATTATGAATGCTCAATTTAGGGGTTTATTGGGAGATTTACAATGTTTGTAGCGTATAGCTGCTGTTTTACCTTTCCAAATGGCAATAAATATTCGATAGAAGTGTTTAGAATGATATATTTTTAATATTCATAAAATCATCTTTTTTGAAAAATATCATTCAAATTACACTCGCAATCGTCGTTTTTCTCTTGTTAATTTTCGTAGTAAAAAATACCTTTTTTAAAGAAAAAAATTGCTTGGAGAATTATCCTGAAATTATTAAAAAGTATAATTTGGAAGGGAAGTATGATACGGCGAGATGGGTGTTGTATGCTTTAAATTCTGCTGATGAACATAGTTTAAGTAGTCAGACAACTATTGATAGCATAAACGAAAACTACGACATCGCTCACTGTTGGCTCAAACAATATTACAAAAATCACAAAAAAATTAATCGCGTTCAATAGCTACTGAAGATTGACTTTTCTTACCAAATCTCTCTGCGGTTTCTATGAGTTTCTGTCGCTCCTCTTCAAAATTTTCACTATTAATTAATTCAAATAATTCCTTTTGAAGTTTGAGTTGATTGATAGTGAGAACGAGTTTTACTTTATCTTCTTTTTCCTGAATCAGATCAGAATACAGTGTTTTGTTTAAAGCGTTAATCAGTGAATCCAACACCTGATATCTGCTTTTCATAGAATTATCAATTTTATCATAATCCATTGAAATAACATTGAACAAATGCTGCGATATATCGCTAATATCCTCTTTCGAGAAAGCGTTACTTTTACTTACCAAACTGTCTAATCTACTCATTTTCAATTTCTTCTAAAATAATTCCAATAATACGCTCTGATTCATCTACACTCAAAACATTGAAAGTACTTTTACTCTTAAATAGTACCTCTTACTCATAGTTATATTTTGAGTACACTGCTATTTCTTTTCCTGTCTTTGAGATAATACTCATTATCACGCTCGCTTTATGGTTCAGTTGGTAATAAAATTAAATTTAGGCTTTTTAGTGGTAAAAACAAAACATAATTTTTGAAAATGGGACATAGTTATGGGATTCAAATAAATTTTGTAGAAAAAAGAACCCTTAAATTCAACTGAAAATTCCCTATCTTCACCCTCAAATTCAAAATAAAAAAATGCAAGCATTAGATACTTACCTCGACACCCACAAAGACCGTTTCTTAAACGAATTATTAGACTTACTCAAAATCCCATCTGTCAGTGCTGATTCTGCCTTTGCGGGTGACGTGGCGCGTACTGCCGAATTTGTGCGTGACGCGCTCGTTGCTGCGGGTGCGGACAATGTCGAAATTTGCCCGACTCCCGGACATCCTATTGTCTATGGCGAGAAAATCGTTGGCGATGATTTACCGACTGTTCTCGTGTATGGACATTATGATGTGCAGCCACCCGACCCACTCGATTTGTGGACTTCGCCACCCTTTGAACCGGTCATTAAAAAGACCAAATTGCATCCCGACGGCGCGATTTTCGCGCGTGGCGCATGTGACGATAAGGGGCAGATGTATATGCACATCAAGGCATTTGAGATGATGATGAAAAATGACGCGCTGCCCTGCAATGTCAAGTTTATGATTGAAGGTGAAGAAGAGGTTGGCTCGGACAATCTCGGACCATTCATTGAAGCCAATCGTGAACGCCTCGCAGCGGATGTTTGTCTCGTTTCTGATACGTCGATTATTGCAAATGATGTGCCTTCTATTACGACCGGATTACGTGGTTTGAGCTATGTAGAAGTCGAAGTCACGGGTGCGAATCGCGACTTACATTCAGGCGTATATGGTGGCGCGGTTGCGAATCCCATCAATGTCCTTTCCAAGATGATTGCCTCATTGCACGATGAAAATAACCATATCACGATTCCGGGTTTTTATGATGCTGTAGAGACGGTCAGCGATGCCGAGCGTGCCGAAATGAACAAAGCACCATTCGATATTGAACATTATAAAAGCGACCTTGAAATTAATAATATTCACGGTGAAAAAGATTATACCACATTAGAACGAACCTCTATACGTCCGACACTTGATGTTAATGGTATATGGGGAGGATATATTGGAGAAGGAGCAAAAACAGTATTACCTTCAAAGGCTTTCGCCAAAATCAGTATGCGCCTCGTTCCGAATCAAACCGATGAACAAATCACTGACTTGTTTACCAAGCATTTTGAGAGCATCGCACCCGATTCAGTTAAAGTAACGGTCAAACCGCATCATGGAGGCTTACCCGCCGTAACACCCACAGATTCAGTAGAATACAAAGCAGCAGCTAAAGCGATGGAAGAAGCCTTCGGCAAAGCTCCACTTCCTCAACGTAGTGGCGGCAGCATCCCGATTGTCTCTTTATTTGAGAATATTTTGAATGTAAAAACTGTCTTAATGGGCTTCGGTTTGGATTCAGACAATATCCACTCGCCCGACGAGCATTACGGCATTTTTAATTATTATAAAGGCATTGAAACGATACCGCATTTCTTCAAATATTATACTGAAATGAAACGATAGAAGGTTGACGATAAACGATGGACGGCTGACGACAAACGGTGAATGATATTTCACCTTCGCTCATTGTCCACCGTTCACCGTCTGTTGTTTGCCGTCCATCGTCCACCATTATTATGAAAGCAATACTTTGTAAAGAATTGGGTCATCCTTCCAAAATGGTTTTGGAAGATGTGCCTTCCCCTGTACCTGCAAAAAAAGAGGTACTTGTTACGATAAAAGCATGTAGCGTCAATTTTCCCGATACCTTAATGATACAGGGCTTGTATCAATTCAAACCGGCATTGCCCTTTTCGCCGGGTAGTGATGTTGCGGGTGTCGTCAAAGCAGTTGGTGAAGGGGTAAAACACGTCAAACCCGGAGATGATGTCTTTGGGATTGTGCCTTACGGTGGTTTTGCGGAGGAGGTTGTCGTTCCTGCGAATAGCGTTTTTCCCAAACCGCCGATGATGGATCACAAAACGGCTGCCTGTTTTATGATGGCTTACGGTACGTCTCATCATGCACTCAAAGACAGGGCGAAATTGAAAGAAGGGGAGACACTCGTTGTGCTTGGCGCATCCGGCGGAGTAGGTTTGGCTGCGGTGGAATTGGGCAGAATTATGGGCGCGAAGGTCATCGCTGCTGCTTCCACGGACGAAAAGCTCGACCTCTGCAAACAATACGGCGCAGATGCCACGATTAATTATACGAATGAAGACCTCAAAAAACGTATCAAAGAACTCACCGACGGCAAAGGCGCGGATGTCGTTTATGACCCTGTGGGTGGTGATTATACCGAGGCGGCATTACGTGCTATGGCTTGGCAAGGACGCTTTTTGATTGTCGGTTTTCCGGCAGGCATTGCCAAGATTCCGATGAATCTACCTTTGCTCAAAGGCTGCCAAATCGTTGGTGTATTTTGGGGAAGTTTTGCGATGCAATTTCCGAATGATAATATGCAAAATACCCTCGAACTCATCCAAATGTACGCCGGAGGAAAACTCAAACCACACATCCAAAAAACCTACTCACTCGCCGAAGCTCCGCAAGCATTGGCAGATATGATGGCGAGAAAAGTAAAAGGAAAAATTGTCATCGAACCATAACGTACAGGCGATTTCAATCGCCATGTTGCAACAAATTACGTTCCAAGACATGGCGACTGAAGCAGGCTGACCGCGAATACGGTACCGACGACTTTAGCCGTCGCAGGGCATGAAAAAATATTTATAAGTAATTGAATTTTATTTATTAAAAAATTAAAATAAAATTCACTTGACGGCTAAAGTCGTCAGTACAGAGTTCGCGGTCAGCCTGTGAAGGTCGCCTGTACGGTAAAACATTTCAAAAAGGGTCATTTGCCAAAGCACTTACACATTATCGCTTTTAACATTCCTTATCCTGCTAATTACGGCGGGGTCATTTCTGTGTTTTATCACCTCAAATCCTTACACCAACTTGGTGTGAAGATTACCTTGCATTGTTACGAATATGGTCGCGCACATAGCGCGGAATTGAATCGGTATTGCGTAGATGTTTTTTATTATAAAAGAAAAATGTCGCCTGTTGCTTTGTTGAGTCAAACACCTTTTATCGTTCATTCGAGAAATGATAAATCGCTGCTCGCCAAGCTCTTAAAAGACGAAGCACCGATTCTCTACGAAGGCATCCATACTTGTGCATCGCTCACGCATCCTGCTTTAAAAAATCGCCTCAAAATCGTGCGAACACACAATATTGAAGCACAGTATTATGCGAATCTCGCGAGTATGGAAAGTGGTTTTTTGAAACGGCAATATTTAAAATGGGAAAGTCAAAAACTCCTTAAATTTGAAGAGAAAACACTGCAACATGCTGACCATATTCTTGCCATTTCGCCGGATGATACCGCTTGGTTTGCACAGCGACTGGAGCAAGTGCATTATGTGCCTGCCTTTCACCCGAATGAAGACATCGACATTTCAAAAGGGAAAGGCGACTACGTACTTTATCACGGTGATTTGAGTGTAAAAGACAATACAAAAGCTGCTTTTTTTTTAATAAAAAATGTTTTTAATCAAATAAAAACACCCTTCATCATAGCCGGACTAAATCCGCCTGACGCACTTGCACAGGAAGTTGCGCGACATATTCATATTCAATTAAAACAAAATGTATCACAAGCTGAAATGGATAGACTTATCCAAAATGCTCATATCAATCTTCTCTACACCTTCCATGCGGCAGGCATGAAACTCAAACTGCTCAATGCGCTTTATCGCGGACGATTTTGTATCGTCAACTCACCAATGGTCAAAAATACCGGCATGGAATCTCTCTGTCAAATCGCCGATACACCCGACGATTTGATTAGGGCAATTCAAACTGCACAGTGTCTTGCCTTTGAACAAAATGACATCGAAAAACGTCATCTATTATTAGATAAACGATTCTCCAACTTGACAAACGCAAAAATAACTTATAATTTGATTTGAAAATTGTTTGATTGTAAGATTGTTTGATTGTGAAACGACAAAATTTAGTTTTGGCTTCGCCAAAATTATTTATTCACAATTCTACAATCACTCAATTCTACAATTCCACAATCACTCAAAATTCGCTTGTGAAAAAAAATCTATGCTTTTTTGTCTTCCTCCTTTCCTTAAATGCAGCTTTCGCTCAATCGTCGGATGCTGGAATAATTGCTCATATTACGCCCGAAAATATGAGTGTGACTTGTGAGACTGACCCGATTAGTCCGACGGTTATTTTACAAAATTTTGGTAGCGATACGCTCAAAAATGTGTCGATTCATTATAGTATAAATGGCGATCCGCCTGTCGATTTGGATTGGACAGGCACGCTTGCTACCGACGAATTGGAGGAGGTGACTTTAGCGACATTTACACCTCCGATGGACACTTGGACATTTAGTTCCTACACTGATAATCCGAACGGTATGTTGGATGAAAATTTTGCAAATGACACGCTTACAACCGAACATTCGACCACTGAATTGGTATCACTCAATTATTTTGAGGATTTTGAAGACCCGGCTTTTGACCCGACGATTAATGACATGGTCGTAGTCAATCCCGACGAAGACAGTTTTGCGTGGCAACGCACGACGGATGCTTCGGGCTTTACACAAGGCACAGCTTGCGCTGTTTTTGATAATTATGAAGGAGAGGATAGTGACAATCCTGTTGGTACGATGGACATGCTGCTAACGCCTGTTTTTGATTTTACCAATCAACCGAATACCTTTATCGCAATGGACATCGCCTATGCGAAATTTGATGATGAATTCTCTGATACGCTTTCGATAATGGTTTCTACGGACTGTGGTGTGACCTTTGATTCGCTCTGGACAATGGGCGGTGATGACCTCGCGACTTCGCCTGACGAAGCAGCTTCATTTACGCCTACGGATTCTATGCAGTGGAATCGAATATTGCTTCCACTTGATGACTATCAAGGCAGCTCAAATATTAGTTTTGCTATTGTGAATGAATCGGGTTGGGGCAATCGTTTATTTGTTGACAATATATATATCGGTACGGGCGGTGTAGAGTGTTTGGTAGCTGATGTGCAGGTACAAAATACCGGATGTGGTGGTAGTTCGGGCAGTGCTACTGCTGTGGTCTCTATCGGAACACCGCCTTTTACTTATCTCTGGAATACCGGAGAAACAAGCTCTGCCATAGGCGGATTATCACCGGGCAATTATTTCGTTACGGTCACTTCTGCGGATGAATGTACCTATGTTGCAAACGGAAGCGTAACCGGTGCAGGTGGCGGACCGGAACTTACTCTAAGTGCCAATTCACAGACTAATGTGAGTTGTTATGGCGATAGCGATGCCTTTATTGAAGTTGTTATATCGAATGGTTTACCGCCTTATGATTTCTTATGGAGCAATGGTAGTACGGAAGAAGATTTGGGGGATAATATCGGTCCGGGTGAATATACTCTCGTGATGACTGATTCGACTGGATGTGCTGCCGTGATAACAATAGAAGTAACAGAACCGGATGAATTGACACTTATTCCGAGTTACTTACCCTCCTCTGGCAATGATGGCGTAGCTACGGTCAATGTAGCGGGCGGTACACCACCTTATCAGTATAAATGGAGCGACGGTCAGACCACTCAATCTGCAACAGGTTTGCCTCCCGGCAACTATGATGTGATGGTGACTGATATAAACGGTTGTATGATTTCGGGCAATGTTACTGTTGAAACATTTACAAATACCCTTAATTTAGAACATTTGAATACTTTTGATTTGTCTCCGAATCCTTCTAAAGGTGAATTTATTATTCATTTAGATTTTGAAGTACATCAAAAAACGAATATATTTGTAGTCAACACACTTGGTCAGCAAGTGACTAACCTACAAAATGAAGGCAAGGAACTCACCATTCCAATAAATATCAGTGGACAAAACGTAGGCACATATTTTATAGTGATCCAAACGGATAAAGGACAAGCCGTCAAAAAGCTGTTGCTTTATTGATGATTGGTTTTGAAAAACATTTTATCTTATAAGTACCAAGACAGAATTAGGTTTAATTAAAATTTTGGAATTATTTTTTTTACTAATGAGGCAAAAAACGCAAGCATAGCCGTAGCTACGGTGAGTATTTTTAACGAAATTAGCGAGAAAAAGAAACCAAAATTGATTAAAGATAATTCTGTCTTGGTACTTAGAATGTTTAAATTGTTATCAAACACCTTTCATCCTCCAACATGTAAGTTGTTTTCATCGTTCATATAGCCTCAATCGGCTTGCCGATTGGGGCTTCTTTATGCCGTATTTGAAATTTTCTTACTTTTAGTAAAAACGATTCAATAACTTGTGCCATTATGCTTGTTTTTTTTCCCTCTAAAAAACTCAAAAAATAGTACCGTAGCTATGGCTATGCAACGATTTTTTGAATTCTTTAGAAGAAAAAATTACAGCGCATTATGGCACAATTTATTAAATCGTTTTTACTTAATAAAAGTAAATTAATGTAAATTAGGTTGTTATATTCTCCAAATTAACGTAAATTTGGAGAATAGAATCGCCTAATTATGCAAATTTTAACAAGAACGATACAGCAAACCATTCTTTCGGAGCTAAGACCGGGAAAAGTCATCGTCATTGTAGGCGCAAGACGAATTGGTAAAACAGTCCTGTTGAATCAGATTTTAGAACAAATCGACGAAAGCCCCTTATTGATTCATGGAGAGGATTTTACCATTCAAAAAATGCTGCAAAACAGAAGTACAGCAAATTATGTTAATTTTCTGGATGGCAAGCGATTATTGGTGATAGACGAGGCACAAAAGATACCAGAAGTGGGCAAGATTTTGAAGTTAATGGTCGATACGATTGCGGATTTGAGGGTCATTATTACGGGGTCGTCGGCGTTTGATTTGGCACATTATACGGGCGAACCCTTGACGGGAAGGAAGCTAACATTTCAGCTTTTCCCACTGTCCGAAAAAGAATTGTCACAAATCGAAAATCGCATCGAAAAACCGGATAATTTACGGCATCGTTTGGTATATGGGAATTATCCAGAGTTGCTACATTTACAGGATAATGAGTTTCGTGTGCGTTATTTGCGGGATATGTTACAGTCATATTTATTGAAAGATATACTGGCGTTTGAAAATATAAAAAACTCGGATAAGATTTTTGACTTACTGCGTCTATTGGCGTTTCAAGTGGGTGGGGAAGTATCGCAAAATGAATTGGGACGACAATTGGGTATGAGTAAAGAAACGGTAGATAAATATCTTGATTTGCTGTCAAAGGTCTTTATCATACATCGTGTAGGTGGTTTTAGTCGGAATTTGCGAAAGGAAGTTTCGAAAAGCAATAAGTGGTATTTTTATGACAATGGCATACGTAATACGTTGATTTCCAATGATAATCCAATTGAACTACGCAATGATACCGGACAACTTTGGGAAAATTATATCATTAGCGAACGCATAAAAGCCCAACATTACGGGAATATGTTAGTCAATAATTTTTTTTGGCGTACTTACGACCAACAGAAAATTGATTGGATAGAAGAACGTGGCGGAAAGCTCTATGCTTACGAAATAAAATGGTCACAAAAAAAACGCACCAAAGTCCCAACAGCATGGGCAAAGCATTATCCGGATGCCTCATTTCAGGTTATTCATCAAGATAATTATTTGGATTGGCTGGACTTACGTATCTAAATATAAGCTCTTTTACGCATGATTTATTTTTTTATTTAAAATGTTTTAATATGAAATATGTTCTTTTTGTATTTAGCCTATGCCTGTTGTTTGCTATACCTCAAAACAGCTATGGCGTAATTGCAGTTACTCCTCAAAAGAAAGCGGAACTCAAAGAAATGACCAAAGCTGAGAAAAAGGCTTTTCGTAAAGACCTTCGTAAAAAGATAAAAACTGCCAAAAAATCCGGCGCACTAAAACTTAGATTTGAGGATTACCGAACGATGGGAATTACTTTATCTCTGGTAGGTGGAGTAGGTGTTATTTTGGGAGCGATTCTCAATATCGGGATTATCTACTGGTTGGGTGGATTAGTACTGACGGCAGGTTTGGTGATTTTGATTTTATATTGGCTTGATGTGATATAAAACCGCGAGTGGTGAACATTCATTCATTCAATGCCTTTTCTTGTGAAAATTAAATATAACACATAAAAATGATTCGATATTACCTGATTATCATAGTTTTATTAAGTGTGATAATGACATCTTGTGAAGAAGAATACATCCCTGAAATCGCAGATTCTGAGCCGGAAATTGTGGTAGAGGGTTACATCGAAGCCGGATCTAATGCGACTCCACCTTATGTTTTGCTAACGCGGAGTACTTCGTTTTTCTCGTCTATTGATGCTTCTCAAGTCAATAATCTTTTTGTACATGATGCAATTGTACGCATTACGAATGAGACGGATACGATTGTATTGGAAGAGCTTTGTTTGAGTAGTCTTACGCCTATCCAGCAGGAGTTGGTCGCGGGTTTATTGGGTCTGGGTGGTACGATAGATTCTGTCGGAATTGATATTTGTGCTTATGTAGAACCTACGTTTGCACCGCAATTGGGCGAGGTGGGCAAACGTTATGATTTGGAAATCGAAGTGGGAGAAGAACGACTTACCGCTTCTACGACGATTCCTTCGGCTGCACCTTTGGATTCGATTCGATATGCTCCTCATCCGACGACCGATTCCTTAGTCGAATTGCGATGTTTTATTAGTGACCCTGTTGGTGTTGATAATTTTTATCGGTATTTTACTCAACGTAATAGCGAACCCTTTTATCCGCCACCAAGTTCAGTTTTTCCCGATGAGATTTTTAGCGGAGAGAGTTTTGAGCTTCCTCTGGCAAGAGGTCAGGTGGTGAATACGCCCGAAGACTTTGACCCGGATACTTTTGGCTTTTTTTGGAAAGGTGATACGATTACGGTAAAGTGGTCTGCACTTGATGAAGCGCATTACGATTTTTGGAGTACATTAGAATACAATTCAGGTAGCGAAGGTCCTTTTGCTTCTTTTACTCGTGTAAAATCAAATATTAATGGTGGTTTGGGGATTTGGGGTGGATATAGTGCTTCGTATCATTCTTTGATTGTGCTGGAGTAGGGGAGGAGGGCAAGTCATGAAGCGTAAATAGAACACGGATTTTGCGGATTTTGCGGATTTACGCAGTTAAATATATCGATAAAATTATTTTTGTTTTTAATTGATTAAAAATGTTTTAAATAATAATTTTTACATAAATTAAAATAATTAATTTACGATAAAAAAATCTGCGTAAATCTGCTTAATCCGCAAAATCCGTGTTCTATCTCATTTAATCACTATTTTTTTTGTTGTTCTTCCTTCTTCAAAAATCAATTCTAAAAAGTAAATACCAGCAGGAAATTTATTGACAGATATTGTTGGAGTGATGGATACATTTTCGTTACTATACAGTAAACGACCTGATGTATCGTACAGGCGTACACTCGTATGTAGAGGCGTATCTATATGAATAAATTCGGTAGCAGGATTTGGAAAAATACGTATATTCGGTAGGGCAGAAACAGGCGTATTGGCAATGGTAATGTCGGGAATAAACTTTATTAATCCGCCGTTATCCATACTCATCCAGAGGATACTATCTTGCTGAATGGTGATGTCGCGAACGGTGTTTGTTGTCAATGGCGAATTGTCAATATTGTAGTTTGTCCAGTCTCCAAAAGTACAAATTCCGACCGCCGCCATACCAAGAAAAGTCGTCTCATGCACTTGAGCAATTGTATTGATACTATTATCACAAATATCTGAATTAAGATTAATGTAATAGAAATGTTGGTTATTATTATCAAATATATTGAGTCCACCTGCGGGACAAGCCAACCATTTATTATCTGCCTCGTCAATAAAAATATCAAGAATTGTATTATCTGTAAGGGTCGTATTATCAGCAGATAATATGCTTATATTATCATCTTTGAGACGCGCGAGACCACCATTTATTGTACCTGCCCACAGGGTGTTTTCACTGTCAATAGCGAGCGAAGCAATATTATTGGATATGAGGTTAGAATTATTCATATTATATATCTCCCAATTAGAACCATCGAAACTATGCAATCCGCCCGACGTGCCAATCCATAAAACATCTTCATTATCCATCACCAAAATACGGATGAAATTATCCTCCAAACCACTATTTGAAATATTATATACTGTCCAATTTGTGCCGTCATATTTCACCAATCCACCAAGAAAAGTACCAATCCACAAATGACCGTTTTTATCTAAGAGCAAAGCACGGATGGAGTTGTCTGGCAAGCCAGAATTATCTGTACGAAAAGTCATCCAATTTTCACCGTCAAAATACCCCAGCCCATAAGCCGTTCCTACCCATATCCCACCTTGTTGGTCGGATGTAGTAGAATATACATCATCGTAAGGTAGCCCAGAATTATCGGTGTTGTAAATCGTCCAATCTCCTTGTGCAAACATTGAAATGCTTGCGTATAAAGTAAGAATAATTGTATAGTAAATTTTTAATTTCATAAAAATGCGTTTTTAAAATTGAGCTTGACGCTTGGACTTGTGCTTGTCAATACACCCAATCGTCAAAATATTTTCCGAAAATTTTAGCCAGATTATGTGCGTCATCAATTCCACGATGATGTGTTCCTGTAAATTCAAAACCTTCCTTTTCAACAGCGCGTTTCAGTCCGATTTTTCGAGACAGTTTTTTAATGTCTTGATATTGGTGTTTGAGGCTAATATGGTCTTCGAGCCAGTCGTCTTCGAGTTGATGTAGTTCGCAGTTATTGATGAGTATTTTCTTATCAAAAAAACCCCACGAACAGAGCAAGTATTCTTCATCGTCAAAGTAACCTATCCATTCCTGAAATGCCTCAATAACTTCAGCAAACAAGCCAGCTTTTGCCACATCTTCCTGTTGGATAGAGGTCAATTCTTTACAAAAAGGAGAAAGTGTAGGATGAAAAACGGGTTGTATAAATTCATTAAAAACAGCCGTTGCCTGGGCATATTCATCGACCAATATTGCGCCGATTTCGATGACTTCCTGCTTATGAGTAGGGCGGGGGTGTTTCCAACAGGTTGCCTCTAAGTCAAATATGATATAATTCATAACAAGTTCAAGTTCATTTTCTTTCACTAAGTGTAAGTGACTTACACTTCACCTTATCTACAACGCTAATGATTGCACCAAAGTTACAGCAATTCTCAGTTTGAGCAAAAGAGTTTGTATAAATACTCAAGGGTGCAGGACAAATTTTAATTTTATTTTGAAATGCCATTGTACTGACGACTTTAGCCGTCAAGAGCTTCGTTGTTCTGCGACGGCTAAAGTCGTCGGTACGAGGCAGACTAAAAATTTGTCCTGCACCCATACTCAATTACAGTTCCTGCTTTGTCCCACTCTTTTGTAACTTTACTTGAGTGTTGCAGCAAAAAATCGTATTACATTTTTGCAAAAAACGATGATAAATTACAAATGATCCGTGCGAATTACGAAAAATAGTGTAATTTTAACACAAAGCTAATTGTTATATTGAAAATAAACACGCTATGAACGACTTTAAATTAGACACGATTGACATCATTATAATGGTGGTGTATGCCGTTTTTATTGTTGGATATGGCTTATATCACGCCAAGCGAAAAAACTCGGAAGAATATTTTTTGGCAGGACGAAATATGCTTTGGCCCATCGTTGGTATTTCACTGTTTGCGGCAAATATTTCGAGTTCTACGCTCGTCGGCTTGGCGGGTGCGGCATACAAAACCGATACACATGTCTTTAATTATGAGTGGCTTGCAGCGGTGGTCTTGGTGTTTTTTGCGATATTTTTCCTGCCTTTTTACCTCAAATCGAAGGTCTATACCATGCCCGAATTTTTGGAGCGGAGGTACGACAGGCGTTCGCGTTACTACTTCTCGTTTATTATGGTTGTTGGCAATGTATTGATTGATACGGCGGCAGCTTTGTATGTCGGGTCGATTGTGTTGCAGTTGATTTTTCCGAACATTCCAAGTTGGATGATTATCGTGATGTTGGCGGCGGCGGCGGCGGCTTATACCATTCCGGGGGGCTTGAGTTCTGTGATTCATACAGAGGTGTTGCAGGCAATCTTATTGGTCGTTGGGTCGGTTATTTTGACTTATTTGGCGTTTGGACAAGTAGGCGGATGGAGTGGCATGATAGCGGGCCTGGATGCCAAAGCGAGTGCTGGAGAATTCACGAATCCCGACACCGCAATCGTACTAAATAGCGCACAGGAAGTGCTGAGTATGTTTCGTGGAAGTGGTCAGAATTGGTACGATTTCTTTATGGGAACAGGGCAAGGCGTTGATGGTTTTATGCCGTGGACAGGCTTGCTGTTCGGTGCGCCGATTTTGGGTTTTTACTTCTGGGCGAACAACCAATTTATGGTGCAGCGCGTACTCGGCGCGAAGGATATTAATCACGGCAGATGGGGTGCATTATTTGCCGGATTGCTGAAATTGCCGGTTGTTTTTATCATGGTTTTGCCGGGTACCCTGGCGATTTTATTGTATTCGGGTGTCGATATTTCAGGTATCAATTATCAGTTTGCAGATGGTACGATTTGCCAAAAATTAAAGGATTGCCCGGATGCGACTTATCCGGTTTTGATATTTGATTTGTTGCCCAAAGGCTTGTTGGGTCTGGTTTTGGCGGGACTTTTGGCAGCGATGATGTCGAGTATTTCTGCGACGTTCAACTCTGCTTCGACACTCGTGACAATGGATTTTTTCAAACAACTTCGCCCAAATCTCACGAGCGAACAACTCGTCCGCATCGGTCAAATCACAACGCTCGTTTTGGTTATTTTGGCTTCTGCATGGGCACCTTTTATCGCAAAAGCAGGTGGTTTGTGGGAATATTTGCAGAAGGTTTTAGCCTATATTTCGCCACCAATTGCAGCAGTATTTATCGTAGGTTTATTCTGGAAACGCGCAACCGCTACGGGTGCATTTGCTGCGCTGATGACAGGCTTTGCCACGAGTATCATTATCGTGTGGTCGGTCATTGCGACGAATATGCAAGGCGAACAAGCTCTTGATTTTCTGAAATTTATAAATAACATTCATTTCTTACATCAAACTTTTTATCTCTTTGCTATCTGCGCTATCGTACAAATTATCGTGAGCCTACAAACCGCTCCACCAAGTGCAGAACAGGTCGAAAATTACACTTGGCGCAAGGAACTTCTCGCCGAAGAAACAGAAGAATTAAAAGGCTTAGTTTGGTATCAGAATTATCGTATCCTTTCGGTTTTGTTGTTGATTGCTACGGTGATTGTGGTTTGGATTTTTAGGTAGAGCTTGATGTGTTTTTATATAATACTTTCTCCATTCAAATCGGTGGTAAGAATGGCACTCATATAATCGAAATAAGGTCTTAGCGTTAGGAAGGTTTCGTTGACTCGTTCTATGAAATCTTTTTGTACTACTTCTTTATCCGAAAATGTTTTAAACACATAGAATTGTTTTTTTCGGATCAAATCAATCGCAGGATGATTCTTGTCAAATCCTCTTGGAGCTGTTTTGACTCCATTGCCTTGCATTGTACCAAAGGTCGCTTTGAATGTTTTATTATTCAAAATGGAGCGTATTTCGGTATCATCAAATTCAAATTCTTTTCTGATTCGCATCAAGTCTGCTGCATTGGGCGAATAAAATCCACCACCGACACCACTATTTCCACCGGGTTCGATACTCAGAAAATAGCCACCACGCAAAGCCGTCGTGGCACGTACAAAACTGCCTCCAAAATAGGTTTTAAAAGGTAATTTATCTTTTGAAAAACGAACATCCCGATAGATGCGATACACGCGGTGTCGTTCAATATGGTCATGCGTTTCTAAGCGTTCGCGCACTATTTGGAAAAAGGCTTTGACCTCTGCTTCGTGGGTTTTGAATGTCGGCTTATGTTCATTGAACCATTCACGATTATTATTATCAGCCAAATCTTTGAGGAACTTTAAAGATGCCTTTGAAATAGTCATGGTGTGGTGATTATTGTAGAATTGTGTGATGGTGGAATTGTGAAAGTATAAAAATTTTGGGTAGTGTTACGAATCTAATGTTATTGAACCACTAACTGGACTTTGGACACTGGGTAATTAGGGAACTGGGTAATTAGGGAACTGGGTAATTAGGTAAATCGCTCATTATCAATAATTTACGTTGATTTGCATTTTATTTCAAATTAACTTTATTACAATTTTTATTATACTGATAAATAGCGAATTATGCTTTCGTTATAGGTAAACGCAAGAAAATTTTAGTTATGCGTAATTGATTGATTTTTAATTTTTCTGGAGACTTACTCGACGGACATTTTTGAAATGTCAGGCGAGAACATTTGTGTTTTAAGTTTTATTTTTTTAATAAATTAGTATTTTTTAAACTTTGTAAAAATATAATATTCAATGAACTAACATTGTCGCCTGACATTTTGAAAATGTCCGCCTACTCACACTTATGCTCTAATTTCAAAAATACACATTATAGAATTTTTCTTACGTTCACCCTACTTTCGTTAGCCTAATTACCTAATTTCCCAGTTACCTAATGTCCAAAGTTCAGCCACTAAGTAGTCAGTCAAACTAATTATGATAAGTTCATTTGGCGAAATTTGTCCGATTACTTTGTTGGAGAACATCCAGCGTAGCTACGGCTATGCTGAATAACCTCCGCCTCGTACTCGAAAAAATTTCACTCAAAG
>Ga0209187_1001904_pt1 | contig 21867 bp, 18 predicted proteins | sample BantaG_FD_187430 | JGI IMG/M metagenome (GOLD analysis project Ga0209187, IMG submission 187430) | Marine algal microbial communities from Bantry Bay, Ireland - BantryBay_4 metaG (SPAdes) (version 2) | ecosystem: Host-associated > Algae > Red algae > Unclassified | place: Bantry Bay, Ireland...
AAGGTAGTCTGTAATAGTCATACGCATACCAAAATCAATACCTACATTCACCAAGCGGCTCACGTTCCATTTAAAGCCAATACCAAATGGCACTGCAAATGCAAACTTGCTGTATGGCTTGGTACCAGATATTACATTACCCTGCCCTTCAGTTCCTAATGGACGTAAATCATAAAACTTACCTTGGAATTCAGCTTGAGGATTATAATAAAATCCCGAAACACCTACATAGACATAAGGTAAGGCATTTTTATCGTCTCTAGGACTGTATGGTGTGATGCTGATTTCATTCACAAAACCCAGTTCTACTACATTGGTCTTGAAATTTAGGTTTCTTCGTCTCAGACCAATAGATCTATTATTAGCATCTGTTCCTGTCAATTCCAGTTTATTCACATAAGCTCTAAAAGACAAGTATCGAGACATTTGATAACGACCGAAAACACCAAAAGCAGGATTATACTCATTAGGAGCAAGATGACCCTGTACCAAATCACCCATATAGTTGGATGCACCAGCTGCAAATCCCACTTCAAGCCATTGTGCTGAGCAAGGGTTATATGTGCAAAATGAAATTAGAGATAATGCTAAAATTGAAGCTAATCGATTCATTACTAGTAGTTTTATGCTCAATAGGCAATATTGATGCTCATAGATCAATATTGCCCATTGATAGCAATCCCTTTATTGGATCACGTATGTCTAAAAACTACTATGCAAATAAGATTCCAAAATTAGCTCTGGAATCAAAAAATGAATTAGAATGTAGGACATCCTGTTTTACGCTTCGACTTTCTACGGCCTCCTACGAGTCCATTATCAGCGAAATTATAAGAAATGAAAATACCCGTTATGATGTAACTATCATCCTTTTCAGCGTTGCCTCTTTTGCTTGTTTCAGTTTTGATCGAAGGCTCGTTGGTAAGCTCACCTGCTCTATCGTTAAGTGCTGCGGCTAGTTCTCCATTTCCAGCAGCGATAACTGCATTGTCACCATACAGCCCGCTTACATCATCAATATGATCAGTAAAAGTTTTACGCATTCCAACTTCTAGTCCAATATTCCATTGATCATTTAGTGCGTATTTCACACCAATACCAAAGGGAATAGCAAATTGGTATAATTTATATGGCTCTTCAAACCCATCAAGACCTTGACCTTCGGTACCTAGCGGCTGTACATCAACCCACTCATTATCAAAGAATACTTGTGGATCAAAGTGAAAGAAGGCTACCCCAGCAAATATGTACGGAGAAAATGTACGTTCAAAGTTATATGGCTGATAACCTAAAATATTAAATTCTGCTGTTAGAGCACCTTCATAGACATTTGATCTAAAGCTTAAATTTCGCATTTGCTGACTTTCAGAAGCTGCATTGGCGTCATCAGCAGAAAGCTTAGCATAGTTCAGTCCTAACTTCACAGCTACAAAATTATTAACATTGTATCGGCCAAATACCCCACCAGAAAAGTGGAGTTGACTAAAGCTACCACTTATTGAATTTGGTGCTAAATCTCCTTGATAAGTTGACAATCCGACACTTATGCCAGCCTCCAATTGAGCTTGCGCTGTATTTTGAAAGATCATAAGACACGCAATGACCAAAGTTGATAAGATGATATTCTTCATGATTTCAGTTTTGTTATATAGATCAACAAGTTATTTAACGCAAAATTAATGCTAATTCATGCGTTTTTAGGTAAATTTTATGATTTTATTAAGTTTAGGAAGATACTTTGTATTCGTTATAATTACCTATTTTTAGGTCACATTTAATAATTAAAACTATAAACATGAAATTAAGATCAATTTTGATCATATGTATTGCATTTATGATGCAGCCCCTTCAAGCTCAGGCTCCTGAAAACTGGTTCCATTTAGACAGCAAGTCTGATGGATACAATGGTGTTAGCGACGAGCAAGCATATAAAGAATTAGCAGGTAGAGAATCTAAAACTGTCATCGTTGCAGTTATTGATTCAGGTGTTGATACAGATCATGAAGACCTTTCTTCGGTAATGTGGGTGAACAAAGATGAAATACCTAATAACGGTATCGATGACGATAATAACGGCTACATTGATGATATCCATGGATGGAATTTTATTGGTGGTAAAAACGGAAACGTTGATGCTGACACATATGAGGCAACCAGAGTATACAAAGCATTAAAGCCAAAATATGGTGACGTTGATGGAGCAAAATTAAAAGGAAAAAAGAAACGTGAATTTGACAAGTACACAAGAGCAAAAGGAGAAGTCGAAAAGAGTTTATCTACTGCACAAGCTCAAATTGAGTCTTTGAAAGGAACTGAAACTATGCTTTTTGGTGCTTTAGATGCTCTTGAAGTAGCATTGGGTGACACTCCGTTTACAAAAGAAAATGTAGAAGCATTAGACGCAACTGATAATGAGCAAGTTGAAATAGCAAAGAATGTGCTTGGGCGAGTTTGGGCTCAAGGCGAAGAAATTGAATCTATTGATGGGATTAGAGCTGAGATTAAGGAGCAAATAAAGGATGGTGCAAAGTACTATCAAGGTCAAGTCGATCACGCTTATAATCTGGACTTCAATCCCCGTACCATAATAGGTGATGATTATTCAAATTCTTATGAAAAAGGATATGGTAATAATGAATACGAAGGCCCTGATGCATTTCACGGAACACACGTCTCTGGTATTATCGCTGCTGCTAGAGATAACGGGAAAGGTATGGATGGTATCGCAAACAATGTTCAAATCATGACTATCAGAGCTGTACCAAACGGTGATGAGCGTGATAAGGATGTTGCTAACGCGATCATCTATGCAGTTGACAATGGTGCATCAATCATTAACATGAGTTTTGGAAAAGGATTTAGCTGGGATAAGACAGCAGTAGATAAAGCAGTAAAATATGCTGCCAAAAAAGATGTTCTTCTTGTACATGCCGCCGGTAATGCCGCTCAAAATAATGATACAGCAGAAAACTATCCAAGAGATGAATTCTTTAAAAAGAATGGAAAGCCAAAAGGTAAATATGCGCCAAATTGGATGGAAATTGGAGCACTTTCTTGGAAAGATGGAGCTGATCTACCAGCTACTTTTAGTAATTACGGTAAGCGTAATGTAGACGTCTTTGCACCTGGTGTAGCTATTTATTCTACTATTCCAGACAACGAATATAGAAATGCACAAGGAACCTCAATGGCTTCCCCAGTAGTAGCTGGTGTCGCAGCCATAATAAGAGGATACTTCCCTACTCTGACTGCCGAGCAGACAAAGAAAATCTTGATGGATTCTTCTATCAAAATGTCATCTAAGGTCAAGGTGCCTGGTGAAGATGCGGAACAAGCATTTAGCTCACTTTCAGTTTCTGGAGGTATAGTAAATGCATATACTGCAGTAAAAATGGCTGAAAAAACTCAAGGTAAGAAGAAAATAAAATAATCCTTAAAGCTCTTTAATCAGAAACAAAAAAAGGTCTATTTATCAGTTGATAAATAGACCTTTCTTTTGTGCATTTCTATTCTAGCTAATGATTACTTCTTCTATAAACGGAGTTTCCAATTGATCATTTATCAATTTCTTAATCTGCTCTCTTTGGATGAATAAGTCATGCTTTACAGGAGCAGAGCTTACATAGATAAATAGCTTCTTACCTCTTACTTTGATATCGCTCGTATACCTGTTTACCATAGGACTCATTTCCTTTGCCCAAAACTGTCTAATCTGATAGGCTGTAAATTGAGGTCTAAGTTGGAAGGCATCTATAAAATTGGATACCAAGTCCTTTATTTCTTTATCATTATGCCGATTCATAGCGTCTAATTATTCCTTTTTCCACCATGAACTCATGATGCGGTTTATTTATTGTAGAAATGATTTTCCTAATTCGATTTCTGTCTGTATCACTAATAAAAACTTGTCCGAAAGTATCTTCCTGCAGTAAAGTCATCACCCGAGACACACGCTCAGCATCTAACTTATCAAAGATATCATCAAGAAGTAAGATAGGCTTTAAATTCTTTCTTCGTCTCAAGAATTCGTACTGAGCCATTTTCAAGCTAATCAAAAACGATTTTCTCTGTCCTTGTGAAGCTATTTTCTTTAATGCACGCCCCCCGAACTCAAAAACTAAATCGTCTCTATGAATCCCAGTAGAAGTATGTTCAAGATAGTAGTCCTTTTCAAAATTAGCTTTCAGCAAAGCACCATATTCCTGATCATTGATTTGACTACGGTAGGTAATATTCACAGGTTCATTGCCATCTGATATAACAATATAAAACCCTTTGAATACTGGCAAAAATGCTTTAAGAAACTCCGCCCTTTTTTGATTGATATAATGACAAGGAGCAACCAATTGATTATCATAGATTTCGATCAATAAAGGATCTTGCGTTCGCGCTCTTCGAATCTGCTTTAGAGCAGCATTACGTTGTTTGATTAGACCATTATATTGAATAAGATGTTGCAGATATAGTGGATCGTCTTGACACAACACATTATCAACGAAGCGACGCCGAGTTTCTCCACTTTCCAATATAAGCTTTATATCATCAGGAGCTATCATAACTATAGGAAAGGCACCAATATGCTCAGCCATTTTCTCATAGGCTACTTTATTCTTTTCTACTATTTTCTTTTGCCCACTTTGGTACTTTATTACGACCGAGATAGCTTGTTCCTTGAGAATCAAGGAACAAGCTATCCTGAAGAACTTTTCATCGTTTTTTACAACTTGTCGATCTGATACCCCAAAATAGGATTTTGTCATACAGATCATGTAAATTGAGTCCAAGAGGTTGGTCTTTCCTGAACCATTTAAACCAATAAAGCAGTTGAGCCCTTGAGAGAAGCTTAAAGAAGCTTCAGCATAGTTCTTAAAATTGGTCAACTTTATATCCCTGAGAAACAAATAGATACGATTTAAAAGGTGTGATCATCTTGAATAGATTGGGGAATATAATTACATTCTTTCCTTATTTCATAGATTTCTATCACCTTTATTTTAAGTTTAATGTAACGGATTTACTACAAAGCTAAACATTGTCTTTATGTATCTTACCTAGATTTAGAGATCAAATTTCAGTTACATTGTCGATAAAGGACTTTGAGAGAATCATATTATGCGCTATCTTGCATCAAAAGAATAAAAATGGCATCCGTGACAACGAATAAAAAAACTAATAAAGGCAGTATTTCAAAGGAAACCTACATTGAATGGTATACTTTGATGTACAGAATCAGAAAATTTGAGGAAAGAGCCCTCATGATGTATGGGCAGCAGAAAATTAGAGGTTTTTGTCACGTGTATATCGGGCAAGAGGCTGTAGCAGCTGGTATGGAGTCAGCCATTACCAGCGATGATGCGATAGTCACAGCATATAGACAACACGGAATAGCACTCGGTAGAGGCGTTTCTATGAATGAGGCAATGGCAGAGCTATATGGAAAAGAAACTGGTATCAACAAAGGTAAAGGTGGTTCAATGCACTTTTTATCAAAAAAAGATAATTATTTTGGTGGAAACGGTATCGTAGGAGCTCAAATCCCAATCGGAGCCGGTATCGCATTCGCAGAAAAATATAGAGAGACTAAAAATCTTTGTGTGACGATGTTTGGTGATGGTGCAGCTAGACAAGGTGCATTGCACGAAGCATTCAATATGTCTATGACTTGGAAGCTCCCAGTATTGTTTATTTGCGAAAATAATCACTACGCTATGGGTACTTCTGTGGCTCGTACTACGAATGTACTCGACATCTATAAGCTAGGCCATGGATACGAAATGCCGAGTGAAGCGGTTGATGGGATGGATCCAGAAGCGGTACACAATGCGATCAGTAAAGCAGCTGAGCATATTAGGTCAGGAAAAGGACCTTACTTCCTAGAGATAAAAACTTATAGATATAAAGGACACTCTGTTTCAGATCCAGCTAAGTATAGAACCAAAGAAGAAGTAAAAGAATACAAGGACAAAGATCCAATCAATATCCTAGAAAAGAAGATGCTCAAGGATAAATTTGCTACCGAAGATGTTATTAAAAAAATTAAGGCGGATGTAAAAGCGGAAGTGGATGCCGCAGTTGATTTTGCTGAAAACTCTTCATTTCCTGATCCGAGCGAATTATACACGGACAATTACCTTCAAGAAGATTATCCTTTCTTGACTTAGTTCTAAAACAGAATGGATACTAAAAAGGCTCGTTTCAATCGAAACGAGCCTTTTTACTTTTTGCATATATCTTAAGCTATATAGTTTTCAACAGCTTCTTTAGCATATTGCCTTATCTGATCTATATTTATATTCTTCATTTCTACTTTAGCATTTTCAAACACCTCCTTAATTCTATTAGGTGCAGAAGTTGCCAACTTTGAATAAGAATTGATTCCAGCACTTTGCAATGCACGCTGTGCATTAGCATCAATCCCTTTGATGCCCATGAGGCTATCCACTGGCTCGTAATCCATAAAAAGCTTCCACTTACGTAGCTTTCCTACTTTAGTATTGCCATCGAAATCTTGAACTGAAAGTTTCCAATTTCCATTGGTGCGCTCCCCTGACATAGCTTTCGTCGCATTCACATCATAAGTAGTCGAATGCCATCTGCCGTCTCCTGCCTTATCGTGTAAGGTAATTGACTTTCCAGATGGAGAAGATAACTTAACAACTAAATCCTTCTTACTTGGGTGATCGATATCAACAAGCACTTTCATGGCACTGACTGTCCCATTAAATCGACATAGCTGATTACTTACCAATGTTTCTGCCTTCGAGTTATTAGTGAAGATCTCATTGGGGCAGTTGGTTCCTGGCTTACAATCCATATTTAAAGACCAACTATTCAATACCGGGACATTCTTATTAGAATGATTTTTCGCGATTAACTTCCAACGACCCTTTGAGGCAATTCCTTGCAGTGGTGCTAAAGTGGCTCCGCTGAATGATTGTTGCCAAGCATTTGGAGTCCCTGGGATAGTTTCAGTGCCCTTATTTTTTAAAGTTACCCTTTTGCCGTTAGGCCCTACCAACTCTAATTGTATATCATTCGAATTGGTATTTTTTATGTCAACGTCAACAGATAAACTGTTGACGTTGCCTTCTTTTATGACTTCTAGCGAGGACTCAAGACCATTATGGTCACTCGGGATTCGAGTATTGACCCTCACTTCTTTATGTAATCTAAACATGTATTAAACTTGCTTTAAATAGTGATTAAATTATCTGCCTCCTTGCAACTTGTCTTGAAGCTTATCCAGTTTACCCCATTCACCTTTGGCTGCAAGGTTTGACTGCTTTGGCCATGATCCTGGATCGTGCATTCTATATCTCGATCCTGCATTTTCTAAAATCTTTCTCAGACGAGTTACCTTTGCGTCTGCAAGTTGCCTGAATGTTTTGATACCATCAGCGTGCAATAAGCCCTCTATCTTAGGTCCAATTCCTTCAATCTTCTTCAGATCATCTTGTTTAACTTTACCACCTGCCTTCGCTTTTGGTTTTTCCGCTGCTTTTTTGACCGTCTTCTTTGCAGTTACTTTAGTTGCCTTTGCCTTACCTTTCAGCTCTCTTCTCTCTACAACCTTAGCATCTTTAGCAGTTCGAGTAGTTCCAACTACAGACTTAGAAACCTCTACCGTATTCATGTTCTCCATCATAGTCTTTAGAGAGTCAAAATCAATTCCTTTGACTACCTCTACTTCCTTGACGATCTCGATAGGTACTTCCTTGATTACTTCGATCTCTCTAATTACTTCGATCTCTTTTGGCTTTTTAGCCAATTCTTTTTCTAATCTTTTGACGTCTTTTTGGAGACCTACACTCTGAGTGTTAAGATCCTTATACTTCGCTTTCAGCTTGTCTAACTCTTTGGTATTAACTACCTCTTTAGTTACGATCTTCTCCACTTCTACCTTAACAGGAACTTCTTTGATGACCTCAACTTCTTTCGGTTTCTTAGCTAATTCTTTTTTAAGTTTGCTAACTTCTCCTTCTAAAGTTTTACCAGCATCAGCCAGCGTCTTGACACGTGCAGCTGAGGCATCAAATTTATTTTCGAGAGAGCCGAACTTCTTTTTCCAAGCATTGAGTTCCTTTTCATCAACCACCTCCTTTATTACTTCAACCTCTTTCGGCTTTTTAGCCAATTCGGCATTCAGTTTCTCAATCTGCTTTTTAGAATCATCAAGATTAGAGTCAAGCTTAGCAATCTTACTATTTACGGTTTTGTATTGACCTTCTAGATCAGAGTACTTTCCTCTCCACCTTTTCACCTCTTCCTCATTCACTACTTCCTTGATCACCTCTACTGGTACCTCTACCTTCTTTTCGACGATCTTCTCTATCTCTACCTTTACTTCTTTCGGCTTCTTAGCCAATTCTGCATTAAGATTTGCGATCTGCTTTTTCGAATCATTTAGGCTATTGTCAAGATTAGCGACCCTGCTGTTTACAGTCTTATACTGACCTTCAAGATCAGAGTACTTTCCTCTCCACCTTTTCACCTCTTCCTCATTCACTACTTCCTTGATCACCTCTACTGGTACCTCTACCTTCTTTTCGACGATCTTCTCTATCTCTACCTTTACTTCTTTCGGCTTCTTTGCCAATTCTGCATTAAGATTTGCGATCTGCTTTTTCGAATCATTTAGGCTATTGTCAAGATTAGCGACCCTGCTGTTTACAGTCTTATACTGACCTTCAAGATCAGAATACTTTCCTCTCCATCTCTTTACCTCTTCTTCATTTACCACCTCCTTGATCACTTCAACCGGAACTTCAACTTTCTTTTCAACGATCTTCTCTACCTCTTTGATTACTTCAACTGGTACTTCTACCTGCTTGATCACCTCTACTGGTACTTCAACTTTCTTTTCAACGATCTTCTCTACTTCCTTGATCACTTCTACTTCTTTTGGCTTTTTAGCCAGATCAGCAGTTAATGATGCAATCTGATTTTTGAAATTAAGTGCATTAGAGTCAAGAGCAGAGATTTTATTGTTGACATTCTTATACTGATTTTCTAGATCAGAGTACTTGGATTTCCATCTCTTGACCTCTTCTTCGTTAACCACCTCTTTGATTACTTCTACAGGCTTCTCCACTATCTTTTCTACTTCCTTGATCACTTCGACTTCTTTGATCACCTCAACAGGTACTTCTACCTTCTTTTCGACAATCTTCTCTACTGTTTTAAGTACTTCGACAGGAACCTCTACTTTCTTTTCAACTATCTTTTCTACTTCCTTGATCACTTCAACAGGCTTCTCCACTATCTTTTCAACAGTTTTGATCACTTCGACCTCCTTAATTACCTCCTTAGGCTTAGCAGCTAAATCAGTAGTAAGAGATGCTATCTGAGATTTCCAGTTGATACTAGATTTATTCAAGTCAGAGAACTTAAGATTTACAGATTTATTTTCGTTCTCAAGATCAGCGTACTTTTTTTTCCAACGATTCACTTCGTCTTCATTGACTACTTCCTTGATCACTTCTACCTCTTTAGTAACAATCTTTTCGATGGGTACATCTACTGGTTTTCTCAATAGACTAACTCCTTCGATTTCTTTTACTACTTCAACAGGAACTTCGACAAGTTTATCTTGATATACTAATTTTTCTTTCGGTCGCTTTAATAACCAACCAATCCAACCTCCTAAAAGGCCTAGTAATCCTCCAAATAATAATGGTAACCAAAAACACCACGGCATATTTTTATATTTTATTTAGTTAGTTAATTTTATTTCTTTTGTAATACGATCTCTACACGTCTGTTCTTCGCTAGACCTGCAGCTGTATTAGTGTTGTCGATAGGGCGCTCTTCGCCAAATCCTTCTACAACCATTCTTTTGGTTGAAATACCATAGCGCTTAGAAAGTTGCTCAGCAGCGAATTGTGCTCTTCCTTTAGAAAGACGCTTATTATACTTTGCATCGCCCCTCTTATCCGTGTGACCAGAAACTGAAAGTCTAGCACTTGGTGTAGCTTCCATATATGCCTTAATATCTGACATATCTTGCTTATCCTTACTAGAAAGATTTAATTCATCTTTATTTGTTTGGAAGTATATCACCATATTCTTTCCAATCAATTTCTTTCCAGCTGTCACTGCAGTCGCCGCACCTGCTATATATGAAGTAGCTGATCTAGCTTGTGCAGTATTATTGTTACGACCTTTTGGATAAAAAGTAAAGTAGGCACCTCTACATAAAGTATCGGACTGAACTACATCTTGTCGCAATATTTCACTGTCCACCTCCAGTTGATCTGATTTGACACCCGCTTTTGACAGCATATTCTTGATATCATTTGCCCTTGCAATACCCAGATTGGTATTTACTCTAGCATTTTTTTCAGTAGCTTCATAGAGCCCTGTGATTTTCAATTTTCTATCAGTATGTCCTTTTAGATAAGATACAGTACTATTGATAGCATTAGTAAAGTCTTTTCGGTTGGAAGAGATCGCATTAGTAGCATTTCTCTTAAAACGGTAGTAGCTGTTTGACTCAGCTTTAAATTCTTTACCGTCATCAAATGCCCATGTTCCACAAGAATTGCTTGTACCGACTGGAGCTACGGCAGCTGCTGCACCGCAAAATGTCCTTGATATATACAAGGCACCTAGAACCAAACAAGCAAGAAAGAGCAGGATGAGTATAATAATTAGTGGCCTATTCATCTTCGTTCTGAAAATTTAAAGAGTTAAAAAATAAGAGGATTATAATTTATTCTAACTTATTGCTAGGAAAGCAAAGAATGGGAATCACGCTAATATAGAAATAAAATATCAAAAATCGCTGATAGACAGATTAATAGGTTATTCCATCTACATATAATTTTGGAATTAAGATCCCAATAATTGGCAATTCATACAGTATTTAATATTTAATAATGCCTTTCGTTTCGCTAACGACTTTATGACGCAAAATTATCGCTGAAGTATCTCTTCGTGTTTGATTTTTATTAACATTTTATATCCATATGAAAAGACTCTATATCACCTCTTATGCAAGAGGTTTCATATCAGTATTTTATAGTTATTAATAAATCATATACTACAAATAAAAATGTAAAAAAATTTAATAATCTTTGGACTAGCGCTGTACAGTAGTGGATCCGATAGGAGACAGACCGCGCCTAGCATCGTCGGGCAGGCTCTGGGCAGAGTCCTGTGGTACAACGGGAAGAGCTACGGAACATAGCGATTACGACTTTTCGTCGTAAAGGCCCCACACAAAAAATAAAAAATTGGATTGAAATATATTCGTACACGATGGACTCACTATGAAAATAAATCCTAATATGGACACCAAGAACTATATCTGAATAAGTTGCTTAAATATGCATGTATCTATAATTTATTAGGTATTGGCTGCCTGTCTGATTGCAAAAAATAGAGGCCGATTATTTGATCAAAATAACTATAAAAATATTAGTGAACTAAGAAATCACCTAAAGATGTGCTTCCTAAGATAAGAATATGTATTTTTGCGGCGTTTTAACGAACTTTTGTTGTAGAGAGACGAATAAAGTAAAACATTAAAAATCAAAATTTGATACATGGCAAAGAGACGATTTGCAAATAAGAACGCTGAAAACCCTAACACCGAGGGAGAAGAAGTATTAGTAGAAGCAGTTGAAGGACAAGCTCAACAGGCATCTGACTGGTTTGAAGAGAATCAAAAGACCATCGTAGGAGCTCTGCTTGGGCTTGCGATATTGATAGGTTTATATTTCGCATATCAGAATCTGATCCGAAAACCTGCTATGACTGAGGCAGCATCTGCTATGTACCAGGCTGAGTACCAATTCGAAAGAGATTCTTTCTCTGCGGCATTGACAAATCCTGGCGGCGGACACCCTGGTTTCTTGCAGATTATCAGTGACTATAGTAGCACACCCGCGGGCAATACAGCCAATTATTATGCTGGTGTTTCTTACTTGCACCTGGGCGATTTTAATAAAGCAGTCGAATATCTTAGTGATTTCTCACCTAAAGGTGACGTGATGCCGATCATGAAAAGTGGTGCACTAGGCGATGCGTATTCTGAACTTGGCGATTTTGGTCAAGCTATATCATACTACGAAAAAGCGGCTAATAGCGACAATGAATTTTTGACTTCGCAGTATCTCAAAAAATTGGGTATGCTATATGAGAAGCAACAGGATTACAACAAAGCCTTGGCTTCCTACGAAAAAATAAAGTCGCAGTATCCAACCACTGCTGCTGGTGCAGAAGTTGATAAGTATATCGGTAGAGTTAGCGCTGTAGCTAAGTAGTCGGATTAAATTATAAATAATTTGAAGATCGCCTAGTTTCCTTGTGAAGCTATGCGATTTTTTTTATTGAGCTTATGGGCCATTGGGGCCAACCCACCTGTAGCAAGTTTGCTACAGCTCCTTTATTATCAAGATCCACTGGATCTTGATTGCTTCGCACCATTCAGTCGGGTCGCTATGTTTCGTAGCTCGTTATTCACTCGGCCTCTTCGTTTGTCCGACTGAATATAGTCGGCCAAGCCTGCGAGTCTGGCTCCCTTCGTCTGCCCTACTGGCTAGGCGGGGTCGCCACTACTCCACAGCGCTTGTCCAAGAAAAATCTCTTATTTAGTATAATCTTGTTTGCTTTAGAGAGTAGCGAGTTAGAGATCACTTAGGACAAAAATTTTATTCAGTCAATAATTTTGCAGCAATCCCGTTTTATTAAAGTAATTGACTAAATCAAATATCAATGAAGACCACTATCCTATTATGCCTTACTGTTATTTTATCTCTCAATGTTCTCATTGCCCAAAATGATGGTGCTTTTAAAACTTTCAAGATGGAATCCATCTATCTCAAGGGAGGAAAGTATATCAAAAATGATGTAGCCTACCCCTCTGGCATATTTGGTGAAAATCTCAGAGATGAAATGAAAATAAGTCCGCACGCTATTGCTGAATGGAACAAGTTTGTTAAATTTCGAAATTGGTCGCTGCTTACCTCTATATCCGGTCTAGCACTGACGGTGGCATCTATAAGTGTTGAAGATAATAATAAGCGATTAAATCTTGCGCTAGCTGGTTTCAGTTTGACTGTTGCATCAATTCCTTTGAGTATGGCAAGCAAAAATCAACTCGACAAATCTATCTGGACCCACAATCGAGATTTATTTCAAATGTAGGTCATTTATCTCCTAATGAAATTGTCGATACATTTCAACTACTGCACATTTAGAATTATCTTTGATGCATGGCAAGTGAACTTAAAAGTTTATCGGAGTTTGGTCCCAAAGGACTACCTGATGCAAGCGACAAGAAATTTGGAATTGTAATTTCAGAATGGAATACAACAATAACTTCTGCTCTGACTTCTGGCTGTCTTGACACGCTTATGGCTGCAAAAGTAAGTGAAGAAAATATCTATCGCATGGATGTTCCTGGATCTTTTGAATTGACCGTCGGCGCAAAAATGTTAATCAAGAAATATAGCCTGGATGCAGTCATTTGTTTGGGGTGTGTCATCAAAGGAGAAACCAGTCACAATGAGTACATCAACCAAGCGGTAGCTCATGGTCTGACTACTTTGAGTATTGCATCTGGTGTTCCCTGTATCTTCGGACTATTGACGCCCAACGATGAGCAGCAAGCTAAAGATCGAGCTGGAGGAAAACATGGTAATAAAGGAATCGAGTCCGCATACACCGCGCTATGGATGGCAGAAAATAAAGCACTCTTGCAAAAGAACCCACATAAAATTGGATTCTAATGAAGGTAAGTTTTGTTCAAGCAGGTTTATTTAAACTAGATGGTGGTGCTATGTTCGGTGTCGTCCCTAAGAGGATGTGGAATAAGCTCAATCCTAGTGATGATAATAATATGTGTACCTGGTCTATGCGCTGCCTCTTAATCGAGACGGACGATAGAAAAATACTTGTAGATACAGGTATGGGGTCTAAACAAGACGCTAAATTTAGATTTCATTTTGAGCCTCACGGTGATTGCAGTCTAGACACTTCTTTGGATCAGTTGATGCTAAAACCCGAAGACATCACGGATGTATTCTTGACGCATCTGCATTTTGATCACGTCGGAGGAGCATTATCCAAGACAGAGAAAGGTGAGCTCTACCCTACCTTCCCAAATGCAACTTACCACACTAATGAGCAGCACTATAAGTGGGCTATGGAGCCAAACCCAAGAGAGCGGGCTTCTTTCCTAAAGGAGAATTTTGTGGAGTTGAAAAATTTGGGCCTCCTAAACTTTATCGAAGTTAAACATGATACCCAAGCTTTCAATTGGTTGCCTGGTATTGACCTGCAGTTGTACTATGGTCATACACATGGTATGATGGGCTTGCACCTTGAGGTAGATGGAAAGCAACTGAAGTATATTGCCGACTTGATGCCTTCTTCTTTTCATGTAGGCCTACCTTATGTCATGAGCTACGATATCGATCCACTGAAAAGCATCGAGGAGAAAAAAGCTTTCCATCATCGAGTGCTAGACGAAAATGCATTGGTCCTTTTCGAACATGATCCGATCAACTCATCGGCTACCTTAAAAGCCAATGAAAAGGGTCGAACAGTCTTGGGAGACATTCAAGATATTGATACTTTTCTAAAGGCCTAAGATCATGAAGCTGGAACTAGATCTAATGCGCTGGAAAGACCAACTCAGTTTTTCCAATACGCCAGATGGAAGATTTATATACTGTCATATCCGAAGACGATTTTACGTCAGTACTCCTGAAGAATTAGTAAGGCAGCTCACGATACAGCATTTGGTAAATGAGAGTGAGTATGCTAGAGGTTTGATCAATCTTGAAAGAAAAATATCGGTCAATGGTTTAACTAGGCGATTTGATATAGTCGTATATAATTCTGATGGGAGTCCTTCGATTCTAATTGAGTGTAAGGCTCCTACTATCAAATTAAGCCAAAAAACTTTTGATCAAGCTTCTGCCTATAATCTTGAAGTAAAAGCGCCTTATTTGGTAATCACGAATGGTATTGATACTTATGTTGCTCTGATTAACTTTGAGCAGCGGAACTATTCTATGCTGGATCATTTTCCAAGGAAAATAGTTAACAGTTAAAAGTTAAAAATGCTGTGCAAATGTCTTCCGCTTTGGAAAATCTAGATTCCACCCTACTCTATATTACTCAAGTGGTTAACGAAACGCAATAGTTAAGAAACACTTTTGTAAGTTTTTTTCAAACTAAAAACTGATTCCTAACCAGGAAAAATAATATTCCTAATTCCTTACTTTGCAGACGATTATTTTAGTTAATTTCGATTCTAAATAATACCAAATTAATGAATTCAGAGCAAATACTCATTACAGGCGCTAATGGTCAATTGGGTACCGTACTCGCACAGCGACTCATATCTATGTATGGCTCTGACAATGTCATAGTTACAGACATAAAAACCCCTAATATAGACTATGTCCACTTTGAATTGCTCGATGTTATGAACAGTAAGGCGGTTGAAGAAATCATCCAAAAATACAAGATTACACAAGTATTTCATTTAGCAGCCATATTATCTGCTACTGGGGAAAAAATCCCGATGAAGTGCTGGCAAGTCAATGTAGATGGATACTTGAACATATTGGAAGCAAGTCGGAAATTTGAAGTTAAAAAAATTTTCTACCCAAGTACTATAGCAGTGTTTGGCTCCGATGCTCAAAAAATAAAAGCACCACAAAACTCAGCCTTAAATCCAAGTACAGTTTACGGAATAAGCAAAGTAAGTGGTGAGCAGTGGAGTGCCTATTACTATAATAGGTATGGATTGGATATCAGATCTGTGCGTTATCCAGGTGTCATCGGCTATCAATCCCTTCCTGGTGGAGGGACGACTGACTATGCCGTAGAGATATTTCATGAGGCTTTGAAGCATCAAGCATATAATTGCTTTCTGTCTGCTGACACTGGCTTACCGATGATCTATATGGAAGATGTCATCAATGCGACTATCCAAGTTATGGAAGCTCCTAAAGAAGATATTACGATTCGAACATCATATAATTTGGAAGGCGATAGTTTCACACCTGCTGAGCTGAGTGAAGAAATCAAAAAGCACATTCCTGAATTTGAGATTAGTTATACTCCTGATGAGCGCCAAGCCATTGCGGATAGTTGGGTTAACTCCTTGGATGATAGTCCTGCTAGAAATGATTGGAATTGGTCTCCAGTCTATACCCTGCCAAAAATGACCAAAGACATGATTGACAATCTTCGAGATATGGGGATTGGAAATTTAAAAAAAAAATTAATTAAAGAAATATAAACGGCATATATGTACAATCCAGTTAACGCATCCATCCAAGAAGAATTAGACGCCATCACTGAAGCGGGTCTTTACAAGAAAGAACGCATTATTGTGTCTCAGCAAGCTGCAGAGATTAAAACCAACCAAGGTATAGAGGTACTGAACTTCTGCGCGAACAATTATCTAGGATTGTCTTCTCATCCTGATATACTCCAGGCTGCGAAGGATACTTTAGATAGCCACGGTTTCGGGATGTCCAGTGTGCGTTTTATCTGTGGTACGCAAGATATCCACAAAGAGCTGGAAGCCAAGATCGCCAAGTATGTCGGTCTGGAAGATGCTATACTGTATGCCGCTGCCTTTGATGCCAATGGCGGATTATTTGAGCCTATATTGGGTAAGGAGGATGCGATTATTTCTGATGCTTTGAATCATGCCTCTATCATTGATGGGATTAGATTGTGCAAAGCGGAGAGACATCGTTATGCGCACTCGGACATGGCTGAACTAGAAGAGAAATTAAAAGCGACACAACACTGTAGACGTCGATTAATCGCTACAGATGGTGTATTTTCTATGGATGGAGACATAGCCTTATTGGATAAGATCTGCGACTTAGCAGATAAGTATAAAGCGATGGTAATGGTCGATGACTGCCACGCTTCTGGTTTTATAGGTAAGACAGGACGTGGTTCTGCGGAGTACAATAATGTGATGGGTAGAATAGATATCATTACGGGGACTTTTGGGAAAGCGCTCGGTGGTGCTTCAGGTGGGTTCACTGCAGCAAGCAAAGAGATCGTTGAGATTCTTCGTCAGCGTTCCCGTCCATATTTATTTTCTAATACATTGGCGCCTGCCATCGTTGGAGCTTCGAATAAGGTTTTGGATATGCTTTCAGACTCGACAGAGTTGAGAGATAAACTAGAAAGTAATACCCAACGATTTAGAACGGGTATGAAAGCGGCTGGTTTTGATATGCTCGACGGTGACAGTCCTATTGTCCCGATCATGCTCTACGATGCCAAGTTATCACAAGACTTTTCTAATCAACTACTAGACGAAGGTATCTACGTGATTGGCTTCTTCTACCCTGTCGTACCTAAAGGCAAGGCGCGTATTCGTGTGCAGCTGTCTGCGGGGCATGAGGAACATCATATTGATAAGGCGATTGCTGCGTTTACTAAGGTGGGAAAGAATTTGGGAGTGATTTAAGCAGTTGCTTAGTGGGTTAGTTTTTTAGTGGGTTAGTTTCTTAGTGAATTAGTAAATTTGATTTAGGATTTGGACTTTGCTTCTATTTTATGCTTTACCTCTTTTTTTTGCTGTACGTAGCCTAATTCCTGAATCAATGAATTGATTTGGGACTCTGATGTATATGGATTTTCCATTGTATGTTCATCACGATATTTCATCCGATAAGTCCTTCCCAAATACATGGAAAGAATACTGTCTTCTATATCCTCATTTAAATAGGCTTCGTATAGGATCTTAAAGTAGTTTTCTCGAACTGAAAGACCATTATGGTGAATTACAATAGCTGGTGCAAATGCAGCTTGATTTCCGTATCTCTCCTTGCTTGGGTATCCATATTCTTCAAAATAAACATTAAGTTTATCTAAATTATTTCTGTCCTTTTCTCTCATAGTTTCAAAATAAGCTATATGCTCTTTTGAGTCACGTCCATGTTTTGCAACTATAGAATCTTCCACCTTCCAATCTCTCACTTTTTGATCTTCTTCTAAAATTTTCTCTAAGAAAGCTGTATGATCAGCATCTGTTTTTAGATTTAAATTTAGCTTGGTAGAAGTTTTAACTTGATCATTAGAACAAGATAAACATACGAATACTATGAAGATCAGACAATAGTATTTTCTCATATTGGGTAGATTTTCTACTCCAAGTTAGAAAAAATCTTGTGCTATTTTCATATCTTTAAGAAAGTTCCCATAGCTGTTTTTCTAACCTTTACTAACATTTAAAATCTATGAACTGGAGAACTGTTCCCTTACTTAGGCCTTTGCTGTTTCTAATCGTAGGGATACTAATAGGAAGCCACTACCCTTTTCTCTCCATTCCTATTTTATTATTGGCTAGTACTTTTGTGTTATTACTTCTATTCATTTCGCAGAAGAATGGATTGCCTTATGAATTCAGGAAATATATAGGCATAGTGATTAGTATAGCTTTTTTGCTGGCAGGTTATACTTTGAGTAGTGGTATTAGTCCAAGTTTGAATCCAAATCATCTTATTCACTATGAAGAAGGGCAAATCACAGCTGTTGCAACTGTGCAATCCAATCCTAGTGTAAAAAACAAAGTTCAAGTACAGCTAAAATTAATATCTAGAGGAGAACAAAACAAAGCTGTCAAAACAAGCGGAAAAATATTAGCCTTCTTTGCTGTTGATGATAGAAGTCTGGAACTCATACAAGGTGATAAAATTTATTTCAAAGCCAAACTCAATCGGACACAAAGCAATAGCAATCCATATAGCTTTGACTTTAAGAAATATTATGCGAATAAAGGTATTTACCAACAAGCTCATATCTTAGACTGGAAGTACATAGAAAGAGGTAGCCCTATCCTTCGTCGCATAGGTCAAATGAGGGGACAACTACTGGGTATATTAGCGAAGCACTTAACTAGTGAGAATGAATATGCTGTCGGTGCCGCGCTTTGCCTCGGAAGCAAAGAAACGCTAAATGATGAAATCAAAAATGAGTACGCGGGTACTGGTGCTATGCACGTTCTAGCCATATCAGGCCTACACGTTGGGATAATTTTTAATTTCTTGTATGCATTTCTATCATTGTTTAAAACTCGAAAACCAGCATGGTTACTTGCTAAAGTTTTGGTAACTATTTTGCTCCTATGGATCTATGCGCTATTTACCGGAGCGAGTCCTTCGGTATTGAGAGCAGCACTCATGTTTTCATTCATCACGATATCCATTTATTATCGTAGTAATTTAGAGACTTATAATACACTTGCAGCGGCAGCTATTGCTTTGCTAATCTATGACCCTAATCTTTTGTATGACGTAGGTTTTCAATTATCCTTCACTGCGGTTGCAGGTATCGTGTATTTTCAACCAAGGATATATGCGTCCCTTTATGTTAAGAATAAAATTTTAGACTATTTATGGCAGATCACAGCAGTAGGTATTGCGGCACAGCTTGCCACCTTCCCGATTGGCATATATTATTTTCATAGCCTCCCTACGCTTTTCATCCTTACAGGATTATTTGTAGTTCCATTCGCTTATATCATATTAATCACTAGTTTAGCATTGTTTACTTTTAGTGCATTTTCGGAGGTGATTGCAGATTTCATTGGCAACTGCCTATACGGTTTGATTTGGATAAACAACGCACTGATCCATCTAATTTTTGAATGGAGTGCTCATCTAAATCAATATTTTACCATAAGTCTTGTGGGTTTAGGGCTGCTATATTTACTTATATTCTTGGTAGATAAGTTCATCAAAGAAGGATCATTTCGAGTACTTGCGGCAAGCTTATCTATAGTCTTGATGATTGCGTTATATGGCATAGTCAATAATCAAGTGCACCCAAAATCAGGATACTTTTGTGTTTACCAAATTAATAAAGGTAGTTTGATCGATATCACATTTCAAGATCAAAGGAGAACCATTTCTGATCTAGATCCTGAAAGTAAAAAAGTAAAGTACACAACAGAGAATTTACGCGAAAACTTCGGAGTGACAGAAACTAACAATAAGGGAAAAACTCAATCACATTATGGGCAAATCTATCTGGCTGGAGATAAGTCTGTAGCTATACTCAAAGACGATTTTCTACCATCTAAAAAAGTAGATGTCGACTGGGTCGTGCTTAGTGACGAAACTATCGAGTTACAATCTTTAATCGCAGCCTTTGAATTTGATACTTTAGTAATGGACGGCACCTTGTCTAAATCTGTGCGAGAAAAATGGAAGACCTATTTGCATGATAGGGGTATCGCTTATCATGATGTGAAGGATGAGGGGGCTTTTTATATGGTGTTTTAGTTTTTTTCTATATATGAAAGCTATATAAATTTTACAGTTTTCAATTTAATACACATACAAATTTAATTTGAAAGTCTTACTTTGTCAAAAAAAGCTAAATTGAAAAAAGGTTATCTCATTATAGTACTAGTCCTATTTGTTAGTAATTCAACAATTGTAAGTGGTCAACTTAAGATAGGTATCGGAGCTGGTGTGCATACTGCAGGATTCCGAACATTTGCTGATCAATTTGAACCACCGGGTAGTGTAATTTTGCCTTTTTTGGGTGTTTCACTATCCCATCCTCTTTCTGAGAAAGCAAGCCTTTCTTTAGAGGGAGAATTTGTTACTGGTAATTATTTTCATGATAGATTTGAAGAAAATGATCGAGGTTTTCGCGAATTACATTATTCATTACTTCATACCTCAGTTCTTTTTAGATATAAATTAGGAAAAAAAATTAGTGTCGGATCAGGAGTCTTGTTCTACTACTTGGGACCTACAACTTATAGGTTTAGTGTTTTCCCTATAGATCAAAGCAATTTTGTCACTGAACGAAGTTTTGATTCTTCTGTATCTTATGGTATTCCAATTAGTTTTGGTTATCAGTTCAAAAAATTCTTTTTAGATCTTCAATGGAATTTTGGTTTTATGAGTCGAGAAATAACTTCGTATGGAAAAATACAAACCTTATCGCTAGGCTTGTTTTATCAGTTTGAAATAAATAAGCCTTAATTCAGTTTCTTGCAAAAAGGGGGTGCTATCTAGAAGGATAGTATCCCTTTTTTTATTTGACAATCTATCTACCTACTTCCCTCTCCCCTCATTCAACCAAAAGAAAAAATCTTCTACTTCATCTGGATGAAAGGCGATCCACTCGGTCGCTAGATCACTTGTGCCTTGCATAACATATTGCGTGAAGGTTTCGAAGTGCTTGCTCTCTTTTACCTGTTTGAAAAAGGGAACGTAAAAGTCCGACCAAATATCCTTCGCTTTGATGTCTAGTGCACCCAACTGCTCAAAGACGCCTTTGGTGGTAACTAGAAAATACTGCTCATTCGTTTGATCTTTATGTTTATCTGTAAACCTTGCAGCAGCCATTAGATTAATCATCAGTTCCACACTTCCATATGGGTTGTCTTCGGAATCATTGACTACAATATTAACTTGGGTCTCGTCAAAACCATCTTGAGAAACATCCCCTGACAAATCGGACTGCAATAGTACATAGGCATTCTCTGCTCGTTTACTATTGGGCTCTAATAATAAAAAGTAATAGATAGGAAGCAATGATTTGACCAACTCTTCTTTTCTTTTTTGCGCTAAGGCTAGATATAGATGACTACTGGCGTGTGTCGGATTTCGCATAATGGCTTTTATCATTTGCTCCGAGGCTGCATCTAAATCACCTTCTTTGAAGTAATTGATACCTAGGTTATAATTGAGCAGATAGTGTCCGTCTGTTTCCTTAATAGCTTTATTGAAGAGCTTAATGGACTTCTTAGTTCTACCCTGCTCGTCCAGGACGTTTCCCTTTACCATATAGGCAGGTATTACGTACTCATTTTTTTGCTTAATAACTTTATTCGCATATTTGAGCGATTGTGGGAAG